>JAEIGA010018735.1_pt1 | contig 10551 bp, 10 predicted proteins | sample 9270691 | NCBI WGS metagenome assembly JAEIGA01 (sample SAMN17057246, study PRJNA624740) | gut metagenome | biome: biome; isolation source: fecal sample | host: Bos grunniens | place: China: Xizang | collected 2019
CGGGATTAATATTTAAATATTTTAAACTATTTTCCATAACCGAGTTAAAAATTTCAGAAACCGGTTGTGATCCTGATATAGAACTACTCATCTGCGGCTTTTTAACGGCAACATACATCACAAGCTGTGGATCATCCGCTGGTACCATCCCTAAAAACGAATAAATATATTGGTGGTTTCCGGATTGATAACCTACACCATTCTCCTTTGGAATTTGGGCAGTACCCATTTTACCTGCAACTTCGTATCCTTCAATTTGATAGTGCTGAGCTGTACCGATTTCTGCTGTGACAGTAGATGCTAAAATTTCTCGTACTTGCTTTGCCGTATCTGCTGAAATAGGCTCGCTTTTCACGACAGGCTCTTGGTTATATGTGACTTTTCCCGTATTCGTATCAACAATTTTATCGATGACGTACGGTTGCATCATTTTCCCATCATTTGCGACAGCTGTAGCAGCTTGAATTAATTGAATAGGCGTTACAGTTGATCCTTGTCCATACGTCGTTGTTACACGGTCGATTGGATTTTTCGTTAAAATCGTACCCGTTGTTTCATTAGGTAAATTAATACCAGTTTTTTTGCCAAAGCCAAAGCGTTCTACATAATCTAAATACGTGTCACTCCCCATAATTTCTAACATATAAGCCATCCCTGTATTCGATGAGTGTTGGAAACCTTCTAAATACGTGATAGGTCCCCAACCTTCACCATTATTATGGTCTCGAATCGTACGATCATGTAATGTATATCGGCCCGATTTATACGTTGCATTCGGGTGCCAATTACCCGAGTCGATTGCTGCTGCGAGCGTAAAAGTCTTCATCGTTGACCCTGGCTCTAATACGTCTTCAATCGCTTTATTTAACCAACCACTTTCAAGTCCGATACGTGTATCCGGATCAAATGTTGGTCGTTGTGACATTGCTAATATTTCACCTGTTTTTGGATCTGCTACAACAGCTACCATAGACTCAGGATTATACGTTTCTTCTACTCGATTCATCGCATCCTCTAAAAAGTTTTGAATCGTCTTATCAAGCGTTAAATGAATATCACTACCATCTTTTGCTGGTTGCACCATCTTCTCGCTATTGGCTAGTAAATAGCCGAAAATATCGCTATCATATTCAACTTTTCCATCTTCACCTGTCAGCTCTTCATTATACGTTTTTTCTAATCCCATCTTACCGACTGTTTTAAATGTACCATCCGGTTGTTCTTCCTTTGCTGCATAACCAATTAAATGTGCAGCAAAGGAGCCGTTCGGATAGTATCGTTTTTTATCACTTGTAAAAATAATGCCCGGTAAATCGTGTGCATTGATTGCTTCTTTTACTTCGTGGCTAATACTACGACCCGCAGAACCAAATTCAACTTGATACGGATCCTTATCACCTTTGTTTGTTAGTTGTTGATAAATCTTTTCCTCATCCCAACTAATATATTGCGCTAGTATTCTAGCTGTTTTTCTCGCATCAACAACATGACGTGGGTCATCCGGGTCAGTTGTAGCAGATTCCCTCACAACAGCAATTAAACGATAACTCAGTGTATCTTCTGCGATAATATTTTCATTGCGATCTAAAATACGACCTCGTTCTGCAGCTAAAACAGTTTCTCGTGCATATTTATTTGCAGCTTCCGCCTGCAAATTATACCCATGTAATTCACCTGTTGATTGAATATAAAAGAACCGACCAAACAACAGGAAAAAGAGCCCTCCGTATATTACAAACATTAGAAAGGCTCCTAATTGGTAACGAAACTTGAGCTTTTTCATTCGCCCGGCACTACCTTTACATTTTTCTCATTCAATGTCAGACCTAACTCTTTCGCCTTTTCCCAAATACGTTCATAAGTTGATAGTTCACTCACTTGTACTTTTAACTCCACATTTTCTTTCGTTATATCTTGAATTTCTGATTCAAGTTTTTGTATTTCGATTGTTGTCGTTTGAATTTGCCCTTGTGTATGCAAAATCGATACGGCAATCAATGCCACAACTATAACAAATGTTATGTATAGTACTTTTTCTTTTCCTGTAATTAATGGGGGTCTGTCAACTTTTTTCTGCTTTTTTGGGAACGATTGATGCTGTGGCTGTTCTGGCATTGATGGTTGTTGAATATACGATTGTTGTCTTATGCGAACTGCCATTTAGTCACATCCTTTATCCTTTATCGTTTATTTTTTCAGCAACTCTTAACTTTGCTGAGCGTGAACGATTATTCGCTTCCAACTCCTCATCCGATGGTAAAATAGGCTTTCGTGTAATTAACTTCAATATAGGCTTCATATCATCTGGAATAATAGGCAAGCCTGGTGGAAGATCAGGTAATGAAGCTGCTTCCTTAAATAACGTTTTACATAGGCGATCTTCTAATGAATGGAATGTGATAACGCTTATACGCCCACCAATTTTCAATAACTCGATTGCTTCAACTAGCGAATCTTCCGCTGCACCTAGCTCGTCATTAACTGCAATACGAATCGCTTGGAAAATACGTTTTGCAGGATGTCCTCCTTTACGACGTGCCGCCGCTGGAATCCCGTCTTTTATTAATTCTACTAATTGTCCTGTCGTTTCAATAGGCGCTTTCTTTCTTGCTTCTTCAATTTTACGCGCTACTTGCTTCGAAAACTTCTCTTCTCCATAACGGAAGAAAATACGAACTAAATCTTCATATGGCCACTCATTTATGACATGAAACGCTGTTAACTCCGCCGTTTGGTCCATGCGCATATCAAGCGGGGCATCATGATGATAACTAAAGCCACGTTCTGGTGTATCTAGTTGTGGTGATGATACGCCTAAATCATATAAAATACCGTCTACCTTATATATATTTAACTTGTACAACTCATCTTTCAAATGTCGGAAATTTGAATGTACAAACGTAACACGGTCAAGATAATCTGCTAACCGAATTTTTGCATTTTCAATTGCAATTGTATCTTGGTCGAAACAAATTAGGCGACCTTGTGGTGATAACTGTTTCACTAAATATTCACTATGTCCTGCACCACCTAATGTACAGTCGACATAAATACCATCTGGATTGATGTTCAACCCATCAACAGTTTCCTTTAATAACACGGTTGTATGATCGAACATAAAAAACTTACTCCTTTGGGCTTAATTAAAATTCAAAGCCTATCATATTTTCTGCAATTTCATCAAAGGATTCCTCAGCTTCCTGAAAGTACCCTTCCCAAGCTTCTTTCGCCCAAATTTCGATACGCGCCGCTACCCCAATAATGACACATTCCTTTGTAATATTAGCGTATGAAAGGAGTGCTGTTGGGATATTAATACGACCTTGCTTGTCCAGTTCTACTTCAGTTGCTCCCGAAAAGAAAAATCGTGTAAATGCACGTGTTTCTTTTTTCGTCATTGGAAGTCCTTTTAGTTTTTCTTCAAGTTTTCGCCATTCATCCACAGGATAGCCAAAAAGACAGTTATCAAGCCCTCGCGTAATGACAAAAGTGTCGCTTAGACACTCGCGAAATTTCGCCGGAACAATTAAACGTCCTTTAATATCAACGGAATGTTGATATTCTCCCATGAACATACTACTCACCCCACTTTAGTTAATAATGTACCACATCACCCCACTTTCCACCACTAATTTCCCGCTTTTAGCTCGCCATTACAACGATTTGTGAAATTAGTATGTATTCTTTTTTCACAAATCACTAAAATGGTCACAATAAAAGAGTTATCTCAAATTTGAGACAACTCTTTTGTATTATGATTTTACTATATAGTGTTGCGGACTTATCGTCATCGGCAACTGAATTAAATCATCAATAAACATTGGTCCGTATTGATTCAACATTTGATAAGGATTAAAGGCCCGTTCTTGCCAGCCATTATTCGGCAGAATTTCTGAATCGATTGTATTAAACTGTCGAATCGCTACATCATGTTTTTGTAACGTTTGCTCACTAATTTTATTTTTCAAGTAGTCAAATTGCTTGATATGAAAAACTTTATTTTTCTCTATTATTTTTTCTAAAGATACATCATCGTTCACCAACTGAGTATTAAGTAACTCATATTGAGAAATAAGCGTTTTTTGCATTTCATCTACCTGACTAAGGGCCTGCTGATTTTGCACACTGTCAATAAATCGCTCTTTTAAAGTCGTTACTTTACCATCCATAACATCTTCAAATGCTAATTGATGTAAATCAAGTAACGGCTGAATTTTTCGCGTTACTATAGAAATATTTAAACGTGGTGCTAAAATCGGCATTTCAAGTCCTAGTACATCAAACGCTCGTTTTAATGTCGCCCAATAAGCTAACTCTCCCGGACCTCCAACAAATGCTAGTACAGGCAACGTCATTTCTTGCATTAATGGACGTGTAACAACATTATTACTTAATTTTTCAGGCGAAATTTTCGCTATCTCTATCAGTTCTTCTTTCGATAATTTAACATGCGCTAAAACGTTTACGAAATAGCCATCTTTTCTTTCTAACAAAAAGCGCTCGCCATCTCTCACATAAAACAGATTAGCATTATGAATAGACGCCTCAATCGGTTTACCATACCCAGCCTGTTGTAGCGCTTGTTCTTGCTCTACAACTACTCTCGAAATTTCTTCATTGTGTTCAATTAAACGTTCAAAATATTCACTTTCGAACTTACGGAACGGTTCATATGCTGCATCAATCATTAATAATCCATATTTCGCAAACAAACGGTTCATTAAGCTTGTAAAAAAGTCTGTGAATGTTTTGCTATTGCGACTTACTTCCAATACTTCATTCAATAATTCATCTGTATAAGCTGTTTCACCGAAGTCTTTAAACACCGTAACAATCAATTGTTCCATCATTTCTTGATCGATTTCCATTGCTGATGCCATCGTTTTTTTAGTCGAACGCTTATTGTAACTTCGCTTTTGTACGTCACCATTTACTACCGTATACGTATGATTAATCTCTTCTATATCATGATCTTCTCCGGCAATCCAGAATATCGGTACGACCGGTATATCTAGCAGTCTTCGTTGTTCATTAGCTAGTAAAATGACCGTTATCGCTTTATACACAGAATATAATGGTCCCGTCAATACACCTGCTTGTTGACCACCAACAATTGCAAATGCTCCTTTCTCAAGCTCCCGCAAATGATTTTCTGCTTGTTCGGATACACCAAAACGCTCCATGTAAGAACGAATAACTTTTGCTAACGCTTCTCGCTTATAAAATTGCTTTTGTAGCACACTTGCACGTTTAGCAAACGATTGTTGTTCAAATGGATACGTAAAAAACGAATGAATGTTAGCTTCTTTTTCCCAATAGTCAGCTAACACTACATTGTTCACTGGTAATGAAATTTGCTCCAGCTTCATGAAATAAACGCCTCTACTTTCTAACTCAACTATGCATTGTTCATCGTATAACGGTGTTGTTTACTATGCTAGTATATTTTACTTTTTCTATGTGTATTATTTTATATGTTTTAAACGTTTAGGAAAACCTTTTTACCTTACTGCGCCATCAAATATTCCATTACATTCAATGAAAGACCGATTAACCAAGTACCTAAATACATTACACTCAATAAAATAAAATAAACACGCCAAATCTTTTTTAATAAAACCGGCACATCAATTTCCTTTTTCGTACGCCAATCAACATATGTAAACCCTAACGCAATTAGTAGTGCAACAATTATAATTAGGAGAAATAAAGACACCTCCCAAATACTATGTATCACCAACGGAACGGAAAAAAATAAAATAAACGTAGTCACATCCGCTCCAAACCCAAATGCATATGTTTTTTTGATGCGTAGCTTCCTACAAATCATAAACGTTAATAGTAATACAATGAGTGGGCAAAGGAGAATAACACCCCCAATGATTTCAATGAATGTTTTCACATTTTGTCACCACTCTCTATTTGTTCTATCGCCTTAATCATCTCATATAACGTACGTAAAGTTGGAATTTGTTTATTTTCACGTGTCGCTTTCCGTAAAATTGCACCTACGATTGTTTCCACTTCTGTTTTTCGCCCAGCAAGTCGATCAGCGAACATAGATGACGTATTAGCAGCCGTTTTTTCGCATAACGCCGTTACACTGTCGAACGGAAATTGCACACGCATACTCGGAAATGCTTCAACCAATTCCCCATATAACATTTCAAGCAAGGCATACGCATGTTTATTTGTTAATAATTCACCATTTTTTATTTTTAATATAGCGGTTAACGGATTAATAAAGCAATTTAACAACGCTTTTTCAAACAACATTTTTTCCGCATCAACCTCACACTGAATCGGCAATAACTCACTTTGCAACTTCTCTACACTAGAAAATTTCTCTACATCTCCACGTGCCACTGCTACTTTCAAAACACCTACTCCACGATGAACGACTGTATAATCGTTTTCTCGCTGTGCTCCAAATTGTGCACTTCCAAATGCAATATGTTGTTGCGGTAAGCGTAAAGCTTCTTCATAATGCGCTAAACCATTTTGTATAAATAATAAAGGCACAGTTGTCGGCAATTTTTCAAGCAACGGATAAATTTGTACAAGTGCCTCATATTTTGTTGCAACGATTACAAAATCAGGCTGTGTCGCAAGTTGCGTCGTTGCTCCTACGACAAAAGTTTCCACGTTACCCGTAAAACTATTCCGAACAAGTCCATATGTATGCAATGCTTCACACTGCTTTTCACGTTTTGACACAACTTCTACCGCAAAATTTTTCTCTGCAAAGAAACTCGCCAGCAGCAATCCTACTGCACCGCCACCAATAATTTGAATTGTCACTTTATATACCACCTCGAAAACGACTTAGAAAAACATAACTTGCTCGTTCAGGGCATAAATCGATGTCTTTTCTTCTGTTGTTTTTTAAAACTCCTGTTTTTTATCCACTAAAAATAGACGGATGAATGTCTTGCTCAAAAGTTTGAAGGCCTGTCATATAGACAGACCTTCTTATCATTATAAAGGATATATTGTTCATTTTCGAGATATGTGATTCATTTATTATAATTATGATTGCTTGTTTAAAAAGTTCGTCCCTTGTTGTAACCATTTTAACATTTTCTCATATTCCGCCTGCAGTTCACGATATTTCAAATCAAGCGAATTATACGCCTCTGTTAACTCTTCAAAATTCGTTAGCGCCAGTTTTAAATGGCTACGCATCATCTGCTTAGGACGTTTGCGAACATTGTCTAAAACGTGTCCATATTGCAGTCTTAATGTCTTATTCCACCTGAAACCACAAGCTTGTTTTGTACGCCCTAGTACTTCCGCTGCTTGCGAGAACGCTTCCAATTGTGTCTTTCCATTTTGGACATAACCAATCACAATTTCTGCTAGTTTTTCGTCATCAGCTGTCGTCCATTGATCTTTACGTCTTTTTTCTCCCAATTTGTTCACCTCACATTTTTTACTACTATATGCATGGGGTGAAAAATTAGAATAAAAAAATGAATTACCTTATTATTTTTAGAGACAATCCATCTATATAGAAAGTGAAAAAGATTTAGAATAGGTAGTGAGTATACAACAATAAATGCTATTCGCGCCTGACCAACCACAAGAGCATAACGAATGAGACTACGCCCTTTTGCAGGCTCAAGCGACATTGGCGGTAGCGCGAATAGTAGACCGTTAACTTTTTAGTATATCTCTAATTTTTAAACACCTTGTATCTAGTCGGATTATTTTTTTGATTTTGTTAGGAAGCTATTAACTGCCTCATGATGGGCTTCACTTTCCCATAATTTCGCACAAGTACGCACTTCCTCCATCACGCGATTATACATATTACGCTCACGCCATTTACGAAGCTCAATTTCCTTGTAAGCTTGGTGGACAGAAGGATGGATTTTACTCATATGTTCAATGAAATCTTCGAGCGCCTCTTCTTTTGATCCTTCAAAGTAGACACGCATTGCCCAACCAATTTCATATAATGTTTGAGCATCATACGGTTTAGCATCTACTAGCATCTTTAACGCACGGTCATGACGTAATCCGCGCTCAAATAAATATGTACCACCACCCCAACCAGACGTAATCGCTAACGTTCCTTGAATAAATCCTGCTTTCGCATTAGAGGCCATTATACGGAAATCACACGCTGTTGCAATCTCACAACCTCCACCAACAGCTGTCCCATTAATTAACGCCACTGTAGGAACAGGAAGTGTTGCTAAATCGTATAAAATGTTCGCCATTTTACTTAGCATACCAAAGGCTTGTTCCTCTGTTTCAAGCGCATGGAAAACAGATAAGTCACCGCCTGAACAAAATGATTTATCGCCAGCCCCTGTTATAACTAAAAAGCGTACATCATCATGCTCTTTTACATATGTAATTACTTCTTTTAAACCATCCATTACTTCATCATTAACCGCATTTCGTTTCTCTTCACGGTTAATTGTAAACGTTAAAACCCCATCATTTTTATCGATTAAATACGCCACTTTCCCTCATCCCCTTCAAACATATTATGTACTCGTACATACTTTATTATCGTATCTTACATGACGCAACTTTGACAATACTACTGTCCGAATATTCGCTTTATTTCACTTAAAAAAACAAAAAGGTGATATAAGAGCCATGGTCTCTTATATCACCTTCCGTAAGCAAAATACTGAATTATTTTGCTACTACTTCTTTACCTTTATAGTGTCCGCAAGCTTTACAAATACGGTGAGCAAGTTTTGCTTCACCACAGTTTGGGCAAGCTACCATACCAGGTACAGATAATTTGAAATGCGTACGACGCTTTCTTTTTGCAGTTTTAGAAGTTCTTCTAAATGGTACAGCCATTATTGGCACCTCCTTACAGATTATCTATTCATCTGTTTGATCAAAATACTTAGCTAAAGCAGCCAGTCTTGGATCCAATTTTGGTTCATCAGATTCACGTTTCGCTACTTCATCTTCATCCGTTGAATAAGACCAGTTTTTACCGCCTTGCACTTGTCCTTCGGTATCCTCTTTGAATACTTGCATCGGAATTTCTAAAAGAATTAATTCTTCTAGCACTGGTTTCATGTCAATAACTTCTCCATCAATATAATGGATATCGCTTTCTTCGACATTTCCACGTTTTTCTTCATCAATCCAGCTGAAAATTTCAACTGCCTCAACTTCGATTGGATATTCAACATCTTCCCACGTGCGAGCACATGGAAGCGTCAATGTAGCAGTCATCGTAAACTGACAAGTCATTTGCGATGCACCGAAAGTACAAAGCCCTTTTACATGAGCGGGTGAAATGTGACGAATGTCGGAATTTCTATTCATCACGTCATCTAATTGTACATGTGCATCTATCGGCATCCCATTTTGGCGATACTTGGATAGTTGATGAATTGACCATTTCATTCGTTAATCACCTCGAGACAACACTGTTGATTATATAGCTTACAAAAATAGATGTCAAGATAATTTCTTGTCACTACTTTAAAACACCCGTATAATTAGTATTAATCTATACTTTTATAATTATTCCCATTAAATTAATAAAATTATTATATGAGTAATACGACTACATAAGCGTCTATTCTACTAGGAGGTGTTTGAATTTGCAAGCAGTTGGACTTGTTGTTGAGTATAATCCTTTTCACAATGGACATTTTCACCATGTTCAAGAAGCAAAACGTGTGACAAAGGCGGATATTGCGATTGCTGTTATGAGTGGGCAATTTCTACAGCGCGGCGAACCTGCTCTCGTTGATAAATGGACACGCACGAAAATGGCTCTTGCAAGCGGTGTAGATATTGTAATTGAATTACCGTATGTCTATAGCACAGCTCCCGCAAACGAATTCGCACGAGGCGCTATTACATTGCTCGATGCCATGAATTGTTCGACCTTTGCTTTCGGTAGCGAGCAAGGAACTATTACGCCTTTTTTAAATACATTTTCGCTAATCGAGTCCAATCGACAACAATACAACGCATCGATTCAGCAAGCGATGTTAACAGGTGTTAGCTATCCTCAAGCACTTCATTATGCCTATGAAACGTTAAAAGTGGCATATCCTAATGACTATATCGATTTAGCGCAGCCAAATAATATTTTAGGTTTTCATTATATTGAAGCAGCAAAAGCGCTAGACAGTACGATGCAAGCCGTTACTATTCAACGCATTGAAGCTGGCTATTACGATGATATTAATCAGGAAAAGCATATTGCAAGTGCGACAGGCATTCGAAAAGCTTTATTTGATCACCAAGACGTATGTAATTTTTTGCCTCGGCCATCATACACGGCGTTGTGTGATTGGCAAGCGTTACACGGAAAGTTTATGTCATGGGAGGCGCTATGGCCGCTTTTACAGTATGCTATCCTTCGCCATACCCCTGGTCAATTAACAGCTTTCGCAGACGTACAGGAAGGGCTTGAGAATGCACTCGTTAAACATGCAAAAACAAGTAACTCATATGCTGAATTTATGGCAAATTTAAAATCTAAACGCTACACATGGACGCGTCTTCAGCGTATGCTTACACATATCTATACAGGCGTAACAAAAGAGCAATTAC
>JAEIGA010018736.1_pt1 | contig 10551 bp, 2 predicted proteins | sample 9270691 | NCBI WGS metagenome assembly JAEIGA01 (sample SAMN17057246, study PRJNA624740) | gut metagenome | biome: biome; isolation source: fecal sample | host: Bos grunniens | place: China: Xizang | collected 2019
CTCCCCATCGGTATAAACAAACTTGAAGTTAAAAGACTTCTTACTACCGAAGTTGCATCCCTGTTTATTCCGTTTTCCGCACAGGAGCTCTCTCAAAACGGCGGTATTTATTACGGTCTTAATGCGGTTTCCAGAAATCTTATTCTTTTCGATCGCACAAAGTCAAAAAATGCCAATGGTATTATCCTTGGTACACCCGGTTCTGGTAAATCTTTCTCCGCAAAGCGTGAAATCATAAGTGTTCTTCTTAACACAGATGCTGATGTTTATATTGTTGACCCCGAAAGAGAATATGCCCCTCTCGCAGAAATGTTTGGCGGCGAAATTGTAAGAATTGCAGCTGGTTCAAAGGTTTATCTTAATCCTATGGATATGGACCTTAACTATGCAGATACCGATGACCCCGTCACCCTTAAGGCTGACTTTATCTGTTCACTTTGTGAAACAGTTCTTGGTGGTCGTTACGGTCTTTCACAGTCACAAAATTCTATTATTGACCGTTGCGTAAGACAAGTTTATCAGCCCTATATTAATTATATGAGTCAACACCCTGAAAAAGGTTCTTGTGACTTAACAAAAATGCCCACCTTAAGAATTCTTTACGAACTTCTTTTAAGACAGCCCGAACCAGAAGCAAAGCAAATTGCTCTTGCACTTGAAAGATATACAACAGGTTCGCTTGATACATTTGCACACAGAACAAATGTTAACACTAAAAAGCGCTTCGTTATTTATGATATAAAAGACATCGGTTCAGGTATGAAAGAAATGGGTCTTCAGATTTGTCTTAACGATATCTGGAACAGAACCATTGCAAATAAGCAAAAGCACAATAGAAGAACTTGGTTCTACATTGACGAGTTCTATCTTTTAACCCAAACAGACAGTTCAGCTAAATTCCTTCAAGAAATCTTCAAAAGAACGAGAAAATGGGGCGGTGTACCGACCGGCATAACTCAAAACGTTGAAGATATGCTTGTAAGTAAAGAAGCAAGAAGTATTATCGCTAACTGCGAATTTGTTATGATGCTTAATCAGGCTCCAACAGACAAACAGGAGCTTGCAAAAATGTTTAACATAAGCCCTGCACAGCTTTCATATATTACAAACGCCGATACAGGTCAGGGACTTATTTATACCGGTAAATCTATCGTACCGTTCATAGATAAATATCCGACAAATACAAAAACATACGCAGCTATGTCCACAAAAATGGATGATGCTATGTTAGCTGCTGCACTTCGTAAACAACAAGAAGAAAGCAATTCATAACGCTTCTATTTAACTACCTATAAGGAGCGGTTTTCTCCGCTCCTTTATTTTTTAAAATTAAGGAGAGTGACTTATAATTATGAATGAAATCACTATCAATGAAATAAGAAATGCTGCTTGCGGTGCTAATGATGATGGCACTGCTAAAGCTATTGTAATAGCAGGTCTCCAAAAATTCAATATTAATGATGCAACTGAAGACCCCGAAGTTATCATGGAAGTATCAACTATGGATGCTATCGTTGATATTAAATCTATAGGTACTTTCTCTTATATCAATCTTAAATTCCCAAGTGCCGATAACACAGATTTATCTCTTTTCTATAGATGCCTCGAACAATATTTTGAAATGGCTGATGACGAAGATGGAGATCATGAACTCATCGCATTTGTAAGTATTGTTCCTCTTGAACTTGCTGGTGAATATATGATAAACGGTATGTACCCTCTTTTCTGGGCTCTTGAACCCGATATGGTAAACGATCCGGCAAGAACACTTCGTCTTGTCCATATTCCTGAAGATATTCAGTTTATTCATTCTGACCTTAACAGTGACGAACTTGAAGAACTTATGGCTAAAGCAAGTAATGGTGATTACGATTACACTGTAAACGGTGTTGAAGATTACCTTTCAGACGAAGAAGATGAATTAAGAATGCAAAAAGAAGAAGAGTTTGAAGAAGCAATAGAAGAGAGAAACAGATCTTTCACCGATGATAAATACGACCCCGCAAACGCATTTAATGCTTTTACACTTGACAATGAAAGTGAAGAGTAATGAAAACAATTAAAAAAGTATCAACTCTTTTTCTTATACTTCTTTCTCTTTTTTCATTATTTTTAACCACTGCATACGCATCAAATATTGAAATACCAGAAGAACAAATTTTAATCATTATGTGTGATATAAAAAACGATGATATGAGTCTTACCGAATATGACACACTTGATGTTCGTATGTACAACAGCACAAAACAAAAAACTATTCCTATAACATTATATGGATATAACGATTTTGCAGACAAAATCCTTGTTCCTACCGGTGATTACACAATCACTGATGTTTCTATCAGAGACAGAAGAGATATTGTTCTCATAAATAATCTTACAACATTTTCTGTTGGTCATGGAACAGCATCTGTAACTATCCCAATTGAACATATTTCAGATGTTTCTCCAATTATCCCTACTTCCGAACCATCAGAAGACGAAAACACCTCAACAACAATTTTTGTTAATCCGTTTGAAACTACAACATCATCTTCTGACACATCATCACCAACTGTTTCTCAAACAGACACAACCACATCAGTAACCGAATCTAACACAAATAACAACACTACTTCCAACACAAGCAATACGGTTACTTTAAACCCAAGCACTACTACGCCCGAAGACGACGATTCTGATACTTCGGAAAAAGCTGATATAATTATTCTTATAACCATAGTTTTATTCTTACTGGCAATTGTTGCAATTTATATAATTGTCAAAAAGAGAAACAAAGAAGAATAATCAAAAGGCTTCGTCTTAACAGGCGGAGCCTAATTCTTTTTAGAAAGGAGAAATAATTATGTCTTTAAAAACATTAGCTGAACTTAAACAGTCAGCTCACTTATATGGTGCTACAGATGAAATGCTTGATGGCATTTGTAGCAGGGGATTTATTACACCCGTTAAGCAAAACAGTTTCGGAACACCTATGTACGATGATTATTTCTTAACTGATAAAGACAGTTTTGAAAATTTGTCAAAAGAATATGAAGCCACATCAAAATATCTTACATCTGACGAGCTTGCTTCAAAATTAATTGACAATGGTGTTTCTGGCATTACAAGCGGTGCCATTGAAAAAATGGCAAACAAAGGTTTTATTAAATCACATCGCTTGGAAACAGGTCGTCGTCTGTTTAATCCAGACATTCTGTTAAACATTGAAGATATAAAAAATGCTTTCGAAGAACTTCAACACGAAGAAGATTTAGATGAACAAGAAATGCTTGCAGAAATAGAAGCTGCTTTCGGAAACAACGACAGTTCAGATGATGTCAAAACAGAAAACCAAGCTTCAACCGACCTTGAAGATGAGTTAGAAGAAAATGATGACTTTGATGCTTTCCTTGACGAACCTCAAAGAAAAAGCAAACCCAAAAAAAGTACATCTTATGGAACTGTAGGATCAACCGATACTTATGTTCATGGTGAAACTCCACATCAAAGTTACACAGTTGAAAGCAGTCCAACCGATCCTCAATCCCCCGCAGTTCCTCCTTCTGCCCCAAAAGAAAATATCCCTGTCCCCCCAACTCCTGTTCAAAGAGGCGAAGAACCTCATACAGGAGGTTCGAATAAGGGTGATTCTGACTATAATAAGTTTTTAAAAGAAGAGCAAGCCAGAATAGAGGCAGCACAAAAACACAAAAACGAGCAAGCTGCAAAAGAAGCGGATATGCTTCGCAGAGAAGGTGCAGCTATCCCTTCAACCGAAACAAATAAAAATACAAGAGGAGAAGATGGCACTTTTACCTTTGGCGGTTATAATGGCTCACCTACACAGCCAGCCTCCCCACAAGATGCCTCTCCTGTTGAACAACCTTATAAACCAACAATTCCTCCCGTCACCCCTAAAGAAGAAATAACACCCCCTCCTGCCACAAAAGAAAATGAAACATACAGAGGTAGCTCTCCTAAACCAGAAGAAACTGGCAAGAGTTATGATGTTGTTAAAAGGGAAGATGCCGCACCTTTACCTTCTACCCCAAGAGACGGTGAACAACATAAAGACGATTCATCTAAATACGGTGATACTAATACAAATTACAATGTTAACACCAAAAAAGAAGAATCGTTACCCGTTAAAGAACCCGAAGTTACCCCAACTCCTGTTCAAAAAGGTGAAGAACCTCACATAGCAGGTTTTAACAAGGGCGATTCTGACTATAATAAGTTTTTAGAAGAACAAGCAAGAACAGAGGCAGCACGAAAAGCCGAAAGCGAAAAACAAGCTGCCGCTGTTAAAGAAGCTGCGGATAGACTTCGCAGAGAAAGTGCAGCTATTCCTCCAACCGAAACAAATAATAATGTAAGAGGAGAAGATGGCACTTACACCTTTGGTGGCTATAATGCACCAAAACACGAAGATTCCTCACAAGATGCAAAACCTGTTCAACCATCACCCTTATTTGCTACCACTTTATCCGATAATTCAGGTTCAAAGCCACAAGCTTCATTGTCAAAAGATGCAGCTGAATTAGTTCATAAGGTAAATGTCCAGCAAATAGCTTCAACCACTGTTTTATCCCATGAAGGCGTCGGACAAATCATTGATTATGTCAGAACATCTCCACAGATTTCCGGTGAACCTCTTAAGGTTGTTGAAATACCAATGGCCAAAGACGGTGCATATCTTAAAATCGAAGCAGTCCCATCTACCGATCCTTCAGGAGACCCATACAAATCTCCTTCATCATCCGACTTTAAGGTTTCAGTTGTAACCCCACAAGGTTCAACAACTGTTTATTCTCCCGAAAATCCAAAATTTAACAACATTACTGATGCATATATGACAGGAATGGGTGTTAGCAACCTTGAATCTTCATCAGTTTCTGATAATAAGGTTTTATATGCTGTCGGAGTTATGCCTTCGACCCCTGATTTTGCAATAAAACCAGATGGTAGCGGACAAAAAGATTACTCATCCGTCTATATTCCTGAAAGTGTTGAATATATACATCCTAAAATCGTTGAAACCCTTAAAGTAAGTGGCGTTACATCTGTAATTTCAGGAGCTGAAAGAATAAAAGTTGATGAGTATAATCCCTCAACTGTTACACAAGCACAGATCAAAGAAAGTGCTTTTGTTTCTGAAAAACTTATTGCAAATGCCATTACAACTTCTCCAACTGTCATTAATAATGGTGTTTCAGAAAGAGAATACAAATCTTTTGCTGAAAAATACAATGTTTCAGAAGCAGTAACCGGCTCATTAGTAATGACGCAATCTGGTCTGAACGAAACAATTAATTATGTCAAAACGGAAAATAAAAAGATTGATTTACCTCTTAATGACGGAAAAATGTTATCCTTCGTTCCTGTTGTTGACAAAGTAACAGGAAACACAGATATACAAGTTTATGAAGTGAAACCCCAAGCAGATGCTTCTTCTCCGGTTTCCCCGAAACTTGTCTATTCTTCTGAAGCACATGAAACAAAAGCTGTTAATCTTGGTAATATTTATTCCACTTATGCAGCATCAATGGGCGTAGAAAGATTGGATATCGCTCCTAAAACAGCAGAACAAATTTCTTCGGACAAAAGAGTGTTATATGCTATTGGTGCTGTAACTACCAAAGAACTTCAATCTTCTATAAAAGATGGAGTTTTAACAACACCAAAAGGTGTAACAACTTTAAATCCACAAATTGTTCAGTGGGCAGAAGCTCAAAATAGCATTAAACAAGTCTCTGTTGACAATCAAAAACTTTCTTTATCCGATTATAAAGAAGAAAAATTACATAAATTACCTTCTGGGGTTGCCTTTTCAAATACTGCATATACTGGTTTTGCAAAAGAAATCACCAGAAATATAGGTGCAGACGGAAAATACGAATTCAATGAAAGCAAAACTGGTGCTTCTGACAATTTCAAGGATATTTACCGCATCCATGAAAGCGGAACTATAATAACCCCAAAAGAAACTCAAAAAATATCACAGCCTACCACAAGTCTCGGTACAATGGATAATATACAGAAAAGAATGTCAATTTATGACAATAATTCTGTAGATTTTATTAAAACCGACGGAGGCTCAAAACAAATACTTGGACAAGACAACGGCACCAAACCTGTCCAAGGAACAGAACAAGGTGCTAAAGCCGCACAAGGTACAAAAGATTCTACAGGCAGCATCACTATAGGTACTGAAGACGGTCAAGATAAATTCCAAAACACCGAATCTGTTGCAAATGGTGTGAATATAGTTTACCCACAAGGAAACGCAGGCGGTAAGCCTCTTGGCGAAAATGCCAGCCTTTATGTAGGGTCAGAACAAAAACAAGGTGCCACTCCTGCCACAAAAGGCTCGGTAGGACAACAAGGTGCCAACACAGCTCCTGCCTCTAAAGTTAAAGCACTTGATACTGATTTCAGAGCAAGAGCATTAGCAGCGGTTCTTCCAGTTGATTATAACGCACAAGAAAAAACTCTTAATGCGACAGAAGATACTAATGTTATGGGTCACGCAGAAGCCTCTGCCGACCCAGCATTCTCTGCAACAGAACAAGCGGCTGCCGATACTGGTTCAGGAGTATCAGTCGCTGTAAAAAATCTTCCTAACGAACTTCAATCAAAAAGAACAGTTGTTGTTGTAGGAGATTTTTCGGTTGTAAACGAATCTGACTTCAAAACAGAAGGTTTTGACGGCGTTAAAAATAAAAAAGTTTTCGTTGTTGACGAACCACAACCTAATGCAGCTGGTAAAGTTGGATCAGGATCCAAGACCAAGCTTCCAACCGCAGATGAAAAAAATCTCAATCAGCAAACAGCTCAAAAAGGATCTTCAGCTGCTGTTATCAGAGACAACAAAAAAATTGGTGCAGAAACTGGTAAAAAACCCAAAATAACTACAGCAGAAGCTGCGAAAGCTATAAATAAAATTCCCGTTTCAAATGCCCAGACACCTATAAAAATAAAGGTTCAGGTTGATGCAAAAGGAAACACAACTCAGACCATTAATGGCAAAACCGTAACACTTTCAACAAAAGCAACTCCTACAAACGGACTTAAGTTTTCAGCTAAAACAATTACATCTGTTCAGATGAATCAAAAATTGCAAAACGGAGAATCGGTAAATGTCCGTGTTAAACCGACCAGAGTAACCGAAGGTAAATTACAAGATCAAACAGCAAAAACACGTACTCTCAATATCAATGGTAGAACAATCAACGCAAAATCTCCGATGGTTGTTATCAAACAAAGAAATACTGAAACAAACGGAAAAGTTAATGCTGTTATAATGCCTACAAAGAACGGTTTTAAAATGTCTTACACCACAAAAGATGGTCACACAACATCCGTTTCAATGCTTGGCACAGAAAGAAATGCAAAAAACACTTTTGCTCCTGCTAAATCTTTCGGCATTGAAAGACAAGCACAAACAGCAAATAGTCGTATCATTTCTACCGATATAAAAAACATGTCCGTGGTAGGAGCTGATGGCAAACGCCATCTTACTGTTAATCCACAACATGTTCAACAAAGAAGTCAGCTAAATAGATATGTACAATCTCAAAAAGAAATCATAAGAGTTTCTGCTGCTTCTGACAAACTTCGCAATCAGGCAACACAATTAGCAGGAGAAAAATCATTATACAATGATAAAATTTCTGCAAAAGATGCAATAGCATTAAAAATATTAAGCAGAAACAAAGATTTGAAAACTGCTATTGCAAAAAACGATGTTGCCAAAATTCAGGAACTTGTCCAAACCAAGAATCTGAATGCTCTTAATACCGCTCGTTTAATTCACAAAAACGAAGTAAATAGAGTAGCTTATCTTCGCAACGATAAAGACCTTATGAAAGCTATTGCAAATAAGGATATTGCGAAAATTAACAATTTAATCAAAACTAAAAATCTTAAAGCCGCTGATGTTATGACCTTGATGAAAATTCAAGGCAATACAAAACTTGTAACTACGGGCATGGCTCACAAAGATGCACGTAAAGCTCAAAAAGCAGCAAATACAGCTCAAGTTGGCTCTTTAATCCGACAAATAGCAAGAATTTCAGGTCTTACACAGGGAGCAAGCGACAACTATTTTGGTGCTGGATTAAAAATGGTATTTGGCTATACTTCACCATTAAATGTTATGGGCGATTTAGCAAAACATCCAGCCGCAAAAGAAGAATTTCTTAATTTTGAAAAGAACTTCTTCCAAGACTTGCTTGTATCCGATATGGCTATTATTGACCCAGATTTAGCACAAAAATTTGACCTTACTACTGTCCTTGGCAGAAATCGCCTTAATAAAGAAATAGGTAAAAATTCAAAAGCTCTTTTCGGTGGTAAAGATATAACCAGAATGTCAACATTCAAGTTGAAGGGCATTCTTAAAGACGGCAAATTTAACGGCGTAGCACTTACTGATGAACAAAGAAAACAACTTGTTATGACCTTGAAGCTTAAAGGCTTCGCAGTAAGAGATTATACATCTATTAATTTAGGTCAAACTCTTCTTAATAAGGGCGTATTAACGAATGGTTATTTCTATGTAAACGGTAAAAAAGTTGAGTTTAATCTTATGGGCTTTACAGGTAAAGACGGTAAATTCACTCAATTTAATTTTGAAAAAATCAAAGATATTGCTAAATTCAGAGAAGAACTTGACAAAGCATCCCTTCAATTCTCAAATCTTCTTAACGGCTTAAAGTTCTCACAGTTAAGTGACAAACAACTTAACGATCTTATTGCTAATGTCAATGGCGATGTCCCTGATGCACTTGTTGCAGCCGCTCAAACATATAAAGCCACTGGCGAGCTTGCCAAAAAGAAAAAACAAGAGAAAGGCAGCAAAAAGGGTCGTTTCTCTCGTCTTTCGATGGTTGTCAGAAAAATGCTTTCAGGCACCGATGCTATGGCTGGTCTTAACATGTTGCTTCTCGTAAGAGACTATGCTCGTCTTGCTATGGTTGCCGGTAAAGTTGTGTTAACCGCAACAATGGCAGTAATGAGAAGTGTTAAGCGTATGTATTCTGCAACTCTCGGAAGACTTATCAAAGCTCTTGGCAAACGCTTTAATAATACAAAGTTAGGTCAAGCACTTTCAAAGAGAAGATTTGACCGTCTTCAAAAGAAAGTAAACAGATTAAGAAGAAGAGATAACAGAAGAAACGCCAGAGCTAACAGAAGAGCCATGGCAAAGAACTTCCGCAAAAACAAACGCAAAGCAGCTCTTCAAAAGCAAATAAACAAACGACCCGGTGTTAAGCGCGTTTTAAAGAAAACACAAAGAAAAATTAACACCGCAAATTCTCGCATTCGTAAAGTTACAAGCAAGAGTAAAGCAATTTTCAACAAAACAAAGGGCAGATTTAATGCTGTAAAGAAAAGATTCAGTAAGATTGCCAATGTAATTGGTAAACCTTTCCGCATCTTAATGAAGCCTTTCAATTTGGTAAATGCACTTAAAAAGAAAGCTCTTGCAGCCCTTATGCCTGTTCTTAAGTGGATATTAATTGCAATTGCAGTTATTGCCGCTCTTGAACTTATTATTACAGGTATCAATGCAATAGCAGGTAGTGCACAATCAATAATTTGGAATCAACCTGATGATGATGTAGACGATAATTTGGATCAGTCTCCCGAAGCTTCTCTTATGAGAGATAGAGTTGATTTCTGTATTGGTATGGACTCCGCTCTTAAGATTTATACGGAAGTTATGTGTGATAAAGACGCATATGATACAAGCTGGTTCTCATCAGAAAACACAGCTATCAAAGCAGTTTTAGAAAGCAGTGCTGTAAAAACTGAAATTGATAAAAAAGAAAACTGGTTTGATCCCAACAAGGGATTCAACGGAGAATTTGCTAATATAGAGAATTTAGGAATGAAAATTGGCGGTGTTCAAACCGGCATTCATTATTCTTATTACGACGGCGACGGAAATGAAGTAGGATTACAAAGTAATGCAAAAGATATCACTGCCGTTGCAAACGCATGGATGTGGGAAAACTACAACGCAAAAGGTCTTTTCAAATCTTATGTTGAAAAACTCTGGAACTATTCACATGCAGTTGCTTATAATCCACGCTCATTCGGTGGTAAATATATCTACGCTTGTGATGTAACAAATCCAAATCATCCCTGTTATGATAATCCAAGTGATTCATCAGACAGAGATCACACATTTACATACCAATGTAATGACAAGCACGCAAATATTTACTACAGTGAAGGCGGCACCTATAAAAGATATCCAATTTCAACCCCTGATACAGATCAGGTAAAAGATTACAATGAACACGGTTGTAAGAAACATCCTATCACTTATCATGGTGGCGGAAAAGGTTCTATAAAATCAACCAAACCTTGTACAAATTGGGGTTCTATTCAAGTTCCTAATGGAACAACTGGTTGGAAAACAATGTACTATTGTAAGGGTTGTTCAAGTTGTACATCTGCTTGTAAGAAAGTATCAACTACAACTAAATCACCAATAGCGTATCACACTTCTCCAAGCTCAACAGCTTGCAGTAATTCATATATTTCTCACAAAGAAAC
>JAEIGA010018737.1_pt1 | contig 10551 bp, 8 predicted proteins | sample 9270691 | NCBI WGS metagenome assembly JAEIGA01 (sample SAMN17057246, study PRJNA624740) | gut metagenome | biome: biome; isolation source: fecal sample | host: Bos grunniens | place: China: Xizang | collected 2019
CTCATCGTCAGACATAGGCTCGCAGAACTTCATGTTCACTTCCTCATACTCCTTGAGGACATCCATGATTTCCTGTACTCCCTCCTGAACGACCTCGATGACAGTCTTGTCCGGATCCATCTGAGGTTCCTGCTCAAGATATCCTACAGAATATCCTGGAGCCCATACAACCTCTCCCTGGTATCCCTTCTCGATACCTGCGATAATCTTCATCAAGGTAGACTTACCTGATCCATTGAGACCTACGATACCGATCTTCGCACCATAAAAGAACGAAAGATAGATATCCTTCAGAATCACTCTATTGTTGTGAGGCAAGATCTTGCCAACACCATTCATCGAAAAAATAATCTTCTCGTCTGCCATATATATAACGTTTAATTTTCAATCCGTCGCAAAGATAATCTTCCAGAAAGGATTACGCAACTTATTTTGGTCTTCTGAATATTCTTATCCTCTCTTTTCTGCACCAGTCACTTGGATTTTCACCCATGAAGAGCTTGAATGCCATATTATATGACACTATCGTATTAAAACCGCACATCGACCACAGTTCGGTAACTTTGAGATCAGGGTTTTTCCTGAAGCAGTCAACCGAATACATCACCCTATGATAATTCACGAACTGGCAGAAATTGCGTCCGGTATGCTGGCTTATGGCCCTGGATATATAAAGCTTATTGGTAAAGACAACTGCGACAATATCATTAATGGTCAGATCCCCGTTAAGAAACGGCTTGTCCTGCTCAAAATATTCCAGTACCCTTTCATATATATCCTTATATATATCATCTGCCCCATTACCGGCAACCTCAACAGGAGATATCTTCATCGACTCGATTATCGTTCGTTCATGCCGCTTCATCAACACGAAGAGCGAGTCCCCTGCTATACGGAGAGCATAACCTGACATTGCACCACCAAGCAACAGGGCAACGGCACAATGCAGGTACGGAGAGAGCCCGACCAACGCCAGAAGCAGCATTATTTCACTAAGGATGATCAGCATATATACGGATTCCACTGTAAAGGAGACAGTGGCCCATACCGTACCGGACTGCATCACCGCTCTAACTTCACGAATGCGGAACCATATTCCTGAGATAAACAGTAAGCCATATGTCACAGCAAGGAAAATAATGACCCTGACATAAACTGCCTGGGAAGGTAACTGCGCCAGCTCTGACAGACACAGGAGATAATACATAGAGACCAACATCATGAACGCTTCCGCCACATACACGACTTTCATCATTTGAGACGTGCTCCATAGCGAGGACGACAGAACTGAAAGAGGTACCATCACCAACATGACATCGATAACAAGACGCAATCCCAGATCCACTCCTCCACAACTCAAATCACATACGACCAAACCGGCCTCCATATACATAAGAAGAGCCGCAAGCCTGTGCCTGCGCTCTGCCAGCTCCTTATACTTAAGATTGCGAATTACTTGAAATGTCGCCACAGAAAGCGCCATCATTAGAATTGTTGCTGCTATAAAAATTTCCATACGCATAAGTTTTCAATTGACAAAAATATACAAAGTCCCCCTCCCAGACCATTCTGGGAGGGGGACTTTCGTCACATTTTTCTTTTTTTTAAAATTTTTTCTTTTTTTTAAACAAATTTACTTCTTTGCCTTCACTTTTATGGTATCAAAGCCCTGACCATAAACGCCCATGACAGTGGAAACTGACAGGAACGCTTCCGGATCAATACTCTTGACATAGCGGAGAAGAAGATTAAGGTCAGACTTTCTGGTCACTACCATGATCACTTCCTTATCCTCCTTTGAGTACCATCCCTTTGCAGGAAGGACTGTCACGCCCCTCTTCATATCGAAAGCAATGGCATCGGCCATCTCCTGCACCTTCTTGGTAAAGATGAACACCTGGACTGACTGCTTTGAGCCCGATATGTACATATCGATCGCATAGCCGCATACCGCAACCTGCATAAGACCAAATATCACGAGTGCAACCTTTGGTGCAGGCTCCAGCAAGGCTCCGCCGGCATCCTTGACCGGAAGGAACAGTGATGACAAGATGATCATAACATCGATGATCAGGATGATCTTACCTGGAGACGCCGGTTTGAACTTACACCACACAAGCGCAATGATGTCTGTTCCACCAGTACTACCACCCTGCGACATTGACAAACCAATACCTACACCGGCCATGATACCGCCAAGAATGGCGCATACAATCTCACCCTGATTCGCAAAATATGTTGTGAACTCAACAGGAATGAATCTTTGCGTCAACTCCAGCATTATGGAAGTCATTATGATGGCATAGATTGTCTTGGCTCCAAAACCAGTTCCAAGTATCTTTGTTCCAATTATCAGCAGGAGGATATTCATGACAAAGTATGTCACTGAAAGAGGGATGGCACCGTTTGTAACATACTGCAACAGCGCAGAAAAACCTGTAACGCCACCACCAAGCATGCTATTAGGGGTAAGGAACAATGCCCATCCTAATGCATACAAGGTCAGACCCAAAGTAATCAGGAGATACTCCTTAAATATTGTTCCTGCGGAACTTTTCAATATTGTCTTACCCATATTACTACTCCTCTTTCTTTTTATCCTTTTTATATCCTGTCTTGACTTCCTCAAAGCCCTCGCCATACACGCTCATCGCGGTGGACACAGAAACAAAGGCCTTAGGATCGATGTTTCTTATCTCCTTGATGACTTCATTCATCTGATGTTTTCTAGAAACTATCAAAAGCACCTTGCTCTCTTTCTGAGAATACCAGCCCACAGACTGGAGTGCAGTCACTCCCCTGTGAACATCATTGATGATATGATCTGCAATCTTCTCATAATGCTGCGAGAATACCAGAATCTGGACAGAAGACTTGTTACCAAGAAGAACGAAGTCGATACCGAACGAGAATCCAAGCATGATTATATATGCATAGACCACATCAATCAATTCTGTACCAGGAATCAAGAACAATGACGCGATGATCAGCACATCAGTATAAAGGTATACCCTGCCAGGTGACACCGGCCAATACTTGTTTATCATCATCGCAACTATGTCCGTACCTCCAGAACTTCCGCCACGAAGCAACACCAGACCAAGACCGACAGACTCAAGTGCAGCACCTAACAATGCTGCAACAAGCTTATCGTCATGAAAACCATGATATTCAAGCTCAGGGAACTGAGGCAGAACATTGAACAGCACGGATGTCAGGATTATCACATATATGGTCTTTATGCCGAAGGCCCTTCCCAATGAGAGGAATCCGACGACAAGAAGTCCGATGTTGATGATCCAATAAGGCACACCCATAGGTATGGCACCTCCGGTCGCATACTCAATAATCGTACTCAATCCAGTAAGTCCGCCACTGGTCAGACCGGTAGGGATAATGATGGAAGTCCATGCCATACAGAATATTACAGCACCGACTGTCATCAGGAAATAATCCCAAAGCGTTGCCAGAATCTTGTTTTGTTTCATAGGTTATGAGATGGTTTATTTTACCACAATGTTTACAATCTTTCCAGGAACGACAATCACCTTCACGATGTTGCCCTCACCGACATACTTGGCAGTCTGTTCGAGGCCACGGACATGAGCGTCAACATCCTCGCGAGACATATCCAGAGGAAGTTCCACTGTGAAACGAGTCTTTCCGTTGAACGATACTGCATATGTGCAGTTGTTCTCGATTGTGTATGCTTCAACATACTCAGGGAATGCAGCGAAAGTGATGCTTTCCTTGTGTCCGAGAGCCTCCCAAAGCTCCTCTGTCACGTGCGGAGCAAATGGAGAGAGAAGGACAATAAGTTGCTCGAGGATCTCACGCTTGCTGCACTTGAGGTCTGTGAGTTCGTTGACAGCGATCATGAATGCGCTGACTGCTGTGTTGAACGAGAACGCCTCAATGTCTGTGCGTACCTTGCCGATGAGCTTGTGAAGTGCCTTGAGTTCCTCAGGTGTAGCCTTCTCATCTGTAACGATGAATCCGTCGCGGTCATAGAAGAGTCTCCATACCTTCTTGATGAAGCGGTTTACACCGTCGATACCCTTTGTATCCCATGGCTTGGACTGCTCGAGAGGTCCGAGGAACATCTCATAGAGACGGAGTGTATCAGCACCGTATGTGTCGCAGATAAGATCTGGATTCACGACGTTGAACATTGACTTGGACATCTTCTCCACAGCCCATCCGCAGATGTACTCGCCATCCTCGAGGATGAACTCTGCTGTTGCGAACTCAGGCATCCATGCCTTGAATGCCTCAAGGTCAAGACGGTCGTTGCGCACGATGTTTACGTCAACATGAATCTCTGTTGTCTCATACTGATCCTTAAGACCGAGTGACACGAATGTATTTGTACCGATGACACGATAAACAAAGTTAGAGCGGCCCTGGATCATACCCTGGTTGATAAGCTTCTTGAAAGGCTCGTTCTTGCATACGTAGCCGAGGTCGAAGAGGAACTTATTCCAGAAACGAGAATAGATCAAATGACCTGTAGCATGCTCTGTACCACCGATATAGAGGTCCACATCCTGCCAGTACTCATCAGCCTCACGGCCTACGAGAGCCTCGTTATTGTGAGGGTCCATATAGCGGAGATAGTATGCGCTGCTGCCTGCGAAGCCCGGCATTGTGCTGAGCTCGATAGGATAGCCGTCGATAGTCCATCCTGTCGCACGGCCAAGCGGTGGTTCTCCAGTTTCTGTAGGAAGGAACTTGTCAACTTCAGGAAGCTGGAGCGGGAGCTGGTCAAGGCTCATTGGAGTTGCAATTCCATCCTTGAAGTACATCGGGAACGGCTCACCCCAGTATCTCTGACGAGAGAAGATAGCATCACGAAGACGATAGTTCACCTTTCTATGTCCTATACCATGCTTCTCGACATAGTCAATTGCTGCTGGAATAGCTTCCTTGACAGTCATTCCGTTCAGGAAGCCTGAGTTGCACATGATGCCTTCCTTAGCGTCAAAGCTTGACTCGCTCACGTCGCATCCCTCGATAAGAGGAATGATAGGGAGATCAAATGTCTTTGCAAACGCATAGTCACGGCTGTCGTGAGCAGGAACCGCCATGATTGCACCTGTACCATAACCTGCAAGCACATATTCACCGATCCATACAGGAACCTTATCTCCTGTAAGAGGATTTACAGCATATGAACCTGAGAAGACACCTGTCACCTTGCGTGCCTCCATCATTCTCTCACGCTCAGTCTTCTTCTTGGCCATGGCCAGATATTCCTCAACGGCCTCCTTCTGCTCTGGAGTTGTGAGCTTCTCGACCCACTCGCTCTCAGGGGCAAGAACCATGAATGTTACTCCGAAAACTGTGTCTGCACGAGTAGTGAAGATAGTCATGTCATACTCCTGCTCGCCGTTTGACACCTTGAAGTTCATCTCTGCACCCTGGCTCTTTCCGATCCAGTTGCGCTGCATATCCTTGAGCGAATCTGTCCAGTCAAGAGTCTCAAGATCCTCAAGGAGACGACCAGCATATGCTGAAACGCGAAGCTGCCACTGAGTCATCTTCTTCTGCTCAACAGGGTGACCGCCACGTACCGAATAGCCTTCCTTGACCTCATCATTTGCGAGTACTGTTCCGAGAGCAGGACACCAGTTCACTGCTGTCTCTCCCTGATATGCAATACGATACTGCATGAGGACTGCAGCCTTCTCCTTCTCTGAGAACGCATTCCACTGCTCAGCAGTAAATGCCTCGACGTCTCCACATGCAGCCTCTACAGCAGCACTTCCGCCCTGCGCAAAAGCAGCCTCAAGCTCAGCAATTGGACGAGCCTTCTGAGCGACGTTGTCATACCAGCTCTCAAACATCTGGATGAATGCCCACTGAGTCCACTTGTAGTACTCAGGATCGCAGGTACGGATCTCACGTGACCAGTCATATGAGAAGCCGATTCTATCCATCTGCTCACGGTAGCGGGCGATGTTCTTCTCAGTAGTCACAGCAGGATGCTGACCTGTCTGGATGGCATACTGCTCTGCAGGAAGTCCGAATGCATCATATCCCATCGGGTGAAGCACATTGAATCCGCAAAGTCTCTTGTAACGGCTGTATATATCGCTCGCGATGTATCCGAGAGGATGTCCTACATGAAGACCCGCGCCAGACGGATACGGGAACATGTCGAGGACATAATATTTAGGCTTTGAACCATCGATCTCTGCCTTGAAAGTTTCATTGGCAGCCCAATATGCCTGCCATTTACGCTCAATTTCTTTAAAATTGTAATCCATATTATATATGCTTTTCTTATTTCTTTATTCCAAAACTTGGTTTACCACTCTTCTTCTCCAGTCTGAACTCCACAGGAATGGTCATGCTGCAGCGCACCTTCTCACCATTCACCTTTCCAGGCTTCCATTTTGGAGAGGCAGCAATAACCTTTACGGCCTCCGCATCCAATTCCTCAGACACTCCCCTCTGGACTTTCACATCTGAGACCTTGCCGTCTTTATTGATGACAAACTCGACCATGACACGTCCCTGTATTCCGTCGCGAACCGCCTCAGAAGGATATTTCAGGTACTGGTACACCCACTGTTCCAGGAACTTGCGTGGGTCCGGGCTTCCAAGGAAGGTCGGCTGCTGATCGCAGTCATAATACGACACCACGCCATCCGCCTTGGTACTCTTTCCCTTCACCTTATCCGGGAAGAACATCGGAGCATCCGGGTCATTAGCCAAAGCCAAAGTGAAATTATATATATATTCCAGCTCGCGCTCCATCATTTCGTAATCAATGATAGACTGGGTATCCTTCTCAGTATTATGTTCCGGATACTTTCCAGTTGTGAAGAGGACTGAAGGTATCTCCTGAGCATAAAAGGACCTGTGATCAGAAGGATAAGGCTCTGTCGACACTATTTCAGGCTTGATAGGGTGAAGATCTCCAGACAGAGTGCGGATCAACGAATTCATATCCGCATTGGACGAAGTGAAGGCATAAAAACCGCTGTATCCTGTTCCCAGCATATCCAGGTTTATCATTGCATCGATATTCTCCACATCTGCAAAAGAACGGTTGAGGAAATACCATGCACCTGCATAAGTTTCAGATGAGGCACCCAGGGCGATAAAGAGTACAGAGCGGCGGAACAGCACCTCATTGGTCTTGATTCTTCCGGCAAGTTCCATCATCATAGACAGACCGGAAGCATTTCCGTTTGCGCCATAGAATATCTTCTCATGCGGACGACCGTCAATAGTCATGGTCTGCGTGCCCATGTTATCCAATCTGGCAGCAACCACGATATATCTGTCTCTGAGCGACTTATCGTATCCTTGAACAAAGCCGACAACATTGCGCGAGGTCAATGTATCACCGTTTTCCTTCTTGATGCCGAACAGTTCTCCCCCAGAAGGGCTGAGAAGATCTATATCACAGGCGGCAAACACTCCCTCAACATACTCAGCGGCAAGCTTTTCGCCCTCAGAACCAGCCTTTCGACCTTCAAGCATCGCTGAAGAGAGCTCGCGTACATGAGTCTTGAACGCGGAGACTGTCTCACTGTCATAAAGGTCACCGTACGCACCGGTCCTTATCTGGGCACCAGCCACATACGCCGCCATCAGTGTCACGGTTGTTATCAGGAATCTAAATAACTTCATACTACTTTTCATTCACAAGTATCCATGCATCCTTAGGGCAGAATGTCTTTGTCCTTACCTCTTCGATCACAGAAGGCATGTCAGCGATCTTATTTCGCGGGCAGACTCCGACAGCTATCATTCCGGTGCGGAACTTCACCTTGACCGGCTGCATCAACGAATCCTTTGCAACCTTAGAGATGAACTTGTCAGCATTTGCCCCCTCCTTGAACGAACCCACTATCAGATAATATCTGTGGCTGAGCTCTCCGGATGACAGTCCCTTGAGACTCTTCAGTTCATAAATCTGGCATCCCTTCTCCTTCAATGTCTGATGAGCCGCCAATGAATCACGCTCCGCCATCTCTCTGGCTTCCCTTTCCTTCTGGGCAACAGCCTCAAGAGAATCAAGTCTGGCCTGTTCTCTTGCCAGTTCCGCCTTCTGAGCCTCCACATATGTGATCTCGGTCCTTTTAGCCTGAAGATCAGCCGAAGTAGGACGTCCCGCAACCTTACGGAAAAAATCACATCCTGACACCAGCAGCATCACGGCAAAAAGAGCGAGTATATAAGATCTTTTCATAACTTCACATTAATGCACATTCGCGCAAATTTAACGATTTAATAGTCTGAGACAAAATAAAAGTGATATATTTGCAGACCTAAACAGCATTTTATTTTGCATAACGCCATATCACGCATAATCCGGAATCTCATCTGTGCAATTTTTATCACCGCATCTGGGTGCATGAGCGCATCTGGGCAGACCTTGTCATTTCCGGAATCCTGGAAGACTCCATGGTACAACCCCACCCCGCTATTCAAACAGGACACAATCAGGATATGCATGGTAGGTGATATCATGATGCATAGCAAGCAGATAGAAAACACGCACCGAGGCGGCTCAGAATACGATTTCTCATCCTTCTTCCACCTTATTGAAGACGAGATAAAGGGAGCCGACATTGCAATCGGCAACATGGAATTCACCTTAGGAGGAAAGCCCTACACAGGATACCCCAGCTTCTCCGCACCGGACGGATTTGAAGAATATCTGGCAGACTGCGGCTTCGATGTTTTCCTCGCCGCAAACAACCATATCTTTGACAAATCTGCTGCAGGAGCTGAAAGGACCTTGGAGAAGTACCGCAACCTCCAGGCTGACAGAAACATATGGTTTACAGGCTTGGCCGGTTCTCAGGAAGAATTAGAGCAGACCACTCCCCTGATAATCCGCGTGAAAGGGGTCACAATTGCCTTGATCAACTTCACCTATGGCACCAATCAGGGCTGCGGTAAAAACTGGCCGAAGACCAACTATCTCAACGATAATAATTCCTTCGAAGAAGCCTTCACAAAGGCAAAGGCAGCAGAGGCAGACCACATCATAGCGCTCCCGCACTGGGGTACGGAATACATGCTGAAGCACTCAAAGGCACAGGAGCAGCTGGCCGCCCTGATGTCAGACTTAGGAGCGGATGCTGTCATCGGGACTCATCCTCATGTGGTTCAGGACATACAGACAGTAAAGGGGGTTCCGGTAGCCTACTCGCTTGGAAACGCCGTCTCAAACATGAGCGCCACAAACACACAGCTGGAGCTCATGGCAACCATAAGGATTGTACGGGACCACAACGGAGACAGCTACATGCTCCCTATTACATTCACCTACCTATGGTGCTCACTTCCAGGAGGTTTCAACGACTCATACACAGTCATCCCTGTTGAAGAGTATCTGGACAGAAAAGAAGAATGGCACGGAAAATGGGACCATGAAAAAATGGTAAGCACATATAACAGAATAAAGAAATCAAACACACATAATGAATAAAGACACGATCAGACTTGAAGCCATCGACCCTATAGAGATATACGGTCCGGCAAACAAAAATCTCGAGGCACTATGCAGCTACTTTCCGGAGATGAAAGTAGTGGCAAGAGGCAATGAAATCATCCTTGAGGGCAGTGCAGAAGACATCGTCAGGTTCAAATCAAAGCTCTCCATGCTCATCGCAAGAAGACAGCACAAGATGAACCTCACGCCATACGATGTAGAAGACATATTTGATGGAGACGCATCCCCTGACAGATACAAGCTTCGCGGAGACGCTGTGATCGTACACGGCAATGACGGAAAACCGATAAAGGCAAGGAACCGTACCCAAGAGGAGATGGTTAAAGCCTATTTTGACAACGACCTGATATTTGCCGTAGGACCCGCAGGAACGGGAAAGACATACATCGCCATTGCATTGGCTGTCAGAGCGTTAAAGAACAGGGAGATCAAGAGGATCATCCTTACCAGACCGGCTGTGGAAGCGGGCGAAAGACTCGGATTCCTGCCTGGAGACCTGAAGGACAAGCTCGATCCGTATCTCCAGCCGCTTTACGATGCTCTCGGTGACATGATACCGGCAAAGAGACTGCAGGAGTTCATGACCGAAGGCACAATCCAGATCGCTCCCCTCGCCTATATGAGAGGTAGGACCCTGGACAGAGCATGCGTCATTCTTGACGAAGCCCAGAACACAAACCTCGGTCAGCTTAAGATGTTCCTTACACGAATGGGCTGCGATGCGAAATTCATCGTCACAGGAGATGCAAGCCAGATCGACCTTCCTAACAAACGAGACTCAGGACTGCTGAAAGGCATTGAACTGACAAAGGATATCAAGGGAATAAAGACCATAACCTTCCGCAATGAAGACATTGTCAGACACCCGCTCGTGACGAAAATCGTAAAAGCTTTCGAGAAGGTAGAGCAATAAAAAAAATCAGGACTGCAAACTGATGTGACCCCCAAAAGTTGGACGGTTTAACATTATTAAGAGGCCCTCTTAGATTGGAATAAAGCTCGGTATTGCACCGGGCTTTTTCCATTTAGCCTCAGTTTGATTCTATCATTATTGTAGTAGCGTATGTACTTAA
>JAEIGA010018738.1_pt1 | contig 10551 bp, 10 predicted proteins | sample 9270691 | NCBI WGS metagenome assembly JAEIGA01 (sample SAMN17057246, study PRJNA624740) | gut metagenome | biome: biome; isolation source: fecal sample | host: Bos grunniens | place: China: Xizang | collected 2019
ACAGATCTGTACAAGCAAGGGTATGCTTGTGCTAAGAAAGTGATGGAAAGATAGTTATGCAATATTTAGGAGAAGTTATATCATTGGTGGTGGCCTGTTCGTGGACGGTTACCGCCTTGTTTGCGGAGATAGGGAGTAAACGTTTGGGATCCTTGCAGATGAATGTCATCCGCATGTTGTTGTCTTTACTGATGTTAGGAACCACATTGTGGTGGTCCACTGGTTCGCCTTTTCCGCTTTATGCCGATGGAAAGGCCTGGTTTTGGCTTTCCTTATCGGGTTTTGTGGGATATTTGTTGGGCGACTATTGCTTGTTCAATTCTTATATTTGGATAGGTTCCCGTTTCGGGCAGTTGTTTATGACGCTTGCTCCTCCTACGGCTGCTTTGGCTGGATGGATCATGTTAGGAGAAACCTTGTCGTGGAATGCCTTGGTAGGAATGATGGTAACATTGACTGGTATTAGCATTTCTGTATTAAATAAAGGTACGACCAATAAATTAAGCTTGAAGCTTCCTTTGAAGGGTGTCTTGTTCGGGATAGGTGCAGGGGTAGGACAGGGGATTGGCCTTGTATTAAGTAAGGTGGGTATGACGTGCTACGAAGTTTCCATTCCTGCAGGTGAAGAAGCGGTAGCCTCTTTCATGCCTTTTGCTTCCACCTTTATTCGTGCGGTTACAGGAGCCATAGGCTTCCTTTTAGTAATGGGTATGCAAAAACAGTTCCATACTTTGCGTACTTCTGCACGCGACCGTAAGGGTATGAATGCAGCCTTATGGGCTACGATTACCGGACCTTTCATCGGTGTGTCTCTTTCGCTTATGGCGGTTCAATACACCGAAGCAGGCATCGCTTCTACTTTAATGGCCTTGACTCCTGTCTTTATCATTTGGCCGGCGCATTTCTTCTTCAAACAAGCCGTAACCTTTAAGGAGATTGTTGGTGCTTGCATCAGTGTATTGGGAGTGTCCTTGTTCTTTGTTTAAAAGATTCGGTTAAAAATCAATCACCAATGTTGTAACTCCACGCGGAGCGATGTTAGTTTTCATGCTCTTTCCCAATGTTGATGCGGTAAGGTCGTGACGTGCATCGGTTGGGCTGTGTCCAGGTAGATGGAGCGGAACAAAGCATAATGATGAGGTGTAAACGGTACGGTGTTTATTGCATGAATCGGACGGTCTTTCGTTGCCTGCAATACTTGGTGACGAATCTGTCCGTCACGTGGTACATACGATTGAGCTGTACTCTGAATGGCTGACAAGAGTGCTATTGCAAGTATATATAAGGAAATGCGGGTGTGTTTCATGATTCGATTTTGCTAAACTTTGTGCAAGTTACTTAATCTTGTAGAATTTAGCAAGTAAACCAAGAAAAATGCCGTTCGTATTGAAGTGGCTTTCACTTCTTCACGAACGGCATACTATTTGATAATCAAAGGCATTGGAGTGACGTTCCGTGTGCCGATGGTTATTTTACAATTCTAAAGTATGGTTTTGTAATACCTTCTTGTGCTTTTCCCCCTATATGCGAATAGTTTCGGATAAAGATAGGGCGGTTTTCTTCCCAAACTATTTTCGAAGTAAATACGATGGTGTCTTTACCTAAATTCCCCCAATCAAATACAAGCTTTTCATCCTCGAAAGTTTTTGTACCATCCAGTTCTCCAAACTTAAGTGGGTGATCGTTGATGGTTTGCGGGAAATTTGCCAGTGTCAAACCTGTAAAGTTTTCACCTAAGGTTTCATCGCTTGGTTTCTGGTTTATAAAATACTCTTTACCTTTAAAGATAATTTTAACGCTATCTCTGTCGGTATGTCCAGATACGGTTTTATCTAATAAATCTCTGCCAAGAGAATCTCTTAAATAGATGTTGAATACCAGGGGGCTGATATCTAAAGCCGATAAGTATTCTTGACCTTGGAGAGGCTTTTTCTTGATGTTGATGATAGGGTTGTAAGAACTTACTTCAACAACTTCACCGTTTACCTTAAAAGTTCGTTCTATATTTAGTTCATTTCCACTCGATTTAGCTGTAGAGGAAAAGGTAATAATGTCCGGATTACTATCTCCCCAGTTGATCGTAATGGTTGCATTTTCATACTTCTCACTACCATTTAATTCTCCAAATACAATAGCGTGTTTTCCATCCTTTTGCAAGCAAGTGTAAATGCCATACATAATGGGTGGAGCAGAAGCTCTTCCTAGTGGAATCCAGTTTTCCTCAAATACATCTTTAGTGTAAGTCTTGTCTTTATATGTGGCAGTAATGTTTAGACCAGAATAGTTACCAGGAGTGGCTGGGTTTAATAAATCAACCTAATTTTCACCTGTAAGTGTGAAAATTAGGTTGATTGGGTAAATATCCCAAATTACAGTACTTTGCTCTTCCTCCTTTGGTGGAAAATCATCGGTATCTTCTTTTTCACAAGCTTGGAGTGCAAATGCTATGCAGATAGGTATCAGTAAGAATAAATCTTTCAGTGTTTTCATAAGCCTTTTATTTTATGTTACCTTTAACCTATAAATGCAGGAATATCCTAAATCTTGCATCCCAAACTGCATCTTTTTTGAAAAAAGTTACTTTTTCTTCAAGTTCCACCAAAGATTGTCCGCCAAGTTATTTATCTCAATATTCCAATTAGTAAGGAATATCTTCAATGGATCTATTTCGCCTGGTGTATAATAACCTTCCGATAAGTGGTGCATCCATGTATTAATCATTGTCTTTATTTTATATTGTGGATAAGCCTTGTCACCCAAAGCAATCGTAAGCATCCCCTCGTTATTTACCATGTATTGAAAAGGTAGCTCAAATGAAGATGTTACTAAAAAAGGATTGGCATAATTATAATAATACCATCCACCATGCAAAAAACCTCCTTGAAAGAAGTACTCTAATTCAGAAGCCGTATCAAACGACATGGTTATCATTCCGGTTCCCTTATTAGAATCTTTTGTAGTTATATAGTATTTAAAATCTTTAGCAACAGGCTCAAATTCGCTCATGGAATTGTCCTTCTTCTTTATATTAAGAACGCCGTTTTCTTGAAACGTCAAGTGATAGATAGCTCCGTTAGTCTTGTCATGTTGGAATTTGGTATAATACGGAATACCTTCTTGAGCATATTCTATGATAGGACGATTGTTGATATACCCATTGTCTGAAAAATCGGAATAATTGAATGTGTTCTCATTGAAAGTCAGTTCGTAAGTGTTACCGGCAAAACTAGCTTTAGGTGATATCCGTTTCACATGGGCACATAAAGTATCCATTCCATAGGACAATCCTTGTTTAAAATATCCCTCAACAGTATATTTTACTTCACCTAGCGGGTGGATTTCATCACCACTGAAGGTTATGCTTTCTTCAGTAGCCTTTGCTCGGATGTGAAAAGTCATCCTACTGAAAACTAATTCGTCCATGGAACTTCGTTTAAACTCAGGAAGTAGCATTTCCATATCAGCCTCATAAATTTCTTCATTGTATTTGCTGATAGTATCCAATACTCTAAAAGAAACATTTTTAGCATAAGTATTATCAGCCAGTTCATCATCAATATAGATGAATCTTCGATATGGTTCCGAACCGGTTATGGCTGTAATGTCTTGTAACTTTACTGTTTCATTGTCACAAGACGTTATTCCTATAACAATTGCTATCAGGAAAAATGGGTAAAATAATTTTTTCATAGTGTTGTCTGGTTAGTTAATATTTATGTCTTTCTAGTCTGTTATTTTATTTTTGCAGTTACCCTAGTCCTTTATAAAACTAGGATAGCTGCAAATTTAAGAATATTATTGAATAATACAAATAATTAGAGTACTATATCACTATGTGAATGAGTTCCTTTTACTACATTAACTTTAAAATATTTAGAATACCCAATAATTTCAGAGGTTGTTTTGTGTTTCAATTCAAAGCATACTCGGCAATATAATTCACCATTCAACGCCTCAATCTCGTCCTCCCATGGTCCGTTAAATGATGTGTTGGAATTATAACCGTTTAATTGAATAGTGGGTTTATATTCTTTTACTATGATATAACTAGTACTTTGTCCGGTATAGAGTTCCGTATCATTATAAAGACCATAAGGTGATTTGGTTCCTGTTAAATTTTCAACTTGAGATGTGAAAACTAACTCTTTATGAACGTTCTGCATGGTAAATTCTTGCAATAACACAGGGTTGATTATAATGTCAACTGGTTGTAGTATTATTTGATATTCTGCTTCCCAATTATATGGTATTTTATTGGGATTAATTGCCATTGGTATTGATGATTGACTGTTAAAATAAGAAATGCTATGTAAATCTACTTTAACAGTTGGAGTGGTAGAGATGTTCCAAACTCCTAATTTTTCATTATATAATGCAGATGAGGCTGTTCCTGGAATAGGTAATTCCTTGATGTTTCCCCATCCGGCAATAGGGCTACTTGTTGTCGAAGTCAAAGTAATGGTAGCATTTGTTTTTAATTTGACTTCACTTAATGAAGTCATGGTTTGGCTATTTCCTAATCCTAATGCAGAATTTAATAGTTTACCTGCTACACTTACCAATTTAGATGCTCCACCTGTTAATAAGGAATTAATTCCTGCTTTTACCCCTTGAGAAGCAATGGAAGGAACTTCTGCTTTAAGTTTGTTCCACAACCCCGTGAAAAATGAATTGTTCTTATTTACTTCGTCTTCTATTTTCTCACCCAAAATAGTACCACTGTTGTTAATACTTTGTACAACTGTTGTAGAAGGAGTATTGTTGAAATTTAATTTGATGTCAAAAGAGGGCGTATTGGAATAAGTTGTAGAGATGTTTCCAACTATATCGCCGATGGCCTCTCCTTCTGTTTGGGTTAAATATACGTTCTCTGCCCAGAAATTTAAATTCATTTTGCTTCCTTGTGGAGTGGAATCATCATATGCACATTCAAATTCCATTCCATACCAATTACCATATTGGTAAGGTGTTCCTGGTAATGGATAAAGACCACCTACAGGGGCTGATTGCATCGCAGAAGCGAAATCACATCTAGGTGCATATATATAGCTAGTAGCGGTAGGGCGATAATCCATCGCTTGAGGGTCACTATGGGTGAAATTTAAAAGCGAACTATTAGTTACTTGAACACCTATAAATGAAGAACTTGAATTGGAACCTGATGAAGAAGCTATTTCATAGAAAAAGAATCTCATTATACCTGTATATTTGTTGTATAAAGCAAAATATTTTCTGTTCTGGTCAGAAGTTAATAAGTTGCTATATACCATTTCCCAACCGTTTGCACGGGAATAAATACGTTGTTTAGGATTGGAACTTTCTATATTGCTGTCAAACCAATCGCTAGGTATACCTGCCGCTTGTGCTTGCCCAGGAGCCCATGGCACTGTTAATGTTTTAATAGCTTCACTCCCATATTTGTAATTTATGGTTGAAGTATTATCCCATTCTACATAGTTGTCATACGTAGCTCTAGATTCTATCTGATTTACATTAGTTTCTATAACCTCTTGTAGCTTTCCATCTTCACAAGAAGTAAATAACGCTATGCTTAAAATTGTGATGTATAGTATATGGCTTTTCATGATTTTAGATTTTTAGGAGTAAACAAAAGTTACTTGGAGAACATCCCGATAACATAATTATTTCCTTGAATAATACTAAGGTAATACATGCCTTGTGGTAGTGATTCAATAGAGATGGCATAATACATGCCTGCAGGGACGGTAGCTGTTTCTTCATAAAACACATTACCTTGCATGTCGGTAATACCAATGCACAGATTGTCTAACATCTTTTCGGAGTAGACGTATACATTTGAATCATTTTGATACAACTGTGGTGAGTTATTCTCACGTTCACCTGATTGCCCCCATTTACGGTCATCAGGAATAGGTTTCTTTTCTGCATATATATTTCCTAAGCAGAAAAAGAATAAAGTTAAAATAATAAATTGTTTCATATTAGCCTCCTTGCTTTTTATATTTTATTTGCAAGGTAGACAGTTTTTCACAAATTACAGCCATATTATAGTTCACAAAAGTATTCACAAAATTGGAAGCTATAAATTTTTAATGAATTTATCAAATTCCTCACTGCTTCCGGAGGTTTTGTGAATCTTTTTGTGAAGTCTAACACGTGCATTAGTTATTGCTGACTTACTTCGAAGTAATATTCTAGCAATATTAGCAGGAGAAAACGATAATTTAGTTAGGTAGCAAATACGTAATTCTATTGAAGTAAGCTGAGGTTGTAGCCTATAAAGTCGTTCTGTAAAATTAGGGTAAATAAAGTTAAAGTGGAATGTAAATCGTTCCCAATCTTCATCGGTAAATACAATTGTTTCGCTGGCAGCAGCACGTTGTAATAGAAAAAATATAGATGACTGTTGAAATGAGGCAAGTTTTAATTCTTGTTCGTTAATATCTGCAATAATTTTTTTGTTGCAGAGTTCTAGTTTCTCTTTTTGTATAAGTATTAACTCGTGTTGTAAATGTTCGTTTTTCTTTTTTGTTTCTTTTAATTGAGTGTTTAGATTTGCTATTTTTTTGTTGTTTTCGTTAATAGCTTCTAAACTTCTTTCGTAATTAGCTTTTTCTATTTCTTTTAGTTTTTGCGCATGCTCTATTTTTTTTCGGTTTTTTCTTTTTTGAAAATTAAAGAATAGAACACTAATTACAATAATAACAATAAAACTTAAAGTGAGAATCAGTATGATAATTTTTTGTTTCTCTTTATTGAGTTTAAGCTCGTTGTTTTCCTTTTCTGTATGCTGATAATTATATAGGGAGTTAATTTTTGCGATGGTTTCTGTTTTCGTAATTTTATCGATAGAGTCCTTTATTAGTACATATTGATTCATGTAATCAATAGCTTCTGGAAAATGTTTTATTTCAGCTTCTAATTGAGCTAAATCGTAATAGGTGTACAATCTTTTTCGTACATCTCCCTCTTCCAATGTTTTATGAAAATAATAATAAGCTGAATCCCATTTTTGTTCATCTGTATAGATATAGCCGAGAAATGGATATACATGAGCTTTGTTAATTATTTGAGGCTTATTTTGTATTTTCAATAGAATTTCTTTCGCTAATGATTCTTCGCCAATTTCATAATAGAATCCTCCGAGTTCACTTAATATGTTATAATAATTTGCGGAATCCTTTAGGTGCAAAGCTGTTTCACTTGCTTTTTTATAATAATATAATGCACTATCTGTTATCTCTTTTACATCATACATCCTTGCAATGTCTCGTAGAGCATAAGATATTTTATTTGGTTCTCCATGGTTAACATAAAAATCGATAAATTTTCGATTGACTTCGATGGATTCATCATATAATCCCTGATAAGCAAATAAGTTCCCCATCTGGCTATATATTTGGGGAAGCAATTCGTTGTTAGGTGTACTTACATCTACCGCTTGTTGATAAGCCTTCAAAGCCCTAGGGGAATCATTCATGTCTCGATATACGCTCCCTTGATAATAATAAGCCATAGTTTGCTTTTCGGCATTATCGTAATCTTCATAAAATTCCACAATGCAGTTTATCAGCGAATCGTCGGTATGCTCGATGTATTGCTTGTCTTTGGCCTGTATGCAGAGTAAGTGATAATACATTTGGGTTTCTTCGGGGAAAGACGAAATGCTGTCTGCTAAGGTTTCAAGGAGATAAAGGGCACTGTCCGGATGACTATTCATACAGCTTTTAGCCTCTTGCATAGCAAGGGGATAGTTAGGACGGTTGGTGCAACTGCTCCATCCTATAAAGAATATTATGACAAGTAAAGATAATCTAGTTTTCATGCGTACAAAAATATTATTTTTTAAGTAAAATGCAAGATATTTGTTATGGATTTATGGTAGTAATATAATCCTTTTATTATTCTCGTACTATGATTTGTCAATCTGTCTTATTAAGTTCCAGTGTTTTCATTAGTTGGAACTAAAAGTTCCACTTAGTGGAACTGATTTTCCCACTAGGTGGGAATTTTGGTTCCACTGAGTGAAACTCCTCATTTTAACCTTTCTTGTTCCATTGGAAAACAAATTCGTGTCGGTCGAACAACGGCTCTTTATCTATCCCGTGCTTTTGGAACACCGTTTTTATACATTGCTGATGTCGGGGAGAGATGCCGATAAGTTGTTTTTTCATGCGGTAATATTGCGACTTACCGATTTTGGTTATCACTTCATCTCTTACATCTTTCGCTTTTGCAAAGGGGATGTTGTCGTACAAACGACCGATGCCGTATGCATATTGTACTGGTTTATCACTCAGAAACTCGGGGCATTCGGCTTGGTTCTGTACATGAAGCGGGTTCAAGCATACCACACTCTTGCATTCTGATGGTATAAAGCGAGTAGCTTGATGACGTAAACATTTATCTGCATAAGGGCATTCTGCACGAAAACAATGCATGAAGTAGTTAGGCACTTGGGTATAATCTAATGTTTCTATCATGGTATTCTTTCTTGATATTAGCAAAGATAAATTATTTAAAATTATGTAGAAAATAATCACAAGAAATAGTAAGTGAATGGTAAAGAAAAAGAAAGAGGGATGATTGTTAAATCATCCCTCTTTCCATATATACTAGTTGAAAGTTTTACTTTGCAAAGCTTACAGCACGTGTTTCGCGGATAACGGTAATCTTAACTTGTCCTGGATAAGTCATTTCGTCTTGAATCTTCTTGGCGATTTCAGAAGAAAGGCTTTCGGTTTGCTTGTCGTCAATCTTGTCGGCACCAACGATAACGCGGAGTTCGCGACCGGCCTGGATAGCATAAGTCTTGGTTACACCAGGATAAGACATGGCCAATTGTTCGAGATCGTTGAGGCGCTTGATGTAAGCTTCCACAATTTCGCGACGAGCTCCCGGGCGAGCACCGGAGATGGCGTCACAAACCTGTACGATTGGAGCAAGTAAGCTGGTCATTTCAGTTTCATCGTGGTGAGCACCGATTGCATTACAGATGTCTGGCTTTTCCTTAAACTTTTCTGCTATCTTCATACCGTAGAGTGCGTGTGGCAATTCGCCTTCTTCATCAGGCACTTTACCAATATCGTGCAACAAACCGGCACGTTTAGCCTTCTTAGGGTTCAAACCTAGTTCTGCTGCCATTACCGCACAAAGGTTAGCAGTTTCGCGAGCGTGCTGCAAGAGGTTCTGGCCGTATGATGAACGGTATTTCATCTTACCGATGATGCGGATCAATTCAGGATGCAAACCATGGATACCCAGGTCAATAGTAGTACGCTTACCTGTTTCGATGATTTCTTCTTCAACTTGCTTCTTTACTTTGGCTACTACTTCTTCGATACGGGCCGGGTGGATACGTCCGTCGGTTACAAGTTGGTGCAATGCCAAGCGTGCTATTTCGCGGCGAACTGGGTCGAAGGCAGAAAGTACGATGGCTTCAGGTGTGTCGTCTACCACGATTTCTACACCGGTTGCTGCTTCGAGAGCACGGATGTTACGGCCTTCACGACCGATGATGCGTCCCTTGATTTCGTCCGAGTCAATATGGAAGACTGTTACTGAGTTTTCAATAGCAGTTTCGGTAGCTACTCGTTGGATAGACTGGATAACGATTCGTTTGGCTTCGCGGGTAGCGGTCATCTTGGCATCGTCCATGATGTCGTTAATGTACGAAGCGGCTTGTGTCTTGGCTTCTTCTTTTAAAGATTCTACCAAACGTTCTTTTGCTTCTTCAGCAGATAAACCAGAAATGGTTTCTAGTTTTTCACGCTCCTGAGCTTGGAGTCTGTTCAATTCTTCCTTCTTCAAGTCCCATTCGCCTTTCTTCTGTTCTACGATAGCAATTTGAACTTCCAAGTTTTCCTTGATTGCTTCTGCTTCGTTACGTTTGCGTTGAACTTCTTCTTGCTTTTGGTTCAACACTATTTCACGTTGTTTCAGCTTGTTTTCTGCTTGTTGGATTTTCTGATTTCGGATGGCTACTTCCTTTTCCAAATCAGCTTTTTTGTTTAAGAACTTTTCCTTTACTTCCAGAAGTTTATTTTTCTTGATAACTTCTGCTTCTGTTTCTGCTTCCTTGATGATGTTGTCGTATTTAGTCTTCAGACCGTATCTGAAAAACACATAAGACAATCCGGCACCTATAATGAAGCATACGATTGCTATTGCTATTGTTACCATTGTTATTAGTTTATAAAATAAAAAACGCACCATCTTTCTGTCAAGAACTCTTCTCTTGCCAGCAAAGATTGTGCGCGAATCTTTCAAATGTTAATAAGTTTGTTTTTCACTGATGACGTTATCCAATTCTCTCGTCAACTCTTCCAGTTTTCTTAGATAAGGTTGTGTATCATTCTTGTCTTTATTAGAAATAAAAGCATACGCCAATTCCAATGCAGCCATTGCCCAATGTTGGTTTGAACTTAAATCCGGCTTCCATTCACGATACTTATTCAGCGTTTTATCTATAAGCTTGGCTGCATCTCGATAAAGCAATTCATCTTCCCGACGGATGTTTAACGGGTATTTTTGGCAGTCAATCAGCAAATTTATCTTCATTCTATCGTC
>JAEIGA010018739.1_pt1 | contig 10550 bp, 25 predicted proteins | sample 9270691 | NCBI WGS metagenome assembly JAEIGA01 (sample SAMN17057246, study PRJNA624740) | gut metagenome | biome: biome; isolation source: fecal sample | host: Bos grunniens | place: China: Xizang | collected 2019
AACGAACTTATAGTTGTTCCAGTCTAAATAAAATTGACCTGATTAAGTTCAGGTCTTTTTTAATTAACCCGCTGTATTATAAATAAAAATATGATATAATATAGTAAAGTAAATAAATGAATGGAGAATTGATTTATGATTATTCCTGAAAAAATGTATGAAGTTATTATTGAAAAGTTGTATGAAGAACTTTCTAACTGGACTTACGAGAGTTGGAATGAAGTTGGATATTCTGATAAAGAAGAAGTTATGTTAAGTGTCTATAACTATCTTGATGATGAGATTACAGAAGTTGTAGATATAGAAACAATGACTATAATCTTTGATGAGTGGTTAGATGGTTTAACTGAAACTGATTTTGTTCCAGAAGATTATGATTAACCCGCTGACAAATCAATTAAAATATGATATAATATATACGTAATAAAGCTTAAGGAGATATACATATGGGAAAACAAATTAACAAATTTGAAGTACTTTATTTTAATAGTCTTGAGAGGGAGAGTTTTATCACAGACGACAGAAACTATATTGAAGACTTGATTGACCGTCTAGAAATGTGGGAATATCCATTTATTGAAGAAGTAAATATGATATTAGTTCACTTCACTGATGGTGACTTTGATATGGTTTGGACTTCGGAAGAAGGTATCAAACTCAACCTCGACGAAATCTAATAAAAAAATTGGGGTGAGTTATAATTAACCCGCCCCAATTTCACCCCAAATATGATATAATATAACTGTAAGAAAAATAAAAGGAGATTAAATTATGTTCAGGTCAAAATATAAAGGTTTTCAATCAGGTGATTATTGTTGTACTTATGTAGGTCTCGCTTCAGTGACAGGTGCCTACAACCAGAAGAAAGTTAATGGTAAGAGAGTGAGATCAACATCCGCTGGTCACAGACATTACTACTACATATTTGAGAAACTAACTTCCGACAATCTTGCTCGAAAGATGGTAAGGTTGAGTGCTAATCAAATGTTGTTAGTAGCGAGAGGGGTTAAGACAGTCGATGATTATGTTAAACTCAAGTCCAAGACTTTTCTTCCTACCTTCACAAACAAAATTTCATATTCGTTCAGACAACCCGCCACAAAATCTGCAAAATTATAGTATAATATATATGTAAGCAGCGAGGTAATGAGCCCACTCTCCGCAGAGTAGCAAAGCCTTAAAAGGTGTGAACAACAATGTTCGGTAAGACTACCACTCGCTATAAATATAAGTAGGGCAAAGAGGTCACACAGGGGTCAGGAGTGTGATTGGACGGAGCAACCCCAAACTATTTTATAAGGAGTAAAGTATGGACAACTATCCAATTGATGGTAAAGAAATCAGAGACGAAGACTGGACTGGTTATTTAGTTCAGGCGAAGAAAGAGTGGCTTAATCCTAACGAACTTCAACTTCCACATGTAGTTATAGAAGACAGAGGACCAAGAGTACTTATTCAGCTTCTTCCGGAATATCAGAAGAAACATTATCCTAATCTCACCTTCCCGTCTATCGAAAGTGGTATGAAGGAATGGTATGAAGTAATCGACAAAGAAATTAAGGAGAACTAAGATGAACAGAAAATCATTAAGAATGTCAGAAGACTTTAAGAAGTTTATTTCCGGTAAGGTTATTACCACTGAAGAAGAACTCAAGGATGCTTGTAGTAAGTGTGCTACTGTAGGAGATGTCGAAGAACTTCTTTACGGTAGAGACCATTTAGATCCGGCACTTGGTTCAGTGGAGTTTAATTACTATGATGACTTCGAGTTTGAAGTATCGAGAGTTTTCCTTAATCCCGAAACCGGTGAAGACGAAGCACAAGTCCTCAACTTTGATTGGGCAGAAGTATCTAAGCATGACTTCGTGTTCAGAGTAACCGCTCAGGTCGAGAGGGAAGTAAGAATCCAGTGTGAAGATGAAGGTTCAGCAGAAGAGAGACTTGAAGAACTTCTAAAGACCGGAGAGTTCTTTACCGCTGACGAACAATCCGATGATTATCAGTTCGAAGGTTCGGCATATTATACTGACATCTCATATTAAAACTTCATATGAGACACAAGAAGGCCAGTTTTAGACACTTTGTCTGCTGGCCTTATTATTTTGCTTTATAAAATAAAAGGTTTGAAAATGGGTCTCTATTTAATTCAAAAATATTTTAATTAACTCGCTGTATTTTATAATAAAACATGTTATAATATATATACAATAAAGAATGAAAGTGAGAACAAATTATGAAACTTGATTTAACTGCTTATGACTTCAACATTGAAATCGTGTATGACAACGACTTACTCAACCTCTTCAACACTTTGCTATTTATGACTGACTACAATGATTATGAGTCAGCAACACAGAACAGTAAGACAGATATAATTTGTGAAGCCTCTGACATCTGTTTTGACGATTGGTTTGATTCAGTTTGTGAAACTTTCTGTAGAGAACTTGATCTTAGCTTTAAGACTGTTCAGTCAGAAGCTTTGTCTAACAAGTCTTTTATGACTTCTCTTGAAGAAGAATTTGAGTACTTGAAAGAATTCTGTATCGACGACGAATAATAATACATAAAAACTAGTTTGAAATATAACTAGTTTTTTTAATTAACCTGCTGTATTTCACCAAATTTTGTAGTATAATATAAATGTAAGATAAAAAGAAAAGAGGTTAATAAATATGAACAGAACTGAAGCAATCCAAACTATTGATAATATCTTAACTGATGAGGCTGATTACGTAGTATTCGCTGGTGAGGACAGAGACACTTCTAGACCTCAAGTAGCAAGCTTTACTATTGATGGTGCTTGTGCTCAGGCTGATAAGTTGGCAAGAGAGTATAAGTATGTTCAAGTAGTTTATATGCCCGAAGACGATATAGATACTAATGAAACTATTCTTGAAATCATTAACGGTAAGGTTGTTATTGGAGGTGCTAAGTAATGCCGAAGTTTAAGTTAAATGAAAGAGTAAGGTTCAAACCTAATATGGGATACTTCTCCCCTGCTCCTACTTTAGGTGGTAGTGTGGCAGACTGTGGGGAAGTTACTATCATCGGAATAAAAGGATGCACTTATAAAATCAGAGGTTATACTGGTTTTTGGCCAGAAGACTTTTTTGAAAAGATGGAGGATTAACTATGAGATGTAATATAAGATGTAGGGAACTGCCTAAGACCTGTCCTAAATGTGGACAGAGACTTAAGAAAGAAAAGTGTAAGTGTGGACACACTGTCTGCCAAGAGAAGACTAACGATGAGAAACGTTGGGAACGTGGATTATTCTATGGTGGACAAACTCTTTGTATGTGGAATTGGTAAAGGAGGATTAAATAATGTACATAAATAGAAATGAATTACCAAAGTTTTTGAAGACCCAATGGTTTAGACTTCTGTTCGCTCTGGCTTTCTTTGTGATGGCAATAGTAGTACTAGCTCGACCAGCTGATATGGAAACTATCGAAGGCTTAAGGCAAGTGACAGGAGATCTATTTAGTGCTCTTTGTAACATACTTACTGGTATGTTCTGGGTTTACTCAGCAGTAACGGAACACCACGCTGCGTGTATCCAAGCACTTGAGAAGAGAGTAATCCAACTCGAAGACCAGTGTATTACAGACATAGATGAAGTTGAACCTAATCACTTCGTAGCGAAGAGAAGATGTGGACCTGATAAAGAAGAGAAACCCAAGACTGGAAGTAAGATAGAGAAACCAAAGAATACTATTACAGTCACAATAACGAAAGACGGTAAGACTACTGAAGCTACATACAGTGCTGAGGACTTTGACTTAAATAAGATAGTAAGAAAAGCTTTGGATTAAGGAGAGGGACATATGATAAGAGAAGAGAAACTTAAGATGTATAAAGAGAAAGAAACCTTTGTATCCGAACTAAGTAAGGTATTTGAAACTAGAGGTGGATCAACTTCAGTAGACTGGATCGATTACGAAGTTTGGGAGAATGAGGAACATGGTTGGTTTGTAGAATACGCTGTTATCACTTTCGTTGGTGGCGGACAAACTCATATATCAGTCAACGGAAATAGTATACTTGCCATCTTCCAAGAAATCGCTGATAAGATTATGGGTGGATACTACAAAGAAGAATTCATCTACAGAGACCTGCCTAAAGATGGCTTTAAGAAACTTACACTTTAAGGAGAGAGGGATATGGGAACAAGAAAAACTATTGGAAGAAATCCTAATTGGACAGAAGAGGAAGATAAGATACTAAGAGAAGTTTATCCTAAGAAAGGTATGAAGGGTTGCTTGGCGGCTCTGCCACATAGAACTAGGAGTGCTTGTGTTAATCGTATTAATTACATCGGACTTAAACTAACTAAGCGACCTAAACTCGTAACAAGGGAACAGTATAAAGCCCGTAAAGAGTGGACACCCGAAGAAGACGAGATCTTATTTAATACTTGGCCAGTTAATCCTGATATTTGTTTGACTCTACTTTCAAGAACCTATGCTGCTTGCCAGACACGACTTTATAATCTTAAACTAATGAGAGGGTTACATACACAAACAAAGCAAGAGGCTTGGACAGATACTGAACTTCTACTTCTAAAGAAACTGTATCCAATGTTCGGTGCCGAAGAGTGTGCTAAAGTTATCACTACTAGAACAGTAGACCAGATTACCTGTCGTGCTCATCAGCTTCATCTACTACATTCTACAAAACCTGTTAAGGATTTAGGAACTGGTATTATCTATGAGTCTGCTGCTGACGCTGCTAAATACACAGGTAGAACTCTTGGGTCAGTTTATGGACTACTTAATACTAAATATAAAAATAAGAAATTTGTATACCTTACATTATAAAGTCTGATTAATTTCAGACTTTTTCTTTTTAACCCGCCAAATTTCGGTAGATTTTATGGTATAATAATATTGTAATTAAGATTAAATAAGGAGATTAAAACTTATGGCAAATAATGTAATGTACACAAGCACACCAACAACAGGTTCAGGAGCAGTAGTTAAAGAAGTTCTTAAAACAACTAAGGATGTTTCAGACCAAACCATTTCTGTTGTTAAAGATAATGCTGCTCGTATCGAAGAAGCAACTGATAAAGTTCTTGACAGTAAGATGAAAGCATTCCAAGCGGATAAGGAAGCTTTCTCTAACGAACAGGGTAAAGAACTTAATAGAATGTACGGCGAGTACTTCGGAGAATCTATCAAAGAGAACTTTGATACTAAGGTAGAGTTAATGCAGACCAAACTTGCTCTTATGGAAGAAGCTGCTCAGCTCAGACTTAAGATAGCAGAAGACCGAGCTCAAGCGGACATTGAAATCAGAAAGAAGAAAGCTGATGCCGAAGTAGAAATCGAAGAGATGAAACGTAAGGCTCAGCAAGAAGTAGATAAGCTTCAAGAAAAAGCTGATAAGCTTTCTGCCCAAATTGGTAGAAACAAGTTCTGGCGAATTGCTGCTCCGCTTCTTGGCATCTTCTGTGGTGTTGTGACATTTGCACTTATGTTCTTACTTTAATAAATAAGAGAGGGTTAATAATATGAAGAAGTTTAAGGATTACATAATCATCATTCTTTTAGTTATCTGTATCTGCTGTAGTGTTGCTGCTGCCACTAAGACAGGTGTAATTCAAGGTGAACAGGGTGAGCAAGGTATTCAAGGCATCCAAGGTGAGCAGGGTCCTCAAGGTATTCAAGGTCCTCAAGGAGAACAAGGACTTCAAGGTGAAAAAGGTGAGACTGGTTTAACTGGTGCCAAAGGTGAGAAGGGTGACAAAGGCGATACTGGTGAACAAGGTCCTGCTGGTAAAGATGGTAGAGATGGTCAAGATGGTTTGACTCCTTATATTGGTGAAGATGGTTTATGGTATATTGGAGCTGAGTGTACTGGAGTAGCTGCAACTGAAATTATTCAGTCATCTTGGGAAGAAACTGATATTAACTCTTTACTAGAGTATCTTTCATATCAATATCAAGAGACCGAAGTTTTTATTAAAGTGTCTGATGCTAAAGCATATGTTAATGCAGGTGACCATTATTTGGTCAGTGGATATGATAAAAATAATATAAGTATTAGATTTCCTGTGTCTACTTACATATCTGGTACCGGTACTTATTTAGTTAGAGGTGTAGTTAATTATATCAGTGTTGATGCTGCTGGTACAGATTTTGTTTCAATTACTCCAACTAACTCATATTTAGTTTTAGATTAAAATTAAAAACCCCTATCTAAAAATGATAGGGGTTTTATTGTATAATAAAATATAAACCTATGAGAGGATACATTATTAAATAAAAAAATATATAAAGATAAATAAGGAGACTCTTATGACACTGGATGAATGGAATATACTTTGTAACTTTATTACTACTGTATGCAACGGTTTAACAGAAATAATAAAAACAGATAAGTTTAAAAGCTGGGCACAGAAACAATATGTAAAACATCTACTTAAACGTTATAAAAAATTTCAACGTATGGTAAATAAAGAATTAAAGAGTTTAGAACATGTTATAAAATATATTGCCTTACTAGAAGAGCAACAACAGCAGGAAGAAAACACCTAAAAACTAAGGAGAAGCTGAAATGTTTGAATTTAATAAAGAGACTGAGACATTTGGTTTTCAGCATGAAGATTTAAAAGAAGTTTATGAACCATTGATTACACAGTTCGGATTTGAGTATGAAGAGTATTTAGACTCAAAGGAGAACGGAATGGTTTGGACCAAGTCGTACTTAGATGATGAGTACTTAAATATAACTATGATTATCAGAGAGGGTTGGTGGGACTTTTGTCCAAGTCCAGAAAAAGCAACATTCTTTTCTTCTAGTCTCTGGATACAGAATAATGTACATGATCGTCCGGGTTGTATCCTGTATTCTAATCCCAGTGAGTGGGAAGGTTATTGTGAAGATGAAGTAGACATCATTCTCGAAGCTATTCCGAAAGCACGCGCTGAAGTAAATAAAGTATTAGAGAAGTGTAGAGTAGCGCTTAGTCAGAAGCTTGTTCAGATCCGAGATGAACTTCGAAACGGTAAGACTTGGGAACAGATTAAACCACTACTAACTTATGAAAGACTTGTTCCTGAAGAATTACCCTATCCTAAGTTGGCTAAGACTTTTAATTTTTAATACTAAAACTCCCGGTAAAATATATTGGGAGTTTTTCTATTAACCCGCCAAATTCTAAATATATTTATGGTATAATATATATGTAAGATGTTGATAAGGAGAGGAATTATGAAGGACCAAATAAATAAAACCAAACCTTGTACCTGTCCTAAGTGTGGCAAGAAGAACACTCAGATAATTCAGAACCCATATCCAATGTATGACAAGTATAAAGATACAGTAACTAAGTGGTTCATCTGTGATGACTGTCTTACTGAGTGGTATGAGGATTATAAGCTTACCTACGACGGAGCAAGTGTAATAGCTTTTCACTATGAAGCTTTAACAAACGTAAAAGTAGAATTTGATAAGACTGGAAAGAGGAAGGATTAGTAACTATGTATAATACAGAAAACGGTGCAGCTATTCTTCGGGAGGCAGCTTACACAGAAGGATATAAAGAAGGTAAGCAGGCTGCTACAGAACAGATCTTTGCTGATATAGATAAGCTACATCTTCATGTATCCAATGAATACGAAGCAAGAGCTTACGAAGAGCTTAAAAGAAAGCATGGGATAAAGCAATGAGACTTATAGATGCAGAGATACTTATTAAATAGGGAGATAACTGAGATGACTTACTACCATGGAACTTCTATATCCGGGCTTGAGGAGATACTCCCGCCGGCAGAAACTAATAACTTAAGAGAAGACTTTCGAACTGGATACTTGGATTGTGTCTTTGTTACTCCACTCCGTAAGTCCGCAGAGATGTATGCCAGGAAGTGTGCCGCGAAGTTCGGTGGAGAACCGGTAGTATATGAAGTAGAACCAGTTAATCCTTATGAGATAAATGTATCCCAGTACATATGTGATAAGGCAACTGTAATAAACAGTTATAAAGTTTAATTAACCCGTCGAAAAAGGAGAGGGATTATATATGATTAAGATTATAAAAGAAAGAACACCTGAGACCATTGTTGAATATCACTTAGAGTGGTATTACGATGAAACCCGAGATGCCGGATTTTCGTTTCCGACGAATAGTAACTATGAAGTTGACCTTGAGAAGATGACACCTGAGGGAAGAGCTAACTACGAAAGATGTCTAAATGATAAGTCTTTAATTGGTCCAATAAAAGATAGATACGAACATACTTACATTAACCCGGCTGTAGGTAAGTGTTCCTGTGGAGCAGAGGTAATCCTAGACTCTGACTTTGCCGGAGCAGTAAGATGTGAGTGTGGTAAGTGGTACAATGTCTACGGTCAGGAACTCAGAGACCCAAAGTATTGGGAAGAAGATGACGATGATTACTATGACGAAGGTTGGGAGGAGTAAGAAATGGATAAGCACAAAGAAGAATATATAAAGCTTTCTGATGTTCAGGCTATCATCGAGAGATTAAAGAAAGAACCTGGATACTGGCACACCGGAGAAACCTTTTATTCCGGAGTCTATTCAGTAGAGTCTGAGATAGTAGACTTACCAAGGATACAGCTTTAAGGAGGATTAACTAATGGAATTCTTTAATTTGAAATCAGAAGCAAGAAAGGTAACTGCCTGTAGCTTGATACAAGAACTTCCACCCGAGATTATTAAATCCAGTAAGGAAGCAATTCTTCAGGCAGCAAGTGAAGGAAGGACTTTTGTTAACATAGAAAAACTTTCTGCTACCGAAGCGGGTAAGCTAGCTACCCTGTATAAGATGCTTGACTTTCAAGCTGAAGCAATTCAAGGTAGTATTAATTATGTTAAAGGTCAAGGATATGTTGGTAACTTCTATGTAACTATTAAGTGGGAGGATTAACTTATGGAAAATAAAAGATACAGTGACTGCTTATCTACTGAAGTAGCATATGACATGACACCCGAGACTGAGGAGATTATCGCAGCACTTAAAGAACAGAGAAATCATAACCGCATGGTTTATGAAGAAGGATATGATGCTGGTAAGGTTGCAGCCTACAGAGAAATAGTAGACCTCTGTGACCAAGCTTTGGGTAGTATAACTAAACTAAAGGATTTTGTAGAAGCTTGCTTATGGATGGGTAAGTGTTTCCCGGCAGAAGATAAAGTCCAACCTAAAGAAGATACCTCAGCTATTGAAGCAGCTCGTAAGTTCTTAAAGAATTATAACTGGAAGACTCCGCCGGTACTTGACCACAAGACTATGACTGTATATACCAGACTGGATTTAAATGATGAACCTGAAGAAATCAAGAAGCTTGGAAGTGTTATTCAGTCAGTAATACAGAAGGAGTTCGATGTTAATGAGGTTCTCTACAACAAACCGACTAATACTATTCTCGTGTATTGGCGAAAGAACTGTATAAGCAGAAAGGATTAACTAAATGAAAATAAAGTGTTCATTTGAAATAAATAAAGATGCGATAACCTATATACCGGAGAAGTCTTATTACAACCACTGCTACTACCACATCGATGTAGCTCGTCACGGAGATCTTATATTGCCAGAGAAGTGTAACATCTTGTATGAAGAATGTGAAGATGATACTTATGCTACTTACTATTCTTTAGGTTGGTTTGAAGGCGAGGAGTTCGTAGCTGCCTGGACCTGGTTAGAGGATCATTACTTTGAGATATAAGACCTAAGAAAGCTAGGTCTTTTATATTTGCTAAATTATATAGAATTTAATTTTATAATTTTAAGGAGACATTTAATATGAGTCATTCATGGTATGATACTTTAAGTGCAATGAACGGAGAGGGACCGGAACTCAAAACAGGTGAACCTACTTCTGCAGAAATTGAAGCACGGATTGCTGAGCTCCAGAAAGACCTAGCTAGAGCTAAAGCTAGAGAGGCCGCAGTAAAAGCAGGTGTTTATGTATATGCTTGGGATATGTATATTGACCCGGCAGATAAAGGTAGTTGGATTAGTGCAACCCTTAATAAGGTTTATGCGACAGAAAGAGATGCTTATAAAGCAGGTTGTCATGAATTAGACCTGTGCTATATGGATGGTATACTAGATGCTGAAGCTACGCCAGACGACTATATAATTGATACTATAAAACTTCCAGTGTCGCAGGTGCCAACAGAAGTATTAACAGTTTGTGGGTTAGGTCATTTACGTTAATTTAATTATTTAAGACTTAGAGAAATCTAGGTCTTTTTCTTTTTTTCGTCACTTAGAGCTTTATTTATCCTCCTCAATACTGTATAATAAATATGTAAGATACTCGATAAGGAGAATTGATATGGCTAAAGAAATAACAATAACTTATATAGTTTATGGATGTAACGAAGATGGTAAACCCCAAGTAGACTCTATGTTCAGAGATGAGTGGGCTGCTTGTGATTATGCCTGTGCTCAGGAGGGAAAGATACACTACAATCTTCCTCTGGTAGAAAAGCGTACTGACTGGTATGATACTGAAAACAAACAGACATGTCAGAGTCATGAGTTCTTGGAGAGGGGATACATTTACTACTTA
>JAEIGA010018740.1_pt1 | contig 10550 bp, 9 predicted proteins | sample 9270691 | NCBI WGS metagenome assembly JAEIGA01 (sample SAMN17057246, study PRJNA624740) | gut metagenome | biome: biome; isolation source: fecal sample | host: Bos grunniens | place: China: Xizang | collected 2019
GAAGTCATTCTCTCTTGTATAGCGTTTTAACCCGAAAGCCTTGTCACCGACAACGCACACTCTAATGTCGTAGGTGTTGTTGGGGATGAACTCCTGGAAATAGGCATAACCGCACTCCTTGCCGTGGAAATGGTCGAACTCTGTAGGATATTTTTTGATAACACCCTTGTAGATTTCGTAAATCAAGGATTTGTATGTGACATCGCCTTTCTTGTACTTTCTATATACCTCTTTGAAACTATCGGCAAAACGATATTGGCGGAATCCTTTTCCAAAACACTGTTTTATGAGCTTCGTTGCATCCTTTTTTGTGCGTGCGAGCTTCACATTTGAAGCTCCGGCTCCACCTTTAAGCTTGAAAACCTTGGGATATGTTGTACTTTCTGCCCATTCCATAGCGTCCTTTTCTGTATGAAAAACGTATGTGGGTACCAATGGAGCGTCAATGGCTTCGAGCAGGTACTTCTGCGCAATCTTGTCATCGAAATGCCAACAAGTGTCAAAGTCCGGGAACACTTTCATCCCACCTTTCTGCAAAGATGTGAGGAGTGATTTTGCAAACTGCATATCGCGGTAATCGACGTGACTAAAATGCCACAAAAATGCATTACAATCCTTTACCTTTTCAACAATGTCGTTGTCATAGGCGTTGACAATGGTGTATTCGATGTCATTTTTTTTGCAATATTCAACCCATCGTATATTGAACCCACCTTTGTTATTCTGAATGGCAATTTTCATATCTCTTTTTCTTTTAATCTTGTCTCTTTACTATGAATGAATCCCACAATAGTTCCTAATACGGCAAAGTAGAATGGGAAACTATATGACCAGGCTGTGAGGTAAATGAACAAAAGCGCAGCAATAGTTCCTAACATTATTATTGCCAATGGCCTTTCAAATTTTCCCAACCTAATCTTTTTCAACAGCATTTTTATAATGCTCAAATAGAACATTACAAATAAAATGCAACCTATAATTCCACATTCACACAGTTGTACCATATACTCTGTATGTAGTACGGATGGATATCCTGTCTTGTGCATAAAATTAGACAATCCAATTCCTGCTATTGGTTTCTCTTTAAAAACTTCATAACCTAATATGTATTGTGGCGCTCTATCTCCCATAGCTCTTAAAAAAGCACTGTTGCCGATATTGTACCTTGTTTCAACAATGTCTGCCTGTTCTTCCAACTCTCCCATACGCTCACCCATTGCTGTGTTACCCATCATAAAAATAAGTCCGTAGTATAGCAATATGGTAGGCAGTATTATCTTTAACATATTACCAAATGTAAATTTAATCTGGGATAATATTATGGAAATAATCATAATGACACTGGCGCCAAGAGCCTTGCGTGTGGCAGAAACCACCACAATGCCAATGGCAAACAGTATCAATGCTATTGCAGATGTCAAGGACATCTCTTTTCTGCAATAGCGCACTCCGATAAAGAAGATAATCAGCATCACGTTCAATGCCAACAGGTTACCAAGCGTGTTGGCATTCATCTTTCCGGCTTCAAGTGCAACATAGCCAATGTCCATTACAAAAGTACCTATAAAGGCGTAGACAAGAAAAACAAGTAGGATTGTCTTTAAAAACTTTTTTGGGCTTTTCAAGTATTCATAAGCGCAAACCGCCATAATCATACAAGGACATATCACTTTGTTAATGGTAAAATACAGAAAAGTCGTGCTGGTAACTGAAAACCCTTGAAAATAAGTGTTTATTGTAACGTATATACACCAAGTCAACCATAATGCAACCGGGGCAGAGAATAATATTTTTTTGAATGTTACCTTATTCAAGTTTATTATTATAGCCATTAGCGTAAGCGCTAACAATATACGGCCTTTTTCATCGAAGGTGATAACTGTACCCTGTAGCGGTGACCACAATAGAATCAACGCAACATAAAGGTAGTTGAAACGGGATATTATTTTGGAATTTTTCATTGTGGGACTTGCGTTTATAATATTTTCAAAGTTTTTGAATTATATGATGTTGACAATCATAAGTTTGGTATATTCTTTGTAAGGAACTCTTTTTTATCCTCGTATGACATTGTTGCAGTAGGGACAAAAACACCCCTTTCCATATTTTTCTTATAGAATTCGTCAATTGTACATATTATTCTGGCCGGTATACCTGCAACAACAACGTTCGAGGGGACGCTTTTGGTTACCACTGAATTAACACCAATAATAACGTTGTCGCCAATGACTACATTGGGTATAATTGTTACATAATTGCCAGTGCATACGTTATTGCCAATTTTTATTCTTCCCATCTTGTCCATTCTTTTGCCTTGGAAGTAGTTCGCCGAGTTCAATACTTTCACTCCACCATCGTGGGTTATCAAGTGAAGTCCGTATGACAAAAGACAATCCGAACCAATCTCTATCAAATATGGTTCAGAGCCTACAAAACTTAAATCGCAATTAATTCTGGTTTTTTCTCCAATCTTTGTTCCCAAATCTCTCAAATATTTGAGTTCCTTTTCATTGGTCGTTGAGTACCACTTGACTTTGATTTTATTTATAATAGATGATATAAGTCCCATTTTGATATACGTTATTGTTGTTTTATAAAATTTGCATTTCAACCAAGTACTGTTGTTGGCGTTTTGTAAAGTTCTTCAATCTGTTTATTTAAGAAACTTTCTTTCAAAAATATATTTACGTTATGCGCGAATAGTACTTGTCTTTTTATGTTCTTTTTTGCCTGTTTTTCCTTTTTTTGCAGTTGCATAGCCCGCTATGCGCCTTTAAAAAATGAAAAAACATTCTAAAAAAGACCTACAAAAATTTCAATGACATAAATTTAAACTGCTTCTAATCCTTTTTTATCTCTTACTTGTTTTCAAAAATGATACTTTTGTTATTTTTCTTAAAAGTTTGTGGATGTTCTGTCTTTCAGAAGGGAATAAATAGATAGTCCCGAAATATATGACAATACACATCCCAATATAAATCAACGACATTAATCTGCTGTCGTTTATTTGCAGCATCATATATGCAACCAGTCCCATTACTACGCATCCTATGGTCTCAGGCATTATGTTAAGCAACATCTTTTGTGGTGATAGTTTTATAAGAGCGTATGCAAATATAATATTTACCAACACTCCCTCCAAGCGCACAAACGAACGTGTCAAATATAGAGCTTCGTATCCATATTGTACCGAAATGATAGTTGCCGGTATAAGAACGACAAGGTGCAGCAACTGAACCACAACTGATATACGTGGCTTGCCGATTGAAGGGTAAATCACACTACAGAATCGGGAGAAAATAATTGTAATGGCTTCCATAAGTCCCCATAGCCCAATAAAACTTGCAGCCTCCTTCCATTTTTCGCCTAACATTATGTCTGTTATAAGGTCGCTGAAAAGGAATATACCTGTTCCAAGCGGCAACAATATGATTGCTGTATATTTCTGGAACTTCATCAGTGTACGGCGCATCTCGGGCAAATCGTTCTGTAATCTTGATAGAGACGGCATTACAACAGGCAACAATGCTGATGTTATTAGGGCTGTAATTTGGCTAACTGTTGCAATTGATGTCTTGTATATACCAAGATAGTATTCATTGAGCATCATTCCAATGAAGAATATGTCGATATAAGCTGTAGCCCAGACAAGAACAGAGTCAAAGATTGTCCAAGAGCAGAACGAGAACATCTCTTTCAGCCTTTTGAAACTATAATAGAGTGATGGACGCCATTTTGACTTTACAGTGAGTATAATTGCATTCGAAAGGTTTGTCGCGATTGTGCCCATTATCAAAGCCCAATAGTTGCGTAGCCAAATGGCCAATGGAATGGTAACAAAGATTGGGATAAGAATGCCTACAATTCTTGTGTAGAAGAGAGTCTTGAAATCGAAATCGCGCTTGTACAGTGCCATCTGTATACTTGAGAATGCCGCCAATGGAATGGAAACACAAGCTATGCTGATGGCATTGCCCAATCCGGGATTTCCAACAAGTTTTGCAAGTGGCTCACTGAAAACAGCTATCAGGGCCCATATTGTAAGGCTCATTACAAGGTTCGACCAGAATGCAACGTTTGCTGTATTGTACTTGTCTTCGTCGTCCTTGAATTCGAATTGGATAAGATAACGCTGGAAACCGGCGTCTGTGAAAATTTCGGCAAAGGTTATAATCATCGTCAGCGTCGCCACCACACCGAACGCTTCGGGTGTCAGCAGACGGGCAAGCACCATTGTACTGAATGGTGTAATCAGTTTTGCTGTTATCTCCGTTATCGTAGACCACTTGGTCGCTTTAACTATTTTGTTGTTCAGTTCAGACATATCTGTTATTTTATTAACCCAGTAACCACTTACCTGTTTTTGCCTTCAAAATGTAGTGACTTAGATTGCCGAAAAACGTATAAGAATTACATCTTGTAGTATCCCATTTTTTACCTTTTCTATGGTCCTGTGTTTTTTTGTAGCAACCGGTGGTATCGAACCACGGACATTGTCGTGTCCCACCTGTGCGGTTGCTTGTTTTGTAAAAGATTGTTTATTATTCTTCGTTCTGCTGTTTATGTTGTAAGCGGAATATTTCTTTTTGTTGTTCTATTTCTTCTTTTAATTGCTCTAACGATGGAAGGTAAGTGAGATATCGCGCCTGGAATAACCGTTCATTGTCATTCAGAACTGAATAACGTGCCATATCTTCGCTTGTTTCGGAACATAGAATAAGGCCTATGGTCGGGTTGTCACCATCTGTGAGTTTAAGGCTGTCATACATCCTTACATACATATCCATTTGCCCAATATCCTGATGTGTTATTTTTGTAGTCTTAAGGTCTATCAACAGGAAACACTTGAGGATATAATTATAGAATACCAAATCTATAAAATAATCTCCAACATCTGTCCTTATATGTTGTTGACGAGCTACAAATGCATATCCTTTTCCCAACTCCATCACAAATTTCTGTAAATGGGTTATTATTGATGTTTCGAGCTTTGTCTCGGTAAAATCGCTGTTGGGGGATAAACCAAGGAATTCTGCTACGATGGGATTTTTGATAAATTCCAGTTTGTCCTGTTGATATGGTGCTGTAAGTTGCTTCATCTCGTTTTCTACAACTTGTTTGTTTTGTGACTGTAGAAGGCGATAGTAATACTGTGAAGATATGTTGCGGTCGAGTGTTCTCGCGCTCCAGACTTCATTTATAGCCTCTTTCTCATACCAGTTTCGCGCTTCTTTGTCTGTAACTCTTAGAAGGTAGCGATAGTGACTCCAAGATAGTAATTGACATTTTCCACGCAGTGAGTGGAAAATATCAGGGAAGAGTTTGTAGAACTGTACAAATTGGTACAGATTGCTTTTTGCAAAACCTTTACCATATACACTTGTAAGGTGTTCTGCAAGCCTTGTGATTATTTCTTTGCCATATTCTGCTCTATTCTCGCCTTGTAATTCTTCGTCGGCAATACGTTTACCCAACAACCAATTACGCTGTACCATAGCTGTATTTACGGCCTGGTAAGCATTATTGCGAGTTTGCTCGATGATAGCTTGCATATCCTTGTAGATATCATCGGTGTTGTTTGTACTGAGTATTCCAACTTCTTGTCTCATAACAATTCTTATCTTTGCAGCAACCGGTGGTATCGAACCACGGACATTGTCGTGTCCCACCTGTGCGGTTGCTTCCGTTTTAGTTTTTAGAGCCTTGCGTCTACAATCTCCTTGGGAAGTGTGCCCTTAACATCGAAGATTACGTGGTTCTCCTTAACGAACTCTGTTACATCGAGCTGCTTGAACTCGTTGTGTGCAACACCCATAATGAGTGTGTCGAACTTCTCTGTTGGCAACTCATTTGTTACCTCGATGCCATACTCGTGCTTTGCAATGGCTGGGTTAGCCCAAGGATCGTAGACTGTGATGTTTACGTTATACTCCTTGAGTGCACGGTAGATGTCGATAATCTTTGTGTTGCGCACATCGGGACAGTTCTCCTTGAAGGTGAAACCGAAGATTACAATGTTGCTGCCAAGTACCTGGATGCCTCTCTTGAGCATATGCTTGATGGTCTCGGTTGCAACGTACTCACCCATACCGTCGTTCATACGGCGGCCTGCGAGGATAATCTCGGGGTTGTAGCCATAGCGCTGTGCGCACTGTGCAAGGTAGTAGGGGTCTACGCCGATGCAGTGCCCACCTACCAAGCCCGGACGGAATGGAAGGAAATTCCACTTTGTGCCTGCAGCCTCAAGTACATCGAGTGTGTCGATGCCCATCTTTGTGAAGATTTTTGAAAGCTCGTTCACGAATGCGATGTTGATGTCGCGCTGTGAGTTCTCGATAACCTTGGCAGCCTCGGCAACCTTCATTGTTGGTGCAAGGTGTGTGCCGGCAGTGATGACCGATGAATAGACATCATCGACAATTTTGCCAATCTCGGGTGTTGAACCACTGGTCACCTTCTTGATTTTTTCAACAGTGTGGAGCTTGTCGCCCGGGTTGATGCGCTCGGGTGAGTAGCCTGCGAAGAAATCGACATTGAACTTCATTCCCGATACTTTCTCAACAACCGGAATACACTCATCCTCGGTTACACCGGGGTAAACAGTTGACTCATAAACAACGATGTCACCCTTTGAAATTACTTTACCGACGGTAGTTGATGCACCATAGAGTGGTGTGAGGTCGGGGTTGTTGTTCTCATCGACAGGTGTTGGAACTGCCACTACATAGAAGTTGCAGTCGCGGATAGCCTCAATGTCGGCTGTGCACACGAAACCGTGGTTGTTGATTGCGTCCTGCAAAAGCTCGTCGCTGACCTCGAGAGTCGAGTCGTGACCAGCCATAAGTGCCTCGCAACGCTTTGCGTTCATATCAAAACCAACAGTCTTGTACTTTGTTGAAAACAAGCGTGCCAAAGGCAAACCAACGTAACCAAGACCGATTACACAAATTTTAATCTCGTTCATTTCTTTATTATTTTAAATCGTTTTATTTCAAATTCTCCCAATACCATTTGCACGCCTCGCGCAAGCCGTCGCGCATACTGTACTGCGGGTTATAGCCAAGCAGCTCCTTTGCCTTGTCGATGCAGGCGAGTGAGTGTGGAATGTCACCGGCGCGGTTGGGGCCGTGGGTGGGCTCAATATTCGCAATCTCGGGGTCGAAATCGGACAAGAACTTCTTGAGGCCGGCAACAAGCTGGTTGAGCGTGGTGCGCTCGCCGTAGGCGGTGTTGTAGATTTGGTTTACCGCTGCAGGGTTGTCGGTGTCGATGGCGCGAAGGTTCATCTCGATGACATTCTCAATGTATGTGAAGTCGCGGCTGTACTCGCCGTCGCCGTTGATGTTCGGTGCCTCGTGTGCCATAAACTTCTTCACAAACAAAGGAATGACTGCAGCGTATGCTCCATTGGGGTCCTGACGGCGGCCAAAGACATTGAAGTAGCGCAAACCAACGTACTCAAAGCCCTGGTATGTGCGTGCAAATACATCGGCATAGAGCTCGTCGACATATTTGGTGATTGCGTATGGTGAAAGTGGCTTGCCAATGACATCCTCAACTTTTGGCAGGCTCTTGCTGTCGCCGTATGTTGAACTGCTGGCTGCAAAAACAAAACGTTTTACACCTGCATCGCGCGAAGCGATAATCATATTCAGGAAACCGCCGATGTTGACATCGTTAGTGGTAGCCGGGTCCTTGATTGAACGTGGCACAGAGCCAAGCGCAGCCTCGTGGAGTACGTAATCAACTCCTTCGACAGCCTTGCGGCAGTCCTCGATATTGCGGATGTCGCCGACAATGAGCTTGAACCTGTCGGGGTACTCATTCATCAAGGGGATGAGATTGTGCATATGTCCTGTCGCGAAATTGTCAAGACATACAACGTTGTCACCGCGCTTCAAGAGCGCTTCACAAAGGTTAGAGCCAATGAAACCTGCTCCACCTGTCACTAATACAGTTCTCATATTTTAAATAATGTTATAATTATACAGCACCTGTAGTGTTTGTTCTTTTAAATATATTTTTTGTACATATTTTATTCCAAAATATTGCAGATGCGCAAATGCTTACCGTTGTAGATATAAGCAGATATGCTATATATCCCCAAGAAGGAATACCGAAGGGGAGTCTTGTGATAATCATAGCACCAGCCTGTACAAAGAACATATGCAACAGATAGATGCCAAAGCAGTTCACTGAAATCCAAGTGAAAGCCTTGCTTGCAACGCTCCATTTTTTAAGCAAGTATGCAACGAGAATAAATGTTGGGATTCCCAACCACTGCATAATGTATTTTTCTATGGGGGTGAAATCGTTTGTGAAGAAAACGGCTGACATAAATACAAAGATTGCCAGTGCTGCTGTGCACAGCGATATTATCGTTTTTTTGTATTGCATTATCTGCCAGTAATATTTTGCTACCAACGCTCCGCATAGGAAAAAAATGAAATATCGTGTGATGTAATCAATGTTAAAATAATAAATATGTATGAAATTCTTTGACAGATAGAGCGACAAAACAAAAATGACACCCTTGACCCAAGATTTCGCATTGAAAATTATGGGTGATATGCAATAAAATACAAATAATGTATAAATGTACCACAGGAATGTTACTTCGCTATGTCTTGGGGCTATGAAAAGATAGCTCAGTTTTGTCAGCAAAGCATCAGTATCTTTAAAGTCCCAACTCATCAATGTGCATACTGCTCCAACGATGAGAAACGGTGGTACAAACTTTTTGATACGCTTGATGATATATGGTCTATATTCTCCCCAACTTCTTATACCTTTGTAGGAATAACGCACCAGGAACCCCGAGATGAATATGAACAGTGGCATATGGAACGTATAAATCCACTTGAAAAGTTGTCCATACCAATGTGGCATAAAGTTGAACAGATGATGTCCAAGAACTACTAAAAACATAGCAATTCCTTGCATTACATCAATTATTATCAGTCTTTTGTTACTCATAAGTATAATTCTGGTCTGTAAAACTTATCTCTATTTGTCGGTTGGTCAGTACAACTCCTCGACCAATCGTTTGGTATTTACACTTAAATCGAACTTTTCCTCTATGTTTCTTCTTGCGTTTTCTCCCATCCTTTGTCTCAACTCTTTGTCGGTGCATAGAGCATAGAGCTTTTCTGCAAGGCTTTCACTGTCTTCTGCAGGGATAAGAAAACCGTTGTGCCCGTCTGTGATAATTTCGGGGATTCCGCCTACGTTGCTTCCGACAAGCGGCAGTTGTTGTGAAGCGGCCTCCATCAATGATATTGGCAAACCTTCTGAGCGCAACGGTTGTACATAAATGTCCATTTCGTAAAGTACGGCGCGTACATTGTTCGTTATTCCGTACCAAACAATCTCGTTTTCAATGTCGAGTGTCTGGCATTTCTGTTCAAGGACTTTTTTGTAGTCATCATATCCGCCACCTAATTGTGTCAGCTTGAACTTTGTGAATTTGTGCTTGTGCTTGAGCTTGTGAATGGCGTCGAGCAAAATGTCGACACCTTTTATCGGCTGGTGAAATGCGATGCAGCATATGTTGACAACTGCTTCGTCACGTTCCTTCTTTTCACTCACCACTATATCTGTTCCCAGATATCTTGTGTGTATCTTGCGGTCATTTCCCACAACCGCCACAACTTGTCTCTTTACCGCCTCAGAAACAGGCAGGAGCCTGTCGTAAAACATATTCATTAACTTTAAACGTGTTTTAGAGAAAATACTTATTTGGCTTGAGTTAAAGATGAGCGAGTGTATGGTACGATATATTTTTTTTGGCCCGATTAGTCGGGGAATAATGAAATAGTTGTGGGCAAATGCTCCGAAATGGAAGTGCACGATGTCGGCTTTCGTCTTCTTTATCAATTTGACGTAGTTTTTTATCATACACCATCCAGTGGCTGCATTGAAATCCATTATGATGAGTTCGGCACCGCATTCTTTTATTTGGGCGATATATTCCTTTGAGCGTGGCTCTTCATTGTATACCAAATATAAAGTATCTCCTCGTTTTTGAAGAATTCTTGCCATCTCGAGAAAATATTTCTCCAGACCACCAAACTTGGTAGAACGCATACCGGTTACTTGTACTATGTTCATAATTCTATGTCTTTGTTTGTCCGCAAATTGCCAATATTATAGCTTTGGGTATTGCCATTGATGCAGCCTTGGCTGTCCAGGTTTCCGGATGTCTCCGCCTGGGTATCCCCGTTGCTTTTGGACTGTTAGTGCAATGTAATGCTTATTTCGCAAAGTTAGTAACATTTTTATTAATAAGCAATTTAAAGTTAAAAATTTTGGGTGATAATAGATGTGTCGGTCCAAATGCTTTTTGTCGTGCCTGGTGCGGCGAAGTCTCTCTTTTGTATGTGATACAAAAAGCCCCGTGACTTGGTGTCACGGGGCTTGGGCTTATGCCGGTGTTTTTACTTCTTGTAAATGCCGCAGAAATCGAGGATAATCTTGTTCTCGTCCCAAGCAAGGGTCTTGAACTGGTCGTGTGCGGTGAGCATTACAACAATGTCGGCCTTGTCGAATGC
>JAEIGA010018741.1_pt1 | contig 10550 bp, 4 predicted proteins | sample 9270691 | NCBI WGS metagenome assembly JAEIGA01 (sample SAMN17057246, study PRJNA624740) | gut metagenome | biome: biome; isolation source: fecal sample | host: Bos grunniens | place: China: Xizang | collected 2019
AAAGATGCCCTTTTGGTGGAATACTTCCCCGATATAAACCTATACACCGATGCCGAAGAAATGATAGCAAAGGAAAAACCTGACGGCATTTTTATTGGTACAAGATGCTCCCTTCACACACCCTATGCACTTCTTTGTGCAAAGCATGGCATTCCCATGTTTTTGGAAAAACCTGTGTGCACCAATGACGAAGACAAGGAAAAGTTAAAAACCATACTCCACATGAACGACAAAACCGTGGTGTCCTTCCCCTTACGTCCAAGCGCAATAGTGGAGCTTGTAAAGAACATTGTTTCGGAAGGAAAGCTTGGAGAATTATCTCAGGTGCAAGCCTACAACAACGTGCCCTACGGCAGAGGCTACTACCACAAGTGGTATCGTGATGAAAACGAAACCGCAGGTATGTTTATGCAAAAGAGCACCCACGACTTTGACTACATAAACTATATTCTTGATGAAGCACCCGTAAGAATTTGTGCCATGAAATCCAAGCAGATATTCAAAGGCGATATGCCCGAAGGTCTGAAATGTGCCGATTGCCCAAAACAAGACGAGTGCTCCGAAAGCCCCAAAAATGTAAGCTCCTATGGAGATCCTTTCATAATTGGCGAATATTGCTGTTTTGCCAAAGATACCGGCAACGAGGACTCGGGAAGTGCCATTGTGGAATACGAAAGCGGTCTGCACATGGTATACTCCCAGAATTTTGTAGCCAGAAAAGGTGCAAAAAAGCGTGGTGCACGCTTCATAGGCTACCTGGGAACATTGGAATTTGATTTCTACACAGGAGTAATCAACATATATTACCACAACGAGCAAAGAGTCGAAACCCACACCTTTGACCTTACCGGCAACCACTTTGGCGGAGACACACGTCTTGTAGACAACTTTGCAGATGTGGTGGCAGGAAAAGATATTTCCCACGCAAATCTAAAGTCCGGCATACTTAGTGCGGCAATGTGCCTTGGTGCAAAGAAATCTTCCGAAGAAAAAGTATTTTGCGACATTGAACGCATATAAACTTACGGGATGTAAATTAATTCTACGCGAATTAATCTGCATCCCTTTTTTCGTGTCATTATATAATCGTAGTCCAAATTTAACCCAATTGTAATACACGCCGATTGACAAATTATAAAATAAATAGTAATATTTTGTATAAGGAAGTTATTATATTACATAAGGAGAATACTTATGAAAACTTTTTGTGAAAAATGCAACTCCCCCATTGACCCACAAACAGGGCTTTGTCCCGTGTGCAATGGTGAAAAGCCAAAGAAAGGCAAAAACAAAGGCCTTGTAATCACTGCAATTATTCTTGCAGTTCTTGTGATTCTGGCAGGTACATTTTTTGTTTTGGTTCAAAACGATGTTTGGGGCATGAAGAGTATTTTCAGCTCGGACGAAACCACCCAAGAAACCAATGGTTCTGCCGAAGGAACCCAAACTCCCGGCGAAGCTGCCACTACCGGCACACAATCAAAACAAGTGGTGGGATTAAGTGAGGGCTTCCACAACTTTACAGCCGACACAACCAGTGTTGAAGTGGGCGAAGAAGCTGAAATTGTATTTTCTGTAGAATATGTAGGCACCGATACCATTGGCAAAGATGCCCTATCAATACTGGATGCCAACAACAAATTGATTACCTATCTTAATGACGATGGTAAAAACGGCGATAAATCCTCCGGCGATGGTATATATTCCGGTGCACACAAAATTGATTCTTCTGCTGTAGGCGGTCAGGACTATCACATACTCTATAAAGACAAGAAGGAAGAAAGCGTACCTCTGACAATCTCTGTATACAGAGAGCTTACCGACGAAGACTTTGACAGCTTCAGAACTCTCTTAAGAGAAATCGCTTCCAGAGAGTTTGACGATGCAAAGGACTACATAAAGAAGTCCTCCGAAATCAAATCCTACGAAATTGACGAAAAGCAGAAAACCATTCTCTACACATCCATATATGACATAACAGGTTTGTGGCACGAGGAGCTCAGCGATGAAGTAAAGGGAACAGGTGCAGCTGCCCTTAGTGCCACCGAAGGTGCAGACTACTATATAGCTGAACAAAAAGTAGGCTCTGTAGACCTTACTTCAGCTTACGGCAACACCAATGTTGCTTCCATAAGACCTTATGCAAACGATGGCCTATTCTATAGCGACTTCAACAGTGCAGGTTATCTTATTTCCCAGGCATTGGGCGGCAACTACGAAGACTTTGAATCCTACGATGCAAATCTTAAAGCTTTCTGCTCACTAGGCAACTACGGCATTGTTCTTATTGACAGCCACAGTTTGGTATGCAAAGACCAGACATACATAATAACAGGTCAGGATCTTGACAATTACGACTTCATAGATGGCTCCGCAAATGAATTTATACCCGATGTAATTGCAGGTAACGTAGTATTTACCAACACAGAAGAAGCTGCCATAAACGGCAAGTTCCTTACAAGAAACATTGCTCCTTCTGCTCTTGAAGAATCCATTTGGTATCTTGGCATATGCAACGGTACTGCAAACAAGTCCATTACATCTGCCCTTCTTGACAGAGGTGCATATACCGTGGTTGGCTTCAACGATGAAGTATCCACACAGTACTGCAACGATGTACTCTTTGAAGTATTTATAAACAGCATGATTCTCTCTTCCGACACAGTTAAAAACGGTGTGGAAGAAGCCAAAAAGATATACGGCAAAACCGACTCCGTAAACACCTCCTGCAAGGTGGAAATAGTGGGAAGCACCGGATATGTAGTAAGCGAAACCGAAGAAGTAACCTCCGAAAGACAGGTTGTTCTGGTGCTGGATCACTCCGGAAGTATGTACGGTACTCCCCTTGAAGAAACAAAGAAAGCCGCCAAGCAGTTTGTAGATTCTACTGTAGGCGAAGATGTTGCGGTTGCCGCAGTAAGCTTTGACTCCTACTCCAAGGTACTTTCGGGATTCTCCCACAACAGATCCAAGCTCAAAACCAAGATAGACCAGCAATACACAGGCGGAAGCACAAACACCGAAAGCGGTCTTGTGGCTGCCCAGCAGCTTCTTGACGCAGGCAATGCAAAAAAGAAAATCATAATTCTCATGACCGATGGTGAAGAGAATATGGGTAAGTGTGGCGAAGAACTTGTAGAATATGCCAACGAGCTTAAAGAAAAGGGCATTATAATTTACACCCTCGGTTTCTTCCATCAGCTTAGCAACAAGGCTGCCGTTCAGGAAAGAATGAGCAAAATAGCATCTGAAGGATGCCACTTTGAAGTAGCAAATGCTGAAGATCTGAAATACTTCTTTGGCGATATCTCCGAAACCATCAAAGGACAGAGATATATATACATTACCATTGCTTGTCCTGTAGATGTAACCGTTGCATACGAAGGCGAAAAGCTTTCCTCCGAAGGTAAGAACCCCAAAACCAGAACCGATTATGGTGTGCTCTTCTTCCAGGATAACGGCACCAAGGATCCCACCAAGATACTCAGACTCAAAGAAGGACCCGACTATGATATTCAGATAGAAGGTACCGGCAAGGGTAAGATGACCTACACCATTCAGTTTATGGATGAAGAGGGCGAATACAACGACAAGCGTACATTCAAAAACATTAAGATAAACAAGAGAACTGCCATAGACACCGTAGCCACTGTTGACGACACCACAACACTCAACATAGACAACGATGGCGACGGAAGCTATGATATAACCATGGAAGCCGAAGCAAACGGTCGCGGTAAGGAAGTAGACCCCAACCGCATGCTTAAGATTATACTTGCAATAATCGGCATAGTTATACTTCTTGTAGGTGGACTAATTGTCTTTATTATACTCCGCAAAAAGTGGAACAAGGTAAAGCACATTCCAAGAGCAGAACGCGCAGAAATGCCTGCTATAGAGGAAGCTGAAGCAAACTACCTCGATCAGATTCCCGCAGAAGCACAAGCGGTTGACAGCGAGGAAGCTCCCACACCACACTTCTGTCCCAATTGCGGTGCAGCATTGGAGCCCGATGCAAACTTCTGTCCCAATTGCGCAGCAAAAATAAATGAATAATTACTCAAATAATTACATCAAATTTAAAGCCCTTCGGAAAATTCCGAAGGGCTTTATTTATTCTACTGTAAGCTCTGTAAAGCAGTAGTCCTCATTCCAGTCAAATCTCTGCATTTTTGTCCACACACTCGGCAATTTGCGGAAGCTTGCAGGTCCGGGATGTGCATCCTCTCCTATGGGAGAATGATGGGGACCCATAAGATTTCTGAGGTTGTTTACAACAGTAAGCTCTATCTCGTTGTCACCGGGCTTAAGATAGTCTGACACATCTATCTCATAGGGAGTCCACATAAATGTGCCAATATCGCTACCGTTTATTTTCACCTTGAGGGCATTAACGCCTTTCTTGGTGACCTTAAGCTTGCGGTTGGTGTCTATAAGATATATCTTTTTCTTAAGGCAAAGTCTGCCTGCATAGAAGAGAAATCCCTGTTGCTCCATGTTGGCAAGCTCCACAGCTTTAACCGGAGCTGTAAGGGTGAAGCTGTCTTTTACGCGGATGGCATTTCTGTCAAGATACTCTGCATTGCCATCAAATGCAACACCAAAGTCTCCAACAATATATATGGGTTCCATTTCCACATCATAGGTAAGCTTGTTTTTCTCGCTTTCAAAGACAAGGGCTTTTTCTATGTTATCCAAAAGTTCCTTTGGCGGTATGTAGTCTATTTCCATACTCACAACATTCTTGCCCAAACAAACCATCCCTGCAATGTCAAGACGTCTGAAAGCCTTGTCCACATAATAGCCCAGGTCGGTTTTGTCAACCTCTTTGCCGTTTACCCTGATGTCAAACTTGTGGGGAGTTTCGCACACAAGCTGAATTTCTGAGGGTACATAGTCACAGCTGAACTTGTACTCAATGCGGATGTTTACTCTTCTCTTCAAAGCACACGCCATATCTATAACCTCTATGACGCTTTCTGCCTTTGCGGTGAGAACATCGTCAAAGTACACATCACACTTATCTATGGCAAGAACGTTTTCTCCAAAGGATTTCACCTGCCACTCTCCGGAAAGATCCAGAGGAAGGAGTTCCTTTTCTTCTGCCGAAGCTTCACGGGGTGAGCCGTCATCTATAACCACAATGCTCTCCCACTTGTGGAAGGTATGCTTGCCGTCAAAGGGTATGAGCTCGCCTGTAACCTGATTGAGAAGTTTGCTTCCCTTGGCTATGTTTGCCTTCAAGGTATCTGTGGTTTCGTTTACAAAGTAATGCATGTCAAAGTCATCAAATTTACGGCAGGTATATGTAAGGTGGGGATTATCGCAAATGGTATTTGCCTCCACATCCTTTGCAGTGGCAATTATACCTCCGTTTGCCTTGAATTCGTCAAGAAGCTTTTGGGTGTTTTCCATAAATAAGCTATGCTTGGTAAGGAGAACCTTCTTGTAACGCTGGGTGCCTATTACAAGCTCTTTGCCTTCCACCCTTGCGTGACGTTCCATAATGGTTTCGTCACCCAGATGGAACATTACCTGCTTTCTTTCCAGAGTTTCTATGTCCTCAAAAAAGTCCTTGAGGTGCTCATCTATCTCTTCGATGTTAAAACCTGTGCACAAGGTCCAGGCTGTGGTCTGAGGATGCATAAGAAGAGTGTCGCAAACAACCTCGCCCTTGCTTAAAAGCATGCCTATCCTCGACATGGCATCTACAAAATTGTGATATTCATCCCACCAGGGCTGTTGATAGAACATGGCAGGGGGATAGTCTCTTTTGCGTATACCCCTTAAGGAATAACCCTCCAGATGGGGGCATACCCTTGTGACACCGCGGACAAGCTGCCATTCGGTCATGTGCTTTAGTTCGTCAAATTCCACACTGTGACCGCTTACGCCGTAGGTTTCGGTAAGTATATCCTTTTTGCCAAGCTGATGGCAAACAGAGCTAACCTGCAAGGGAAGAAGGTTTTCCGGTGTTCTGCCTAGGAAATCTATACCCGGCATATGCAGGTATTCGTAGTGAGGCATACAGGCACCGTTTGACACAAGCTGCCAACCGGGGGTGTTTTCGCATACAAGATGACCTGTAAATTCAAGGTTGTGGTCTGTGCACCAATCATATATCTGTTTCATGAAATTCTTAGAGAACAAATCAGTTATAAGCTTGTAGAACCTAACGCGGGTGTTTTGGTAGTCTCCCACATTTTCAAAAAGCTCCAAAAGAACCTCAAGCAAATCCTCGCCGTAGGCTTTTTTGTATTCTTCCGGCAAGGTAAAGCTCCAGGGAATACCGTTTCGGGATATCTGGGGTTCATCGGTAAAGAAACCCTTAAAGCCCGAGGAAAATTTTTCGTAGTAGGGCTCGTATATCTTTTCTATAAAGCAAGCCACTACCTTTTCGCTGAGGGAATCCACATAAAAAGGATTTACATCGTAGTAAAAACGATATCCGTCTTTGATGCAAATTGTGTTTTCGCCATCCTCTGTATACTTTTCGCAGCGAAGGTACTTTTGCTGATATTCCACGCCAAGGCCGTTTACAATGCCGCTGCCAAAACCGCTTGGCCAGCCGTTTTCATCATATGCCCAGGCTTCCATACCGCGTTTTTTGCCCTCGAACACGCCAACAGCAACATTGTCGAACCATTCTTTACCCATGTACTCGGTTTCAAGACCGCCTCTGGCATGCATAAAGTATCCGCCAATGCCCACACTATCCATAACCTCTATCTGACGGGCTGTTTCCTCGGTGTCCAGCTTTTCGTTCCAGGACCAGAAAGGAACAAACCTGTATTTTTTGTCTACGTTTTTAAAGTCTATCATCGGAACCTCCCTAATGCAAATAGAATTTATATATCAATATTATCACGAAGGTTTATCTAAATCAATATTTCTTTTACAATTATTTTTCTTTTATCACTTTAAAGCCAAGTAAATCCGAATCTCTCAGATAAAAAGTTTACTCCGGTATATACAATTGCAGTATTGACTTTCCCTTCAAGTTGTACCATAATAAAATTAACTTATATTTAAAAGGAGCACTCCTATGAAAGCTTTTCAAAAATTCAACCGATTTCCCCTTGGTGCAATAAAAGCAGAAGGATTTTTAAAAGAGCAAATGCTTATAGGCAAAGAAGGCATGGCAGGCAATTTATATAAGCTTGAACCTGAAATGATAGAAGCCCCCTACTTAAGGGACTTCAACGTTCCTGCATGGAGCAAAACCGAAGCTACGGGCTGGGGTGCGGAAATATCCGGCAACTACTGGACAGGCTATGTTCAGCATGCATTTACCCTGAATGATGCCCAAATGATAGAGATTGCAACAAATTGGGTTGACGGAGTTCTCAAAAGGCAGGGTTCCGATGGATACCTTGGCACATACCCTGAGGAGAGCGACATTGCTAACCGCTACGAAGACTACAACGCCTGGGGCACATCCTGCGGTATGAGAGCCCTTTTGGCATTTTACGAAGCCACCGGCAGAGAAGATGTGCTCGATGCCGTATACAAGTGTATGCTGTGGTTTGTAAAAGAATGGGCAGGTGACCGGAAAACTGCATATGCAGGACCCTATATAACCGAAATTATGGTTGAAGTATACCGTCTTACCGGTGATGAGAGATTGGTGGAATTCTGCGAAGACTACCAGAGATATTTGTGCGAAAACGATATCTTTGCAAACTCCTACAAGAGTATGCTGGAGGAAGAATTTCACTACAATTCCAACCACGCTGCAGGCATAGGCACAAACACCCGTCTGCCTGCACTTCTGTACTCTGTAACAGGAAAGAAACAATACCTTGATGCTACCGAAAAGAGAATAGCGGACGTACGCAAAAACTCCATGCACATAACAGGCGGAGCTGTAAGTATGGCAGAGTTTCTGGGACCTGTAAGCCCCATTGCGGAGTCGGAATATTGCTCCTTTACCGTGTACAACTCCATGTATTCGCACCTGAGCTACATTACAGGGGATGCAAAATACGGCGACTATATGGAGGAGGTATTCTACAACGCCGCCCAAGGTGCACGCAAAAAAGACGAAAAAGCCATAGCTTATCTCAGTGCACCAAACCAGGTGTATGCCACCATGGATTCCTCAAACGGCATGAGAGACGACCAGGTATATGCCCCTTGCTTCCCGGTATCTTGTTGCCCGGTAAACTCTGTGGTAATAGTGCCGGAATTTGTTCGGGGAATGCTCCTTAATGGTGACAACGACAGCGTGTGCGTTATGGCATATGGCCCCTGCTCACTTAATTACAAAGATATGTCACTTAAGGTAAACACCCTCTACCCCTTCCGAAACAAGGCAGAGCTTGAGTTTATGTGCAACAAAGAATTTGAAGTGAAGCTTCGCATACCTTCCTGGGCAAAGGGCTACAAAGTGAAAATTAACGGTGAACCTGTGGAAAACGCAAAAACAGCAGACTCCTTTGTAACAATGACAAAGGTCTGGAACACAGGGGACAAACTGGAAATAGAATTTGATGCAAAAATAGAGGTAATTACCATAGATGACTCCAACGCCTCGGGGAAATATCCCCTGGCGGTTAAATACGGAACTTTGGTTTACTCCTATCACGTACCGGAGATATGGGAACCCACAGAGGGCAGACCCATGACAAAACTTCCTGAAGGCTGGAGCTGGTTTAATGTAAACCCACACTACGATGTGCCGGATGTGGCAGATATTCACGAACGCAACGGCATGCTTAAGCACGCCTTCAGCTGGAACATTGCCCTTGACGAAACAATAAGCGAAAAAGACTTTAGCATAGAAGAAATTGAGGATGCAGGCTATGTGTGGGCAAATGCTCCCATACGCCTTCACACCCATTGCTACAAAGCGCCGGATATGTGGGCTCCCTACCAGTGTAAAACCTTTGAACCCTACGGAAAATATCAAAGAGTTACCGCTAAGCTCCCCTTGGTGCTGGAGCCCTACGGATGCACAAACTTAAGAATTACTTACTTCCCCAAGGCAGACCCCAAGTGTATTGACAACATAAAATAATATTACCTGCCGTATAATTGGGAAAAAGATGTTTATAATTAATTAGATTGATATTATAAAAACATCAACACGGAGGCAGATATGTATATAGTATTAATTGCGATTGCAGCTGTTATATTAATATTTTTTGGTTCTTGCTACGGGGCATATTGGTACACCTTCCGCAGGGTAAAAGCAAGACAGGCAGCGCCCTGTGACGTTCCCGGGTCAGAATACAAAGAAACAATAGTAAAAAACATACTTGCTCTTATGGACACCCCCTTTGAAGCTGTTACCATAAAATCTCACGACAACTTAAAGCTTTTCGGCAGGTACTATCACTTTAAAGACGGTGCTCCCATTGCGGTTATATTCCACGGTTACAGAAGCACTCCCTTCCGTGACGGAAGCGGTGGTTTCAGAGTGTGCCGTGACTATGGTCTTAATGTACTTTTGTGCGACCAGAGAGCACACGGCAAAAGCGAAGGCAAAACCATAAGCTTTGGCGTAAAGGAACGCCTGGACTGCATGGAATGGATAAAGTACCTTAAAGAACGTTTTGGAAATGATACAAAGCTCCTGTTGGTGGGGCTTTCTATGGGCGCCGCCACAGTAATGATGGCATCAGACATTGTGCCCACAGAAAACGTAAAGGGCATTGTTGCCGATTGCGGTTTTTCCTCACCACAGGAAATACTTATGGACGTGGCAAAGCAGATGAAACTTCCCCCAAAGCTATCCTACTTCTTCCTGAAATTGGGAGCACGCATTTTTGGCGGATTCAACCCGGAAGAATCATCTTCCGTTAATTCTCTTAAAAAAAGCTCCGTTCCAATCCTCTTTATTCACGGCGAAGGAGACACCTTTGTACCTTGCAACATGAGTAGAGATTGCCATGAAGCTTCTGTATCCAAAAAGCAGATATTTACCGTACCCAAGGCGGCACATGGTATGAGCTATTATGTAGACACCCCGGGGTATACCGCTACCGTTACGGATTTTTTAAACAAAATTCTGTAGTTATTTCTTCGGGGAAAGATTTCCTTCTGTAAGCTGTTGGACTTACTCCCACAACCTTTGTAAAGGCGTGAGAGAACACAAACAAATCCTCATAGCCTACAGAATGTGCTATATGGGATACGTCATAATCTGTAGACAAAAGATATTCGCAGGCGGTTTTCATTTTTTCCTGAATTATGTATTGCTGGGGGCTTATGCCCTCAGCTTTTTTAAATAGTGCGGTAAGATAGCTTCGGTCTATGTTGAGATATTTGCTGACCTCGCCTACCTTAAGTTTTCGGTGAAGATACAAATGTATATATGCTTTGGCCTTTTCTACATACATTTCTCCATTTGTTTTGGTTTTTGCCACAGATTTTCTCGCACCTATGGTGTGCAAAAATTCATATACCAAAGAGTTTATTTCGAAAGAACCTTCTTCATCCTGACATCTATCTAAAATCTTTTTCATAACATCACAGGTTTTTTTATCCGCTTTTACCACAGCGTTTTCAGCCGTAAGGCCTCCGTTTTCAAAGCATTTTTCCACATT
>JAEIGA010018742.1_pt1 | contig 10549 bp, 8 predicted proteins | sample 9270691 | NCBI WGS metagenome assembly JAEIGA01 (sample SAMN17057246, study PRJNA624740) | gut metagenome | biome: biome; isolation source: fecal sample | host: Bos grunniens | place: China: Xizang | collected 2019
AGTGTGTCATACCTGAACAACCGATTGTCTCTACAAGAGCCTCCTGGATGATACCTTCTTTAATGTTCAATGAGAGCTCACATGCACCCTGCTGAGGAGCGCACCAACCAATACCGTGTGTGAAACCTGAAATGTCAACAATCTCTTTGGCTTTCACCCATTTACCCTCTTCGGGGATGGGGGCGGGACCGTGATTGGGACCTTTCTTAACAACACACATGTTTTCTACTTCGTGTGAATAAACCATAATTTAATATTTTAAAAGGGATTTTTCCGTTTGCAAATTTAATGTTTTTATTGGAATTGTTATTAATATTTCCAAATAAATTAGCTGTGTGGCAGAGAAAGTTTGTTTTTTTTCTGCAAAATGGGCTTTTGGTGGCTTTTATTTATGCAACAATGCGACCGGAATCGGAATTTCGGTCGCATTGTGTAAGGGGTGTAAAGGCTCTTTTATTTGATTATAAATTTCAGGGTCTTGTTTATTTTGTTGCCGCTTACATTTATAAGGTATATGCCCGATGAGAGTTCGGCAGTGCTGATGCTGTTGGCTTTGTTCTCTCCTGCAAGAGTGCCTTCGCTCTCTTTCTGTCCGGTGATATTGACGATGCTGTATGTGGCCTCGCCTTCGCAACTTACAGAGATTTCGAGGTTGCCGTTGCGGCTGTTGTTCACGAGTGTTACTTTGGGCTCGCTGCCGGCAGTTGTGTTTGCAATGCCTGTAGAGCTGCTTGTGGTGAATGTGAACTCTTCGCCATAGTAGGTCTTTCCTTTATATATAGCGTAGGGCTTTGCTGTGTACTCTGTCTCCTCGCTGAGGTTGCTTGCCTCTACTTTTCCATTCTCGTCGGCCTTGTATTTTGTGTTGTTGATTACAATACCCTTTTCGGTTGCAATGTATGTCTCCTCCTCTTGTGCGGTGATTGTTGCTGTGAATGTAGTGAAACCTGTAACAGCTTCTGTGCACTCGATTGCGGGCTGTGTGGCCTTGAGGTTGAGAATCTCGTTGCAGTCCTCGTAGTTTACGCTGTAGTTGATTACAAACTGCAGTGATGTTCCGGGGGCGAGGTTGGTGCGTGAGTAGATGCCTGTCTCGGGGTCGGCGAAGATTTCGACGCCCTGTGTGATTACGCTCGAAAACTCAAAGGGTACGGCGTTGGGCAGTGAATAGTACTCTGTCTTGTGCAGGCGGAATGCGATTGTTGTCATCGATGAGAGAATCTCCATGTAGTAGGGTGTCTCGATGCTTTTTGCCACTCCGGGCCATGCGTCCATGATAGTCTGCAACGATGCTTCGGGGGCGAATACTCCTGTTGATGATCTGACGTTGTTCAGGAAAGAGTAGTCGCTGAATGTTCCGAGAAGGAAAAGGCTGATGTTGCTGCCTTTGAATGCATCCTCGGCAATGGTTTTTACATCCTCGGGGATGATGAGTGAGCTCATTCCGCTGTTACCGAATGCCTGTGAACCGATTGTCTCGATGAGGCCGCCGATGTTGATGTACTCTATGCTGTCGCAACCATAGAATGCCTTCTCGCCGATTGATGTTACTCTGTAGTAAACGTCGTTGTACTTGAATTTTGTGGGCAGCGTGATTTCTCCCTTGTAGTTGTTCTCTTCGGGGTTGGTGCCCTGATAGGTTACAGCCGCGGTCTTGCTCTCTTCGTCGAGGATGTAGTTTATCCCTTTGTATTCGACGTTCTGGGCAAACGACGCTAGGGAGAGCATTGCTGCGGTTGTGAAAAGTGAAATTTTGTGTAAAAAGTGTTTCATACGCACTATCTTTTTTATGTTTATATTCCTGTAGTTACTATATGGCTCTATTTTACCATAATATACATTATCGTGCAAATATAGTTCAAATTTGTGATTAATGGAACTGATATTTTGAAAATATTCTCTTTTTATAATTATTTATATTTTATAAATAGATGTATTGGTATTAAAGTTTTATATTTCGCTCGGCTTTCACTATCTTTGCAGCGTGTTGCGGCCGTGTGATGCACTCGCTGTTTAATCAATGATAAAATCTATTGTTACGATGAAGAAGAATATTTTTGTTTTTTGCACATTTTTGCTCTCGATATTCGCAATGGTTTCGTGTGATAATGCAACCTCTGTTTCCGAGGGCTATGTTCAGGGACTTTACACAGTGGACAGAAATTTCCTGCGTCCCGAAATGGTTGATACTTTCTACAAGGTGGACAATATGGCCGATTTTGACCTTAAGAACGGCGACAGAGTCTATCTTACTCTTGCCTATGAAGTTGACAACTACTATGGCGCGAGCATGGCGAAATATTATATAAAGTCGGTCGAGGGAAAGATTCCTGTGAGCGGATTGACTGCTGCGGGCGATGTTGATGGGGCACTCTATTCGTCGGCTATTCTGGGCTTTAGAGAAAAGCCTAAATATGGTGGCTTCTGGTTCTGGAACAAGTATCAGAATCTTAATGTAGTCTATTATGGCAACGGTACCGAGGGCGATTTCAAACTTTCGCCTGTGGGGCTGTCGGGCGACACTCTCTGCTTTGCTCTGAATGCAAAGATTGAGGATGGCGACGAGTATATGGAGCAGCTTCTCTCGTTTGACGTTGCTTCGGTTGTTGAGTCTTTGCCTGCCGAGGATGCGACACGACTCTCGCAGCTTGACTCTATAAGCACAAAAATTACTCTTCGTTGGTACGACGAGAGAAACGATACTGTGAAAGTGATGTCTCCCGCTGCCGGAAAATATAAGAATCCTTTCTAAAAAAGAGGGTGTTTTTATGGATTATAAGAAACTGTTTGCAACATCTTTGGAACTGATTGCCCACCCTGCAAGGGCGTGGCTGCATGTGATGCATAAAGGAACGAAGCGCGAAATGCTGGGCGAGTTCCTTTATCCGCTTGTAATGCTATGTGGAACGGCTCTTTTCCTTGGACGCATCTTCAACAACGGCTTCAGCTGGGAGAGCTTGTACTCGAGCACCATCAGTGCTGCGCTGTGCTCTTTCTCGTTGCTGATAGCTTATAATGTGTCGGCCTATGCGGTGGCATTCTTCTCGGCAAAATATACGGGTGAGGAGCCTGTGAAAGAGACGGTGGATATGTTTACGGGCTATTCGATGGTGGTGCTGTTGTGTCTGGATATCTGTTTGGGCCTCTTCCCCGAGTTCAGAATATTGGCATTCATCGCCCAATTCTACACGCTGAAGATTGTATGGGACGGCGCTGCGGTGCTGATGAAAATTGGCGAGGAGCGACGCCTGGCCTACACGATGGTGGTTGCTGTGATACTTATGCTCATGCCCTTTGTTATAAATAAAATAATGGGCTCACTCTCGTTATTGTTAAGATAGTATATGGACAAAAGAAAAGTTTCTATAAATATAAAGAACAAACGTGCTACGTTCGACTATGTAATTTCGGACACCTACACTGCCGGAATTGTGCTTACGGGTACGGAGATAAAATCCATCAGGCTGGGAAAGGCTAGCCTTGTGGACACATACTGCGTGTTTACGGGCGACGAACTGTGGGTGAAGAATATGTATGTGGCCGAGTATTTCTATGGCTCGTACAACAACCACACGGCACGACGCGACAGAAAACTGCTGCTCGAACGCAAGGAGCTGCGCAAACTGAAGCAGTCGGTGAAGAGCCCCGGCTTTACAATCGTCCCCACGCGTCTGTTCATAAACGAGCGAGGGCTTGCGAAACTTGTGATAGGTCTTGCGCGCGGAAAGCACGAATACGACAAGCGCGAGAGCATAAAAGAGCGTGACGACAAGCGCGAAATGGATAGAATAAAAAGACATTATTAAAATATAAAAGAATATTTAGCCGGAATTCAGTTCCGGTTATTTGCTATTATGAGACTCGAAGATATTTTAAAGGATAGGATTCTAGTGCTCGACGGAGCGATGGGCACAATGATACAGCGTTACAATCTTGTTGAGGAGGATTTCCGCGGCGAGCTTTTTGCGTCGCATCCGGTGCTGCTCAAAGGAAATAACGACCTGCTGGTGCTCACACGTCCCGAAGTTATTAAGGCCATACACGAGAAGTATCTTGTTGCCGGTGCCGATATTATCGAGACAAACACATTCAATTCGAACAGAGTGTCGCAGAGTGACTACAAGACCGAGCACCTTTGCCGCGAAATGAATGCTGCCGCCGTGCGCATTGCACGCGAGCTTGCCGACAGATATTCGACCGAGGAGAAACCCCGCTTCGTGGTAGGCTCGGTGGGCCCCACCAGCCGCACATGCTCCATAAGCCCCGACGTAGAGAATCCCGCCTACCGCAACCTCACATTCGACGAGCTTGCCGAGGCCTATCTTGAGCAGATGGAGGTGCTGATAACCGAGGGAGTGGACGCGCTGCTCATAGAGACAATCTTCGATACTCTGAATGCGAAGGCTGCAATTTATGCAGCCGAGCAGGCAATGGAGCAGACAGGCAAGAAAGTACCCATAATGCTGTCGATGACAGTGGCCGACGCTGCCGGACGCACCCTCTCGGGACAGACTCTCGAGGCATTTGTGGCGTCGGTTGTGCGCGGAAACATACTCTCGGTGGGTCTCAACTGCTCGTTCGGAGCTTCGCAGATGAAGCCTTTCATTAAGCGTCTCGCCGAGATTGCTCCCTGCTACATAAGTGCGTACCCCAACGCCGGACTCCCCAACGAGCTTGGAAAATATGACCAGACACCCGCAGAAATGGCGCGTCAGGTGCAGGAGTTCATCGACGAGGGTCTTATAAATATCATTGGTGGCTGTTGCGGAACGACCGACGAATATATTGCCTGTTTCCCGGCAATCGTCGAGGGAAGAGCTCCGCATCGTCCCGTGGCGCAGCCTGCCGAACTGTGGCTCTCGGGCCTCGAAAGGCTGGTGGTGAAGCCCGAAATGAACTTCATGAACATAGGCGAGCGATGCAACGTTGCCGGCTCGCGCAAGTTCCTGCGTCTGATAAATGAGAAGAACTACAATGAGGCACTGAGCATCGCCCGTCGACAGGTAGAGGATGGTGCGCAGGTGCTCGACATTAATATGGACGACGGCCTGCTCGATACTAAGGCCGAAATGGTCAATTTCCTTAATCTGCTCGGCAGCGAGCCCGAGATTGCCCGCGTGCCGGTGATGGTCGACTCGTCCGATTGGGAGGTTATCCGTGCGGGCCTGAAGTGTCTGCAGGGCAGGGCCATCGTAAACTCAATATCGTTGAAAGAGGGCGAGGAGTCTTTCCTTGCACGTGCGGCCGAGGCGAAACGTCTGGGCGCGGCGGTAGTGGTGATGGCTTTCGACGAGCAGGGACAGGCAACCACCTACGAGCGCAAGATTGAGGTCTGCGCACGTGCCTATAAATTGCTGACAGAAAAAGTGGGCTTCGCTGCCAACGAAATAATCTTCGACCCCAATATTCTTGCAATAGCCACGGGTATCGAAGAGCATGCAGCCTACGGACTCGACTTTATACGTGCCTGTGAATGGATAAACAAGAATCTTCCCGGCACACACATAAGCGGAGGAGTGAGCAACCTCTCATTCTCGTTCCGCGGAAACAACTATGTGCGCGAGGCTCTGCACGCAGTCTTCCTCTATCATGCGATTGCTGCGGGCATGGACATGGGCATCGTGAATCCCCAGACATCTGTGCAGTACGAGGATATTCCCGCAGATATTTGCGCGATTATGGAGGATGTAATCCTCAACCGCGACGCCGAGGCCACCGAACGTCTGATAGCTGCTGCGGCGGCACTCAAGGACAAGAGCGCGGGCGAGGCCCACAAGACCGATGATGCGTGGCGTGCGGCGAGCGTCGAGGAGCGACTCAAAATTTCGCTTCTCAAAGGAATGGGCGATTATCTGAACGAGGATATTGCCGAGGCTGTTGAGAAATATCACACGGCGGTGGATGTCATCGGAGGCCCCCTGATGGATGGAATGGGTTACGTGGGTCAACTTTTCGGCGAGGGCAAGCTGTTCCTGCCGCAGGTTGTAAAAACTGCCCGCACGATGAAACAGGCGGTGGCCATACTGCAGCCGCTCATTGAAGAGCAGCGCAGCGCTTCGGCAGTTTCGGCCGGAAAGGTGCTTATCGCAACCGTAAAGGGCGACGTTCACGATATTGGTAAAAATATTGCCGCGGTGGTAATGGGCTGCAACGGATACGAGGTTATCGACCTTGGAGTGATGGTGCCTTCGGAGACTATCGTGGTCGAGGCACTCAAGAACAATGTGGATATTATTGCCCTGAGCGGCCTCATCACCCCCTCGCTCGAGGAGATGATTACTGTGGTGAAAGAGCTGCAGGCTGCGGGCAGCAACATTCCTGTGCTCATTGCCGGAGCAACGACCAGTCCCATGCACACTGCGCTGAAGATTGCCCCTGCATACGACGCGCCTGTGATACACGTGAAGGATGTGTCGCAGAATGTTCTTGTGGCTGCCGAGCTTATGGGTGGCGACGAGCGCCGCGCGGCATTTGTTGCTGCACTGCGCGACGAGCAGCAGCGTCTGCGTGACGAGGCGGCCGCTCGCGAAGAGTCGGCGCTGAGGTCGCTCGACGATGCACGCAAGAATCGTTTGAATCTTTTTGATGGCGACGAGCACAAGCACCCCTCGGGCTGCGATTGTGGCTGTTGCTGATAATTAATAGACAGATATTGAGCATGAAAACTAATCCCGCATGTGGCCTCACGAACAGAGAGGTCGAGGAGAGCCGCCGTCTGAATGGAGCCAACATCTTGACTCCGCCCGAGAAGGTCTCTCTGTGGAAACAATTTCTTGAAAAATTCGAGGACCCCATCATACGTATCTTGCTTTTGGCGTGGTTGCTTTCGATGGCAATCTCGGCCGTTCATTGCTGGGGTGGCGAACAGGCAGGCTTTTCGGCCTTTCTCGAGCCCTTGGGCATTTTCCTTGCCATAGTGCTTGCAAGTACCATCGGCTTTATATTCGAAGTGAAGGCCGCACGCGCTTTCGAGGTGCTGAACACCGTGAACGACGATGTTCAGGTGACGGTGATGCGCGAGGGAAAGGTGCAGCAGGTGTCGCGCAAGGATATTGTTGTAGGCGACATTGTGTTGCTGAACACTGGCGACGAGGTCCCCGCCGACGGAGTGCTGCTGTCGGCAAACTCTTTGCAGATAAACGAGTCGACACTCACCGGCGAGCCTGTAATTTCAAAAACTACCAACGAGGCGGAATTTGACAAAGAGGCAACCTACCCGTCGAACAAGGCTATGCGCAGCACCACCGTGGTCGATGGCTACGGCACAATGCTCGTGGAGCTTGTGGGTGACGCAACAGAGTATGGAAAGGTGCACCGCGGCTCACTCATTGACAATAATCTTGACACCCCTCTGCTGGTGCAGTTGAAAAAGTTGGCAGGGGTAATAAGCAAGGTAGGCTACGTTGTTGCGATATTGACATTCATTTTGCTGACAGCCAAAGGACTGCTGTCGATGGAACAGATGGTGCCCATGGCTGTGATTTCGGAAATTCTGAATAACTTTATGATAGCAGTCACACTCATTGTGGTATCGGTCCCCGAGGGCCTTCCCATGAGTGTTACTCTCAGCCTCGCGCTCAGCATGAACCGCATGCTCAAGACCAATAACCTTGTTCGCAAGATGCACGCGTGCGAGACAATGGGTGCGGCAACGGTAATATGTACCGACAAGACCGGCACATTGACACAGAATCGCATGCAGGTGCACGAAGCGGCTTTCTATTCTCTTGATGGCGGCCGTTTGGCCGACAACGAGCAGAGTATTCTTGTGAAAGAGGGCATTGCCGTGAACTCCACTGCCAACCTTAACAAAGAGGCGGGGGAGACAAAGACCATCGGCAACCCCACCGAGGCGGCTCTTCTCCTGTGGCTCGACGCGCAGGGCGAGGACTACCTCCCGCTCCGCTCCGAGGCCTTCGTGGTCAGTCAGCTGACATTCTCCACCGAGAGAAAATATATGGCAACGGTGGTCGACTCCCCGCTGCTCGGAAAGAAGGTACTCTACGTAAAAGGTGCTCCCGAGATTGTACTCTCACATTGCGCGACGGTGCGCACCCCCGATGGCTGCGTAGCAGCTGCGGAACGCAGCGCCGCCATCGAGGCGCAGCTGCTCGAATATCAGAATAAGGCTATGCGTACGCTGGGCTTTGCATACAAAATACTCGGTGCCGAAGAGAATGACGCACCCTATGTGGATGGACGTCTGGCCGTGGAAGGTCTCTGCTTCCTTGGCGTTGCGGCAATCTCCGACCCTGTGCGCGCCGACGTTCCCGAGGCTGTGCAGACCTGTCTGAATGCGGGTGTAGATGTGAAAATTGTAACGGGCGACACTCCCGGCACTGCGCGCGAAATTGGTCGCCAGATAGGAATATGGAAAGAGGATACTCCCGAAGATTCTATAATCACAGGCCCCGACTTTGAGGCTCTCTCTGACGACGAGGCTGCGAAACGTGTCGCAGGGCTGAAGATAATGTGTCGTGCGCGTCCTATGGACAAGCAGCGTCTGGTGCGTCTGCTGCAAGAGGCCGACGCGGTGGTTGCTGTCACAGGCGACGGCACCAACGATGCTCCCGCGCTCAAGGCTGCGCAGGTGGGCCTCTCGATGGGCGACGGCACCTCCGTGGCAAAAGAGGCGAGCGACATTACCATCATCGACAACTCTTTTGGCAGCATCACCCGCGCGGTAATGTGGGGACGCTCGCTCTACCGCAATATACAGCGTTTCCTGCTCTTTCAGCTGACAATCAACGTGGCAGCCTGTTTCATAGTGATGCTCGGCTCTCTTTTGGGCAGCTCTTCGCCCCTGACAATCACTCAGATGCTGTGGGTGAATCTTATAATGGACACCTTTGCAGCAGGAGCTCTGGCCTCGCTGCCACCCAGCGCCGATGTCATGAAAGATCGTCCTCGAAAGAGCGGAGCGAATGGTGATTTCATAATCACAAAGCCTATGGCAACGACAATCTTCCTTGTGGCGGCTATCTTTGTGGCGGTGCAGATGCTTGTGCTCTACAACTTCAATGCCGATGGCGCGCTCACAGCCTATGAGCAGTCGTGGTTTTTCACATTCTTTGTGATGCTGCAATTCTGGAATATGTTCAACGCAAAGGCATTCATGACCGGACGTTCGGCTTTCAAGGGAATGTCGGGCAGCGGCAGCTTCATCTTCGTGGCACTCATCATTCTTGTGGGACAGTATCTTATTGTTACCTTCGGCGGGGAAATGTTCAACGTTACCCCTCTGTCGCTGCACAGTTGGATAGTGATTATCGCAATAACCTCTCCCGTGCTACTGGTGGGCGAGATTATCCGATTTTTTAAAAAGTAAGTATCAGAAAATAAAATAGAAACAGTAAAATGGAATCAGTTGCATTCATTCAGTGGTGTCTCGACCACCTTAACTACGCTACAATCACTCTGTTGATGACTATAGAGAGCTCTTTCATCCCTTTCCCGTCCGAGGTTGTTGTTCCTCCCGCAGCATATATGGCGGCAGTGAACGGAGAGATGAATATTTTGCTCGTTGTCCTTTTCGCAACGCTTGGTGCCGACCTCGGTGCATTGATAAACTACTTTCTTGCGAAATGGCTGGGACGTCCCATCGTCTATAAATTTGCCAACAGCAGGGTAGGGCACATGTGTCTTATCGACGAGGCAAAGGTAAAATACGCCGAGGAGTATTTCGACAAGCGCGGAGCACTTTCGACATTCGTCGGTCGTCTCATTCCCGCAGTGCGTCAGCTGATCTCAATTCCCGCGGGTCTTGCACAGATGAAGATGAGCACTTTCCTGCTCTATACTACTTTGGGCGCAGGCATCTGGAACGCTGTTCTTGCAACTATCGGTTGGTACCTCTCTACGGTGCCCGGAATCGAGACCGAGGAGCAGTTGCTCGAAAGGGTCACAGAGTACAGCCACGAGATTGGTTATGTGATTATAGCTGTAGTGGTGTTTGTTATCGGCTATCTTGCTTACAAGGGCTATAAAAAGGAAAAATAATTGCAGTGCATAAAAAAACAAGAGGTTGCGCGTGAGCGCACCCTCTTGTTTTTTTATATGTTTCCAGATAATCTAAATTTCATCTTCGAAGATGCTCGAGCCGATGCGCACGCAGGTACTTCCGGCCTCGATGGCTGTAAGATAGTCGCCGCTCATTCCTGCCGAAAGGGTGTCGAACTCTTTGTCGCCCGCGAACCATCTGTCGCGAATCTCGTCGAAGAGGGCTCTCACGGCCTTGAACTCCGTTGCTACCTGTTGCAGGTCATCGGTGTTGCTCGCCATGCACATGAGTCCGCGTATGTGGATATTCTTCAGCTCTTTCCACTCTTTGGTGGCGAGCATTGCGAGGCACTCCTCGGGCGTAAAGCCGAACTTCGTCTCTTCGCGGGCAATGTGTATCTGCAACAGGCAGGGGATTGTGCGATTGTTCTTCGCTCCATGCTTGTTTATTTCACGTAGCAGCTGAATGCTGTCTATGCTGTGTATCATATAGACAAAAGGAGCAATGTATTTTATCTTGTTGCTCTGCAGATGTCCCGTGAAATGCCAG
>JAEIGA010018743.1_pt1 | contig 10549 bp, 8 predicted proteins | sample 9270691 | NCBI WGS metagenome assembly JAEIGA01 (sample SAMN17057246, study PRJNA624740) | gut metagenome | biome: biome; isolation source: fecal sample | host: Bos grunniens | place: China: Xizang | collected 2019
CACGGTAGGGTGGCACAGCAACCTTCAACACCTCGCCCTCACGACCACGCACCTCGACGTCCAACGCCTCGAGGATTGTCATGAAGGTCTGCTCAGGGATATCCTTGCCGATGAGCTTGCGAGCACGCTCCAACGAGAACTCAAATTCGAAGTGCTCGGCAGGGGTAGGGTTGATGTCTATGATCTCAGATGTGATGCGACCACCTGCCAACTCCTGCATGAGCATAGCGGCACGCTTGAGGGCATACACCTGGATATTAGGATCTATGCCTCGCTCGAAGCGGAACGAAGCGTCGGTATTTAGGCCGAAGCGCTTAGCGGTCTTACGCACCCACACAGGGTGGAAGTAGGCGCTCTCGATAAATACGTTTACGGTCTCGTCCGAGATGCCTGAGTCCTGACCGCCATATACGCCAGCGATACACATAGGGCGCTCAGCTGAGCATATCATAAGGTCGTTAGCGGTGAGTGTGCGCTCCACGCCGTCCAACGTAACGAACTTCTCGCCCTCAACAGCCGAGCGAACAACAACTTTACCTCCCTCAATCTTGTCGGCATCGAAGGCGTGCAAAGGCTGACCAAGCTCAAACAAAACGTAGTTTGTGATATCCACGAGGTTGTTCTTAGGGTTGATGCCCGCAGCACGCAACTCGTTCTGCATCCACTCGGGTGATGGGGCAATCTTACAGCCGCTAACGGTGATACCTGCATAGCGGGGCGCTGCCTCCGAGTTAACAACCTCCACCTCGATAGTGCGTGAGGTGTCGTCAACCTTGAAGTCGTCAACTGATGGCAACGTGAACTCCACCTTCTCGCCACGACTCTTGAGGTAGGCTGCCAAGTCACGAGCAACACCGATGTGCGACGCTGCATCTACACGGTTAGGCGTAAGGCCGATGCCGATGAGGTAGTCATCAGCGATGTTGAGATACTCCTTAGCTGGTGTACCTACAACGGCCTCTGCTGGGAGCTCCATGATGCCCTCGTGGTTGCGGCCGATGCCAAGCTCGTCCTCGGCGCAGAGCATACCGAGTGACTCGACGCCACGAATCTTGCTGCGCTTAATCTTGAACTCCTCGTCAGAGTCGATAGGGTACAATACAGCGCCTACGGTGGCACACATAACCTTTAGTCCCTTGCGGCAGTTGGCAGCGCCACAGACAATCTGGAGTGGTGCCTCGGCACCTACGTCTACGGTGGTGATGTGTAGGTGGTCAGAGTCGGGGTGGTCTTCGCAAGTGAGCACCTCGCCAACAACAACGCCCTTCAAGCCGCCCTTGATGGTCTCAATCTTCTCGAACTCCTCGACCTCCAAGCCGAGCTCGGTGAGTATTTCGGCAATACGCTCAGCCTCCAAGTCACACTTGAGGTAGCGCTTTAACCAGTTGAATGATACGTTCATAGTATATTTGTTTTAATTATTTGTCCGTATGATGGCTATAATCGCACAAAGATAATAAAAAAATGTGAAAAGTGAAAATGGCGAGGTGAAAAGTTGTGAGGGAGGGTGTGTGGGGGAGGGGATAGTGAAATTAAGGAGGTTTTCCCTAATTTCCTTAGTCCCCCTCCAACCTCTCACCCCAGCACAACAAAAGGGTGTCCCATAGGAACACCCTCATGCTGAGATATTTGATAGACAATATATTACAAGTTCTCCAAGCAGTAGTCGACCATCTTCTGGCGCACGTTCACGGTGTCGTGTGGGCGCATAGAGTGGTTCTGGTCGGGATATACCATCATGTCGTACTGCTTGCCTGCACGGTTCAACGCACGGCACATCTCCATAGCGTTCTGGAAGTGAACATTGTCGTCGGCAGTGCCATGGATGATGATGAGGCGTGTATTGTCGCTGAGGCGGTCAGCATACTGAATAGGCGAGTTGTTGTCGTAGCCCTCAGGGTTCTGCTGTGGCAAGCCGTTATAAATCTCGGTATAGATGGTGTCGTAGTAGCGCCATGAGGTAACAGGAGCTACGGCAATAGCAATCTTGAAGATGCCGTCGCCCTTGAGTGCGCAGTTGAGAGCCATGAAGCCACCAAACGACCAGCCATAGATGCCTATGCGCTCCGAGTCGATGAACTCCTGTGCGGCAAGGTAATTGGCAAACGAGAGCTGATCCTCAACCTCGCAGTGGCCAAGGTTGGCGTAGGTGACCTTCTTGAACTCCTCGCCACGATAGCCTGTGCCACGACCGTCGCAGCAGGCTACGATATAGCCGTTGAGGGCGAGGGTCTCCTCCCAGTCGTACGATGCACGGTTGGCAACCTGCTGTGAGCCAGGACCTGAATACTGAGTCATGAGAACAGGGTAGCGCTTCGTAGGATCGAAATCCTCGGGGTAGACGATATAGTAGCTTAGCACGTCGCCACGCTCGGTGGTGAATGTCGAGAACTTGCGCTGGAGCTTAGGTGCAACAACCTCAGGGGCAGTAACATCGTCCATCAACGAGTGTAGCTTGCGGCCACGAGTGTCGTAGATGGCAGCGGTAGGATACTTCTCGGCTGACGAGTGCTCGGCAGCAAAGTAGTTCATGTTGGCTGATGGGTAGACACGCCAGTAGCCCTTATCGGCCAACAAGCACTTCTTATTCTTGCCGTTGAGGCCTATGCTATATAGGTTGCGCTCCTCGGGAGCCTGCTCGGTAGACATGTAGTATATGGTCTTCTTGTTAGGCGAGATGCCCACAAATTGTGTCACCTCCCACTCGCCCGATGTGATGGCGTTGAGACGGCCCTTGTCAACAGAGTGGAGATAGAGGTGGAACCAGCCGGTAGAGGTCTCCTCACGCACGATGAAACGCTCGCCATCGATGAAGGTGATGTTCTCGGCACTTGGACGCTCCACATAGCGCTCGTCGCACTCGTTGTAGATGATCTTCTGCATGCCGTTGCTCTCAACCAAGATGACCTCAAACTTGTTCTGCAAGCGGTTGACACGATAGTAGAAGAGGTTGCCCGCAGGGGTGTAGTCGATGCGTGGGATATACTGGTCAGTCTCCTCGCCGGTGTTTATCTGGCGTGTCTCCTTAGTCTCGATGTTGTAGACGTGGAGTGTAACGACAGAGTTTTTGTCGCCAGCCTTAGGATACTTGAAGCTGTATGCCTTGTTGTAGAGGGTGTTGTCGAAGCGCATCATCTCGAACTCGGGAACGAGGCTCTCGTCGAACTTGAGGTAGGCTATCTCCTTGCCGTCGGGCGAGAAGGCATAAGCCTTGGTGAAGCCATACTCCTCCTCGTAAACCCAGTCGCTGGTGCCGTTGATGATGTGGTTCCACTCGCCATCTTCGGTGATGTTGTAGATGTCGTTGGTGGCAAGGTCATAGAGGAAGAGGTCGTTGTTGTAGCTCATGGCAAGGTGGCGGTTGTCGGGCGAGAACGATATGTCACGCACGTCGTCAATCTTGACTGTCGAGCGGTCGGCACACGAGATGTAGTATGTCGAGGTGTATGAGTGGCGATATATCTCCTTGCGTGGGTTGCCATTGTCCCACACCTCGTAGAGTGCCATCTGCTTGTTGGGTGACTCGACGAACGACAATATCTCGGTGCCTGCCAAAGCCTTGAATATAGGGCTCTTAGACATAGGGTTGGCATAGTCGGCAGCAAAAATCTGGTCGCCCTCGAAGAGTACAAACTTGTCGCTGCCAGCAAGAGGTGTTATCCATGCAGGGTTGGTGTAGCCTGGGGCTGCGTCACGGTGCATGCTGCGCATCTGCTGATAGCTAACTTGTGCTTGTGCGGTGAGCGACGCACACAACATCGCAACACCTAATAGAATCTTACGCATAGTTATAGTAGTTTTAATCTTTGTTTATAGTTGTTAGGCTAAATATCGTCTATCGAGAAGTCGTAGCTTAGGCGCTTTCCGGTAGTGAACTTCGAGTTGTCGAGCTTCGAGTTGAACTGGTCGACGCTGACACGTATGTTCTCCTCGTAAGGGGGCATCAAAAGGTCGAAGTTTAGCGAGTAGTTGATGGCGGTCTCGATGATAGATACCAACGCCTCGTGGTCTATCTTGCGGCTGCCAAAGGCCATAGGACGCACCAACGTCTGGCGCTTGCCCTCCACCCAGAAGCACTTCTCACGGTTGATGAATATGCGGCCAATGAGGTAGCCCTCGTCGGCATTGCGGTTGTATTTTAGCGAGTCCGACAAGAAGTTGTAGATGTTGATGACGCCGATGTAGGAGTTGGCCTTGTCCTGCTGCACATAGCTGTTCTGCCAGATGATGTGGTTGGAGTCGAACTCGAAGATGTCGGTGTGCATCTGGAAGAGTAGGATGTCGCTGGCCACCTGCAACTGAGCCTCGAACTTGCCACGATCACGATACTCGATGCGCACACGGCGGTCGAGCTTGCCGTCGAGCTCATCGTCGATCTCCGAGGCCATCTCGAAGAGTGCCTCTTTAAGGTCGTTGAACGTCGAAAATGTGTTGTCGAAAATCTGCTGCTTGAGTGTCGACTTGCGAACTATGGCCTCAAGAATTTTCTCACGTAAGGTGCTCATATCTATGAATTTGTTTGTTTTGTCGTCGGGTTATCGTAGGCGTATTGTGTCGCCCTTCTTTAGCTCTGCCGAAGGCTTCATGCGGTTGAGGCGTGCCAGGCGAGCGAGGCGTATGCCATACACCTGAGCCAATGTTTTTAGGCTCACAGCCTCTGTTGCTCGGTGCATGAGGTTGTTGCCATGCCAGCGTGCGAGCTTACGCTCGATATATACTATGTCGCCCTTGGTCAGGGTGTCGTCCTCCGAGGCATCGTTGAACCTGCGTAGCTGACCTTCGCTGAGGTCGAAGAGTGCTGCCAGCGTGGCGTAGGTGTCGTCTTTGCGGGCAACGATGTAGAACGAGCCGTTGGTGCGATATACGTTGTAGCCTTTGTGCGAGTTTATCGACACACGGAAGTTGTTGGGATCGATGCCCTGGTCGGCATAGGCTGTTGCCTGGTCGGGGGTGGTTGACGCTGTGTCGGTGTTGGCATTAGGGGCTTGTTCTGGCTTGTTGTTGAGGCCCAGACGCTCGGTGATGTAGTCGTCCCACAGCTTGCGGCCACCACGCTGGTCGAGAAGATAGAGCCTCTCCTCCTCGATGATGCGTATCAGCGCCTCGGCGTAGGTGGGTGCTGTGGCATAGCCCGCCTTTTTTAGTCCGTATGCCCAATTGGTGTAGTCGTCGGTGTCGTAGTCGAACAGAAATTGGTAGCGTGAGCGTGTGTGCAGAAACTCGGCATGGTCCTCGAACGACTCCTCGGCAGAGTCGTACTTGCGGAAGCACTCGTCTGGGGCATCGTCGTCGTGCGACACCCACTCGCCATCCCACGAGCCACCACACTTGATGCCGAAGTGGTTGTTGGCGGTGCGTGCAAGAGTGCTGTTGCCGTTGCTCGACTCCAACACTGCCTGCGCCATTGTTATGCTTGCGGGGATGCCGTAAACCTCCATGTGCTCGATGGCCACGTCGGCCCACTTGGCGATGTACTCGAGGCGTGTTGTGCGCTCCTGGGCAGTTGTGGTGCCTATGCTTAGGAGCACAGCAACGAGTGAGGCTACGATGGATGGTATGTTGTTAAATGTCTTAGTCATTGAGTGTCAATGTGTTATGTGTGGTTTATGGTGCTCATGTGTACACCTATGCAAAGATAATAATATTTTAGGTAAAAAGCAAACAAGGCCGAGCCTTTTTGGCCCAGCCTTGATGCTTATTTGCGGTTGTTGCTTAGAACTCAACAACGGGGGCGAGCTCTGCGCCCTGCTGGGCCTCAAACATAGTGCGCTTCTCGAAGCTAAACAACGATGCGAGGATGTTGGTTGGGAAGCGGCGAATCTTCACGTTGAACTCCTTGACAGCCTCGTTGTAGCGGTCACGCTCCACCTTGATACGGTTCTCGGTGCCCTCCAGCTGTGCTTGTAGGTCACGGAAGTTCTCGTTGGCCTTGAGTGCTGGGTAGTTCTCCGACACGGCGATGAGGCGACCGAGAGCCGAGCTCATGGCACTCTGGGCGTTCATGAATGCCTCAATCTGCTCGGGTGTGGCTGTCGAGGGATCGATGTTGATGGATGTAGCCTTGGTGCGTGCATCGGTAACTGCTTGGAGTGTCGACTTCTCGTGCTCGGCATATCCCTTTACGGTGTTCACAAGGTTGGGGATGAGGTCCATGCGTCGCTGGTAGGCACTCTCGACATTTGCCCATGCGTTGTTCACGCCCTCCTCCTTCGACACGAGGCCGTTGTAGCCACCTATGGCCCACACGACGATTACGGCCACTACGGCCAAAATTGCGATTGTACTCTTCTTCATAAGTTTATCTGTTTTAGTTTGTTGCGTTGTTGGGTGGTAATGGGGGTATTGTGGGTATTTCCGCTAAAGCTCTGGGTAGGGCTGGGTATTTGTGGGTATTCTGGGTATTCAGGGTATAGTGGGTGTAGTGGGTATTCTGGGTATAGTGGGTACTATGGGTATTAGGGAATTTTCTTAATTTCCTTAAACTCTTTACCCATCATACCCATCATACCCATTATACCCATTGTACCCACTTCTCACCTTTCACCTCTCACTTCTCACCTCTCACTTCTCACCTTTCACTTCTCACTTTTCACTTCGCCTCTTACCATCTTGAGCCGCCGCCACCGCCACCGAAGCTGCCGCCACCAAAGCCGCCGCCGAAGCCGCCACCACCGCCGAAGCCACGACCGCCGCCCATGCCACCAAAGAAGATAGGGCCTATGCCTGTGCCTCGGCCCGTATGGTTGAACTCCTGCTTGGTGCGACGATGACGTGAACGACAATATTGGCACTCCAAAACCTCGACAACGATGTCGCTATGAGGGGTTTGGGCATTGTGTATCACGCTGCGCTCAACGACCTTCAATCCGTGCTTGCCACAGCGGGGACACTTCGTCTTGCGAAGCTCGCTAACGATGATAAGCACGAGAGGCAGCAGGATGCACAGCGCCACGATAAAGAGTGCTGCGAGCATATCTGAGCTCTCGTCGGGGAGGTTAGTAACCCTCTCTAACTCGCCACTTGAAAGCAGTGTGTCGACAGCCCTGAGGCCCTCGATCATGCCACGATCGTAGTCGCCATCACGGAAATAGGGGAGCATATACTCGTGTTGCAGCTGCACGCAACGTGCGTCACTAAGCACATGTTCGATGCCATAGCCAGTGACGAAACGTATCTCGTGCAGCTCCTCGACAAGCAGGATTCCGAGGCCATTATCTGCCTGCTTGTTGCCCACGCCCCAGTCGTCGAAGAGATTGACAGCGAACGAGAAAGTGTCACTGGAATTGATGCTCTTGACTGCAACGATGGCAACCTCCACGATGCCACGCTCACGCAAGCTAAGGGCTATGGCGTCGAGCTCACGAACAGCATCGGCGCTGAGTATGTCGTCGGGGTTTGAGGTGAAGCGTTCACGATGGCTAAGCTGCACATTCTCGATGTCCGAGGTGCGGTAGCCACGAGCCTCGGCCATAGGTGCAACCATGATTATGGCGCAGAGTATTGCAATAATCTTCTTCATAACTATATAACTAAAGCGAGCCGCAAATATTGTATCTGGACTCGCTTTTATTACATTTTGTGGGGTGTTTTATCGCTTGCTGTCGATAACTGCGCACAGACGCTCGAACACCTCGTCCATAGTGCCCAAGCCGTTTACCTCGGCATACTTCTGCTGGCGGGTGTAGTGCTCGGCAACGATCTCTGTCTGCTGGCGATATACCTCGATACGGTTGCGGATAACATCCTCCGATGAGTCGTCGGCACGTCCTGAATCCTTGCCACGAAGCAAGATGCGGCGCACGAGCTCCTCCTCGGGAACATCCATGAAGATCATAGTGGTAACCTCAGAGTTAACCTCTGCAAGCATCTTGTCGAAGATCTCGGCCTGCGCTGTGGTGCGTGGGAAGCCGTCGAAGATGCAGCCCTTGTCGGCGTGCGACGCCATGTAGTTGCGAACCATCTCAACAACGATGCTGTCGGGGGCGAGCTCGCCACGTGAGATGTAACCCTCCATGCTCTTGCCAAGCTCGGTGCCAGCCTTAATCTCGCCACGAATAACCTCGCCAGTAGAGATGTGGTAGAGGTCGTAGTGCTCGGCAAGACGCTGAGCCTGAGTGCCCTTGCCACAACCAGGGGCGCCAAAAAGTATTATGTTAAGCATAGCTTTCAAATATATAAGTTTAAAGTAGGTTTAAAAAAATTTGAGACAAAGATATATTTTTTTTTGCAACTTTCCAATCTTAAAAGTAATTTTGCAAAAAAATTATTAACTATCCCACTATGAACACAACTAAGGGTACGCAAATATCTTCGTTGGGCGAGTTCCGACTTATCGAGCGCCTGACACGAACACTCCCTAAGCACAACGCCACAACGCTCCGAGCAGCTGGTGACGATGCCGCAGTTATCGACCTTGGCGACGAGGCACTGCTGCTGACAACAGACATGCTCACCGAAGGTATCGACTTCGACCTTAGCTACTTCCCGCTAAAACACCTCGGATATAAGTGTGTGGTGCGTGGCGTGAACGACATCTTGGCGATGAACGCTCAGCCCCAGCAGATTGTAGTGGCTCTCGGCATCTCGGCAAAGATCATGGTGGAGGCTCTCGACGAGCTGTATGAGGGTATGCGCACCGCTGCCGATGAGTTGGGTGTTGACATCGTAGGTGGCGACACAACAGCATCGCTAACAGGACTCACGATAACCGTAACAGCCGTAGGTCGTGCCAAGAAGGAGGACATAGTATATCGCACGGGTGCGCGCGAGCACGATTTAATATGTATCACCTCGAACCTCGGTGCGGCATACATGGGCCTACACCTCCTCGAGCGTGAGAAGCGTGTGTTGAAAGATGTGGAGAACCCCGAGCCTAAGTTCGCAGGATACGAGTACCTGTTGGAGCGCTACCTCAAGCCACGAGCACGCAAAAATGTCCTCGACGCACTACGTGAGGAGGGCATACGTCCAACGTCGATGATCGACCTCTCGGATGGCCTTGCCAGCGACCTTCGTCAGATATGCGAGAGCTCGCAGTGTGGCGCACGCATATATCTCGAGCGTATCCCCATAGCACGTCAGACATCGGAGCTTGCCGAGGAGATGCACATAGATCCTGTTGTTGCGGCGCTCAACGGTGGCGAGGACCACGAGCTACTCTTCACCGTGCCACTTGATAAGCAGGAGGCAGTGATGCGCCTCGGCCTTGTGGACGTTATTGGCCATATCACACGTGAGGAGGCGGGCGTAGTGTTGGTAACACCCGACGGCGAGGGTATTGCCCTCAAGGCACAAGCCTTCGACAGGTAATTTGTTGTGATAAGGGGTCATCTTCGACCTCTCAATCATTAGCCTGAATGAGCAGTACGCTTAGTACAGCCCATCCAGGCTAATTTCATGTCGAGGCCAAATCTAACCCCTTCTAACAACAAATTTATTTCTCGTGTCAAGGCCACATCTGCAACCCTTCTAACAACAAATTGTATCTCGCTAATTGAGGTGGTAGATGAGGTTGGTTAAGGAATTTAGGGAGTTTAGGGAGTTTAGGGAGTTTAGGGAGATTAGGCGTTGTCCTTAATTTCATTAATTTCCTTAAACTCGCTACCCATAGTACCCATAGTACCCATGATACCCACTACTTTTCACCTCTCACCTCTCTCCTTTCACCTTCTCTTAGCTTACCACCTCGGCGTTGACCTTGACGTAGTTGTAGCCAAGGCGTTTGAGCTGGACGGCGACGCCGCACTCGAACATAACCTTGGTGGTGCGGGCGAAGATGTGGAAGGCCATGACGCTCTGGGCCTCGATGCCCTCCTTGCGGATGAGTGTCTGTGCCGCCTCGGCGGTAGAGCGAATCATATCTTCGAGCTTCTCGGCATCGGCGCTACCAAGTGGGTGGCACAAAAGCACCTCGGTGATATACTCGTCCATGCAGTCGAAGCCTCGGGGCTCGGTCATCATCTTGTGGAAGTCCTCGACATCCTTATATCTGTTCCACTCCTTGTCCCACAATACGGCGCAGCCCATGCCCAGGTACATGGCCCAGGCGATGGCAACGAGGGGATACTTAGCTACCTCGGGTACGGCATCGGCCATATATGAGGGTGCTGACGTGCGCCACTTCTCGTTGAGCTCCTCGACCTCCAAGAGCTGGCCATCGAGCCACTTAGCATCGCTGAGGCGCTTGATGAGGGCCTCACGCAGCGACGCCTCGTAGCGGTTGAGAATTTCGTGTTGTTGTTCTGTCATTGCTATTTACGTTTTTTTGTTGTCTTCTTTTTGACCGACCAGCCGAAGTGTCCGAGCATCTTGCCCAGCGAGAAGTACTCGCCATGCGAATATACTATGGGCTTAGCCCTCTCCAACGAGAACTTGCCAGTCTCGGGGTCTATATACCTCTCATCAGCCTCGATGCCAACAACATCGGCCAAAAACATGTCGTGCGAGCCAAGCTCCACAACCTGACGTACACGGCAGCAGATAGAGAGTGGCGACTCGCCAACCAAAGGGGCGCAAACATGCTTATTAGCTACGGGCGTAAGGCCCATAG
>JAEIGA010018744.1_pt1 | contig 10548 bp, 5 predicted proteins | sample 9270691 | NCBI WGS metagenome assembly JAEIGA01 (sample SAMN17057246, study PRJNA624740) | gut metagenome | biome: biome; isolation source: fecal sample | host: Bos grunniens | place: China: Xizang | collected 2019
ATGTCAAACTTGGTGAGTACAGGACACTTGAAGACCTTTCATCTTCAGGCTTCTATTCGTTTTCGGAATAGCATAACTTTTGCTTAAGAAACCTCAAAAACCTATATTTATGTTATAGTATCACAATATTTTAAAATACAGAACAGATGGCAAATAATACATATGGCATAGTAAGACCTGCTCTTGTTGACCCTTCAGATGTGGATGTTTTTTACACCTACAGGCCGACAAGGAACAGCGAGGACAACACATTTAAAAAATGGAGGAAAATAGAAGAAGTCTCCTCCATATTCTCAAACGGGCAGTTGGAAAATCCGGAACTATCTGACCCACGTTTGCCCGGTATGTATAATTTGAATTTGCCCGTTTCCATTTTTGGCAGGAAGGGTTTTTATACGGTTTATATAAGACCAAAGGAGATATCTTGCACAATAAAGGATGTCGGTTCTCTCATAGCATTTCCGGAAATAAAGGGCATTGTTGTCGATTTGAATGAAATAAGCGAGAACAGGAGTCTTTTTAGTAACGACAATCTTGTTGGGTACAGGGTTGAGTATTACAGTTTCCAAGAGAACGGACTGATGAGACAGCAATACTACAGGCTTGTGACAAGCAATAATTTTTGCGAACCCGTATCACAAAACATCACAACCGCAAACACCTCCTCCAACGCCTATAGGTTTAATGCTGGAGGGACTCTTTCGTTTATAACCTTAACGCCATCAACAAGTCCGTCATTCAAACCAAATGCAACCCCATATATAGGGGCCCCGAACCAACAGATTGTTTTCTGTAATACAAAATTCGACCCGATAGCAATAGAAATTGATATGGTTGAGCATGATTTTGAAACACTTAGTTATGGTATATATGGTGAGACCGTTAGGAACCTTGACAACGGAAGGGTTACAATATACAATACAAACGAGGAGCCGTTCCGTCAGTTTGAGTTCTCTACTATAAAGGACAATTACACAAACAAGAGCATTGCCGAGTTAAAACAGGATGTGAGCGATAATTTGGACATGAGCTTGGATATAAATGAGTTAAAAAACAGCTAATATCCGATGGGTCGTTACAGCAAGTCATATAGTAATTTTATATTGTCCAAAAAACACCAAAATATAACGGACGGTGTTATATTTGAGCGTGATTGGGTGACAATCGGAAACGTCCATCGTTTAGAACCCGGCAAAAAACCGTATTTCGGTGACGCAGGTTTTATTTTCACTGATAACAGCATACCGTTTTTCAAAAAAAAGCACGACTACGGTAAATGGGTTGCCCATTTTGTTTATGATGATGTTAAGGATGCAAGCAATAAGGTTAACGCAGTAAAGCTGAACAAAGACAGTGATGATTTAAGGTTTTATGCCTATTACGGGTCAATGTCTGATATGGTTAGGGCGAGTGTTGAAAACATTGTTGCGACATTTCCGGGTAGAATGGAACTTACCGATGAAGTTTTCAAGATAGATGATATTGACGGTTCTGTTATTGATACGGATTACCTTGTAATAGACAATTATTTCGGTTTGGATTTGTACACTGAAACAACATCTATTATTGATTTCGATAACACACTAAAGTATTTGGATTCAAGTTGGCGTGATTATGTTGTTTCGTCATATGATGACAATGATGACACCAAGGTTGTTTATTCGCCAATTACGAGTTACACTATTGAAAATCTGATAGACGAGATATTAAGGGACCCGAAATATTATAATAACGGGTATGACTACCTTTTTTACAAAGATGCACTCTATAAGTGGGATTCGACAGAAAACAGGTTCCTTAAGGTGGAATATGGTGAGAACTGTAACAACTATTTTCAGATGTGTGACGAATACATAAGGTTCGGCGGTTTGTACTATCAGTGGGACCAAACAGAAGGCTACTATATTGAGCTTAATAATGTATACGAACTGTGCGACGACAACAATCAAAACCTGTACAAGATAACGATTGTAACGGAGGATGAAAAGGAGTATGTCATACGAATGTATAGGATTGACAACAGAGACACATATTGCTTTGACCCTGATGAATCAAGTAATTCTTTTATTACAATAGAGCCGAACAAAAATGTTATTGACACATATTTTGAAACGCTTGACGGTTTTGAGAGAAAACTTCTGAACCGAAACAGCAAGCCTTTGTACACAAACACCTTCAAAGTTCCGTTCAAGCTTCCAAGTGAATCATATACCATGGTTGACAGGCTTTTCACATGGCCTTCATCAGGATATTGTATTGATGCTGTTTCACCTTCCTTTGAGTCTTTTGTAAATGCATTAATTGATGCTGCCAATATATATGACGAATTGTATTCGGATTCGATATGGAGGTGTATGACGCATGAATCCATAAAGAACTTCGACTGGACATACAGGAGGGTTTTCAGCAACACTGATGAGCAGGAAAATATAGAAGGCGGAAACCGAATGATGGAACTTATGCATCTATACGGAAGAATCTACGATGAAGCAAGGATGTATATAGAAGGCATAAAAATGTCGTGCAATGTCTCATATGACGGATATAAGAATATCCCGGATGCTGAGTTATCAGACAAAAACAATATACACGGTTGGGATATTGTATCAACAATATGGGAAGCTTATTATTATAAAGAGATAGAAAAAAAGGATATACCCGAAGTGGCCGAACCGACACCACTACCGTTCGTCCCGATAAACGTGAACAGTGAAAGCCCCGAATACATCAAGATAGGTTGTGCTACAGAAGAGGAGGGACAAACCGAAGATGAAGAGGAAACGGAGGAATTAGAGGAAGAGTTACAAGACGAACCTTCTGAAAACGAAAGTGAAGAGGAGGAAACAAGTACAACAAAGTATTACCACAAAGAGTACAACAACCCTTCATCGGAGTTTTTGACAGAAGCCTTTTTGACTGACGAAGACTATATAATTGGAAAGTATGAATCATGGATAACACACAACCACAATATAGGGTATTGGAATATGGGATGCGAAATCGACGAAGGTATAACACCTGAGGTTTTACCCTCCATACCTACCGTAATAGGAGACGAAAGCCCCGAATACATTTCTGTTGACGGAATATATTACAGAAAAGGGTATATGATGTATTGTGAAGTACCTTACGACCCGACAAATGGGGCTTATGATTATTGGAACCAATACAACACCCTTGACAAGCTTCCGTGTGATATAAAAAGCGATAGTCCGAGGTATATAAGGGTATATGGAAACGGTTCATATAGGTATTATATCTTGTCAGACACAAGCATAAACAACGAGAAATACCAACATTCGTTGTGGTTTAATTCAATAAATCTTGAAACCACAACACCGGTAAATACTGATATATCCTTTCAGAGAAGACTCTTATTGTCTTCAAACAGGATATTGAAGACAAAGGGTACAATGTCCTCAATAGAAATGGTTTTCGGATTATTCGGTTTAGGTTTTGATGGCGAAAATCCTGATTTTTCAATAAGGGAATATCACATAACAACACCGCCTTATAATTCTGAAGACATATTCTATTTTTACGAGGAAATATTAGATGAGCCGGATGATGTTGACTGGAATGATGGGAGTAATCCTAATAAACCCACAAATTCGTTCACAACATTTGAAGAAGCGATTGCCAATGGTGTGAACGAATCGTCACCGAAAGATATAAGAACAACTGATAATGGGGTGTATAGGTACTATTCATTGAACGATGAATACACATATATGGAAATGGTTGTTGAGTTGTCAAGGCATAAGGTTGGCGACAGAATATACAACGATTATTATTCGGGCGTGCCATTGGGTGATATAATGTTGGGTAACAACAGATACATCATACCATATCACACAAACACCAAAACATATGATGGATATCTTTATTTTCAACAAAAAGGTGGTTGGGGAAAATGGGTTGATAAAAACAATCCCACAGAAGAGGTGGAAGAGCAAGAAGAAGAAGTAGAATACGGTTATGATTACTCAGAAACAGTCCCGTATCTTCATATGATGCCAAACATGGCTTCGCTACTTTCTGTTGTTTCTTTGGATTTGGAACCTGATGACATATACTATGTTTTTGATACATCGGATTATGTTGATTATGATGAGGATGTGCCATATACACTTTCAAATTTCTTCAAATGCTCGGACATTTACAATCCTCAGTTCTTCAGTTCATGGAAGAATATCCCTATGGAAGGTAACATTGTTTATGACAAAGGGTATGTAAATTCAGATGGTGTTACGCATTATGATTATCTGCATGCAAAATACCTGAATGATATAATACCTACAGTGCTGTTCAACAATCCGCATACAGGTTTCGGAAAATACGATGATGGCGAAGATTTTCTGTCATACATGAGAATGCCGTACAAATATGCGTGTGAGAACTATGCTTTTGATGACGAGCGCTATGTTAATATAGCAAAACAATTTGTATTTTCTATTACACCGGCAGAAACTCCGGTTTTTGACGAAGAAACCATGGAATACGCCACAGAAAAAGTTTCCAAACATCTTAACGAGTATCATTTCGAAGAGGTTGAAGAAGCAGGTGAAATGGTTTTAAAGAAAATAAACACATTTTCGGACAATGGGACTTATTATTTGAATAGCAAGGTTATCATCATTAAAAATGAAAATAACACACACTTTCATAACAAATTCTTGAAGGATATTGTTATGAAATATGTTTTGCAGGTTATACCATCAACAACAATTTTGGTTCTTGAAAACTTCAACGAAGCCAATACAGATGAAATGGACAAGTTTAAGATACAAACGAGCACAAACGACGAAAATAATCTATTCGGTTCAACAGAAGGCGACGGTGAATATGTGGCCACAACATACGCAATATTAAGGGCAAAAGAGAACGAGGGGTATCACTTTACAAGATGGGTTAGAGTGACGGGGAATGGTTGCATATTTCCGGAAGAAGAAACATCCATTGATAATGGGGTATATGTAAATGACATAGAAGTGCTGTCAATTTCAGAGGAGGAAGACATATCAACCGATCCGGTAATAAAGGTTATGGTATGTGAAGATGCCTGTTATAAAGCATATTTCGAGAAGGATTGTGCTATAAGAACAGCGTGTGAAGACGTATGTGACCTTGATTTGTCATGTGAAACAGAAGAACACTGCACAATTACACTTTCAATGATACAAGAAAACAATGAGTAACTGTATAGATAAAATATTTTGCGACAATTCGGATAATTGCAATGTCCGTATAACCGACTATTATTGGAACGATATAGACACGAGGTATCTTAATAATGGGGACACAATATATCTGTCCGTTTCAGACAGGGAGGGTTATACATTCAAGAACTTTGTTTTCCGTCCTGATAATGGCGGATCTGATATTGTTGTTTCTGACAATCCAACTGGTGACGGAAGATATGAGGTGAGTGCACAGTGTGGAGGAACATATGTTGCAATCTTCGATAATAATGTATATGAATTGGAAGTTTCGCCAAATGATTCGGATTACGGTACGGTTTACGGTTCCGGCTATTATTTATATGGAACTTCAGTTGTAATATCGGCCACGCCAAATATCGGTTATCATTTTATCGGATGGTATATTGGTAACAACTTTCTTTCAGACACTAATGTTTTTGAATATGTTGTAAAAAGCAATACCAATATAGTAGGTAGGTTTGAGGGGAACACATACAGCGTTGTTGTAAGGTCAAACAACACTTCGCTTGGTACTACAAATGGTACAGGTTTATATGGGTATAACGAACAGGTGCCAATAAGTGCAATACCAACCGAAAGCGGCCAATTCTTACAGTGGGATGACGGCGAAACGACGCAAAACAGAACCATACAGGTGTTACAGAGTGCAATATATACGGCAAATTTTGAACCAAAGGTATGCTCTGTTACAATAAATGTCGAATGTGAGGATTGTAACAATAGTCTCAGATACGGGTTTGTTACGGGAAGCGGCTCATATGTATATGGAACCTATGTGACTGTTAAGGCCTATCCTGAAGAGGGTTTTTTATTTAATAGGTGGGCAAGTACCGGTTCTTTAAGCTCAACAGATGCCGAATACTCTTTTATAATAGAGGACGATGTCGATTTTACCGCGTTTTTTGAACAAAGAATGTGTTCGTTTGAAGTTTCAGTTCTTCCTGAAAACAGCGGGTCGATATACAGTGGTAACAACCATTTCAGTTATGGTCTTTTCCCATATGGCACAACAGTAACATTGAAAGCGGTTGCATTGGGTAGCAACGAATTTTTAAGATGGGAGGATGGGGACACAAGTCGTGTTAAGGATTTTGAGATGACCACAGACATACAGACAAACGCATATTTCCTTGTGAAACCGAATACGTATGAAGTAATCGTATATTTTAAAAACAGTGATCCTGAGGCAGAGGAAAATGGTGGTTATGTTGTGATAACAGAGACGTTGACAGGAAGGGTAATTGGAATGCAATTGAAAGATTATACCAAAGCCAAGGTTACTGAAGGAAAAAACATAACGATTACAGCCATACCGGCCTATGGTTATCATTTTGAACATTGGGATAGTGATACATCGGATGTAGAAGCAGTCAAAACAGTTTTCAATGTTAGCGGAAATATAGCACATGATGCATATTTTGAAATAAACGCACAATAAAGGAATAAAATAGATTTAAGAGAAATGCCTTGCAATTTTGTTACCGTATACGATTCACCTCAATGCACAAACCAATTATCCGTGAGCAATATTGTTTTCGGGCAAGAGATTTATTTTAAACTTGATCCGGATGAAGGGTATTATTTCAAAGAGTGGGTTGACAGATACGGAAAACCAATATCTGAGAATATTATAAAACTTGTAGACCCACAAGAGCATCCCGGTATAAGTTTAGATGTATACGAGACAATATTCCAATGTAACGACATAACGGCGGTATTTTTAAGTGAAATAAACAATCCGCAAAACACAAGGCCAGATTGGATAAATATATATGATTCACCGATAGGCGGAAATAAACTTAATCCGGATAACATAGAATTAGACCAATCGAATAAGGTTAGACTGTATATTGATATAAGCCAAATTCCGCAAGATTTGAAATTTGTCAAATGGCAGAAATTTGAGGAAAATGCGTGGGTTGATATGACAAGTACTGAAATTACTCTACTTAAAGGAGGAAGATATGCGACAGCCCTTAATTGCGGGATGAGTGTAGCGGCATATGTTGCAGAAAAAACCGAACAAGCTTGCTCGTTGAGTCTTGATGTTTATCCGAGCGGTTCAGGAACAATAACCGCTTCTCCGGATTCTAACTACTCTTGTGGGGATTCTGTTGAAATAACAGCAACACCAAGTGATTGTTATAAGTTCGCCTATTGGGACGACGGAAGTGAGGATAGTGGTTTACAAACAAGAACTGTTACAGTTAGTGGTGTAAACATGATGTATACTGCGTATTTTGAACCGAACGAATATGACATAAATGTGGCAACAAGCAACAGGCTTCATGGTTCTGTTGAAGGCCCGTCAAGACCTGTCAAATGCGGGGATACCTTTCAGATAAAAGCCATCCCAAAAGGTGGTTATGAGTTTGTTCGTTGGGATGACAACAATACTAATGAAATAAGAGAAATTACATTTGAAAGTAATATATCAACAACTTATGTGGCATACTTCCAACGGTTAGATACATATTATGTAATATATAACAATAATTTTTCACCAACCGATGAAATAAATCAGGGCCCGTTTTTACCTGATACAGAGTACACATTTCAATATTTGGCTTTACCACCCGAATTTGCAAGAGCAGGGTATAATTTTTTGGGATGGTCAGAAGACAGTACTTCACAAACCGCAGATGTTCTTCCCGGTGAAATAGAAGAAAATGAAGTTTTCACTGACACCAAAACAATGTATGCAATATGGGAGGAAAAAGTCGCTTATGAACTGGCTTATTATGACTCTGACGGAAATCCAATTTTAGATCAAAACGAATCACCGTATACTGAAAGATATTACGACGGCGATGTAGTCACTTTATTACAGTATAGTGATATTGGTTTTGGCCCGTCGCAGTTTTTAGGATGGCAGATTACAGACGACTCAAGCCCTATTTCAGACAACGATACCGATTCGATACCTGCATATATGGGAAATATAATCTTTGATCACAACAAACGATACGCTCATGCAAAAATGGCAAAAGATGGAATGGATTATATAACAATAACATATAATTTCAATTTAAATTATCCATATTCTAACATCTCAACACAAATATGTGGTATTATAAGTGGTTCAAGGATTGATGTTTTGGACCCTGCAAGTTTTGGTGTTGATTATTCGTCATGTAATTTCAGTTTTAGAGGGTGGTCTATGTTAAGCCCGCAATCAAATATTGTTGTTGAACTCCCTAAAAGTATGGAATTTTATTCGGACACGGCGTTTATTGCAATAGTAGAAGAAAGGGAAAAGGCTTTACTATCACTCAAGAATAACTGTAAAAGTGATGAGAATAATATAACGGTTTTCAAGGGGGATAATTTCAAGTTTGATTGCACTGATTATGAATGTGAAGGTTATAGACTGTTAGGGTGGTCAAAAAACAAAGAAGGCGTTTTCCCTGAATATGAATGCAACACATATATGTATGTGGATAGTGATATGGAACTGTATACCATATGGGTTCAGAATACAGTATATGTAAACTATAATTATTGTGATGGGGTTACACAACAAATGTCTTATACAATAGGAGATGATGTAACCATATCCGATTACAGGAACTGCGAATTGAACGGATGCTCAGCCAGTGGGTGGTTGGATGTATACACAAATACAATTTACGAAAATAATGACACTGTACAGGATATAACGCAGGATATGGAGTTATACCTACAATATGGGGACTGTTGCCCGGTTACGTTTTATTCGATGAACGGAGCTGACATAATGGTAAACGGAACGGTACTCAGGGGGGATGGGAATGTGGTTAACATAGATGATAACACTGTAATTACTATTTTGCCAAACAGGGGTCTTGAATTGGGTTGTTTTGATATGACAAACATGAGTTATCTATCCCCATGCGACGAACCTTCTTCATACACATACGTTTTTGTTCCAAGTGAAACTGGAATAAACAATTCAAGGGTTAAAATAACAATTTTATCGAATAGTGATTTCATATCAGCCATAGACAATCCGTCGAACTATAATTACGAATTCATAAAAAATCAGTCAACCGGGGAAATATGCCAAAAGGTTGGTGTTTGTGAAGGCGGAAGTGTTGCATATGATTTTGAATGTGAGCACAAAATGATGGCAGTTGTTGTCAGATGGAAGTACACACAAACCAACGGTGGCGCAGGTTACCATGCTTATGATACAACCTCGTACAGAACAATATATGATTACATGTCCGCAAATACTAACACATTATATACCAACGAAGATAAAATAATAGTCACCATAAATAATACACCATACTATTACGAAGTGACACGATAAAATGCATATAATATCATATATATTGGAAACTGACGACAATGTTTCTCTTGAATATGTTCTTGAGGAATACGAACCGTATTTTCAACCGGAATGGGAACCGGGGGTTAATGAGTTTAATGATATAGGTGATGTTGACCCATATTCTGTAGATTCCCCATATATGGTGAGAATAGATGACGGTAACAACCAATATTCATACTACACAAAAACTGTAATAGTTCCATGGAAAGGGGCTAGCATGCGAATTTCCGTTCTGGTTGACGGAGTGGAAGGAAATCCGTCGTTTCGTTACGAAGGTTATAACGGGTACATAAAAACCAAAAAAGTAGGTTCTGAAATATACACCACAATATCAAGTAATGACAATGACGAATACAGGGAAGGCAATATTACAATAACGCACTCTTCCGACAAAAATGCTGTAACAAATGTCAAGATAAGGCAGATGGGGTGTGACTTTAACATAGGATTTCTGTCATGTGTAATAAACAATGGTGTAAACCCGCCTTTTGAAACATTACCTGAAACAAGTGACGCTTTTGAATATACATTCAATAAATTAACAGGTATTAACGAACCGAACAAGCAGTCAATATCATTGTCAGTTATGGTAAACGGAGTATCAAACCGTTTTTTTGTCAAAAATATCGATGAATACACATGTATTGGTGAAATAGACAACACATATACATATATTAACGGTAGGTATTATAAAGACATGCCAAAATGGGTCAACGGGGAATATGTTACATCACGAATCGAGGTGATGGTCGTTGAAAATATGGTGTATTATCCCCAGAAATATGACAAAGCATTTGAAATAATCACAAATGGAAGTAATCTTTTAACCATAACAAATTATGGCCGTGTACATATGTCGGATAAGGTTATGTACATTATAACACTATCTAATTACGACAAGATAACAAACACATGTCAGCTTGTTTTAAGGTACTCAGAGGTTTAACAGTCTTTCGGTATCATTTTTGACATCATCATAATCTTCTATTGAGAACTTTAGCATTCTATAAT
>JAEIGA010018745.1_pt1 | contig 10548 bp, 7 predicted proteins | sample 9270691 | NCBI WGS metagenome assembly JAEIGA01 (sample SAMN17057246, study PRJNA624740) | gut metagenome | biome: biome; isolation source: fecal sample | host: Bos grunniens | place: China: Xizang | collected 2019
ATCAGCTGGTTCGTTTCGGTGCAGACCCGTCCATTCTCATTGATGCTCATCCTCACATCGGAAGTGACAAGCTTCCTATCGTAGTCGAGAACATCAGAAAGTGCATCATCGAGCATGGCGGCGAATATCATTTCGACTCGCGTGTCACTGATATCATCCGGAAAGGAGACGGCACTTATGATGTGATCTGCGGTTCTGAGTCCGAAGGTCAGACAGTCTACTCTTCGCGTAAGGTAATCCTTGCTACAGGCCACTCTGCACGTGATATCTATGAGATGTTCGATCGCAAGGGCTGGGAGCTCCAGGCAAAGGGTTTTGCTCTCGGAGTCCGCGTGGAACATCCTCAGTCGCTTATCAACAAGATTCAGTACCACGGCAAATATCAGCCATATATGCCTACTGCCGAGTATTCTTTCGTGACTCAGGTTTTGGACAGAGGTGTTTTCTCATTCTGCATGTGTCCGGGAGGTATCCTGGTACCAGCTGCTACGGCCTCTGGCGAACTCGTCCTCAACGGAATGTCAAACTCTCAGCGTAACTCGAAATGGGCGAACGCGGGAGTTGTTGTTCAGATCGAACCGGAGGACTTCCCTGAATATGCTCAGCACGGTCCGTTGGCCCTGCTCGAATTCCAGAAGGATGTAGAAAGAAAGATGTTCGAATATACAGGTTCACTCAAGGCTCCTGCCCAGAGAATGATGGACTTCTGCCGTCGCATCCCGTCTTCAGGTCTTCCTCAGACATCTTACCATCCGGGTGCTGCAAACGCTCCTTTGCACGAGCTTCTTCCGGAGCATGTATCTCTTCGACTGAAGTATGCATTCCCTGAGATCGGAAACAAGAAGATGCATGGCTACTATACCAACGATGCCCTTCTTCTCGGAGTAGAGTCCCGCACCTCATCTCCTGTCCGTATTCCTCGAGACTCTGAAACTCTCGAGCATCCGCAGCTTCCGGGCCTCTATCCATGCGGTGAGGGTGCCGGATATGCCGGAGGTATCGTTTCATCAGCCCTTGACGGCATCAACTGCGCATCCCGTATCTAAATGCGTGGAGTGTAACTTGCTGATTATCAGTAATATCCTAGAATCACGTGCCGCCAAAGGGGAGCACGTGGTTTGTATAAACGGCAGATTCACAAGGAGTTACACTCCATGACAAAAATCCGTATCTAATGAAAAACATACTGTTTACAGTTCTTTTAATGGTTTCTGCGGCAGTGGTTGCCCAGAACAGGACGCTGCGTGTCGACTACATGTTCACCGGAACCGACAAGTCATCAGAAATCTGCCTTGACGAGATGTCATGCTTTGATGGATGGGCAGGAAGGAGGCATAACCTTGACTCTGTGGCCCTGAGGGGCAACGGCCAGATCTGCATGAAGGATGCAGCCTCTGGCAAGGTGCTGTATCGTCAGTCATTCTCGACACTTTTCCAGGAATGGCAGGCAACTGAGGAGGCGACACGTGTACGCAAGGCCTTTGAAAATGTCTTCCTTCTTCCTATGCCTGAAGCAAAGGCGGAAGTGAAGGTGGAGATATATGATTTCTATGGCAATGTGTCGGCATCTCTAAGGCATGAGGTCGATCCGGCAGATATTCTCATCCGTCGTTCCGAGGCTCAGCCAGCACCTCATAAATATCTGCTTGAAAACGGCAGTGCGGCCGAGTGTATCGATGTCGCTATTCTTGCTGAGGGATATACAGAGGCGGAGATGGAACTCTTCTATCAGGATGCTCAGGTGGCAATGGAGGCTGTACTGAGCCATAAACCGTTTGATAAATATAAGGACTTATTCAACTTTGTTGCAGTGGCTCTGCCTTCGCAGGAGAGCGGAGTCAGCGTTCCGGGAGAAGGGGAGTGGAAGGATACAGCCCTGAAGGCTCATTTCAACACCTTCTACATGGACCGTTATCTGACAACGCTCCGTCTGAAGAATCTTCATGACAAGCTTGCCGGAATCCCTTATGAACATATCATAATCCTTGCAAATACTGATACATACGGAGGCGGAGGAATATATAATTCCTATACTCTTACCACAGCTCACCATCCTGCTTTCAAGCCAGTTGTCGTTCATGAGTTCGGCCATAGTTTCGCTGGTCTTGGTGACGAGTATTTCTATGACGATATGTATGTCGAATATTACTATCCGGAGGCTGAACCGTGGGAGCAGAATATCACGACTCTCAAGGACTTTGAGTCAAAGTGGAAGGATATGTATGAGGCTGGAGAGGCGCAGCTTCTGGAAGGTGCCGGCTACCAGTCTAAAGGTGTGTGGAGGGGAGCACAGGACTGCCGTATGCACACAAATGCGGCTGATGCTTTCTGTCCTGTGTGCCAGAGAGCGATCAGCCGCCTTATCGAGTTCTACACTAAGTAGTTACTTCATTTTCTGAATGGTTTCCGTCTTTACGCGGAAGAAGTTATTGCTGCCTGTATCCATCAGGCGGTAGTCGTGCCTGTTGCCCCAGCTTGCGGGCTTGTCCTCGATCACCATGTCCTCTTCGGTGTCGTTGCTGATGTATGGCGCTATATTCTGTTGCCAGAGCTTGATTCTTGCAACGCTTGACTGCATGTCGAAGAGGTCCTTCGCAGGATCAGTCAATTCCTGAAGTGCATTCTTGTATGTGAGCTTGAAATCATCAAATTTCATAAGTCTTTCCATCAGAAGACCGCTGTCACCCCAGTTATATGGATCCTGTCTGCCCGAGTCACTTAACACTCCGCAGTCAGAGCTGGTTCCTAGGGTGTTGTCATAGTCGTATGGAAGGAAGAACACCTTGTAGTCATATTTGTCAGTGGTGTTGAAATATATGTAGAAGTTATTTCCGTTGTTCCAGTGGTCATCCCACATTCCGACAGCTACATTCACAGCATAGGTCTTCATAAGAAGATCGACATCGCAGACCTCCTTGATCCACTTGTAGAAACTGTCTTCCCCCTTGCCTTTGAGCTTGAGGATGAAGTCTATCAGCTGCTCCTTTGCTGCAGGGAAGTCTTCCTCATCACCCTTGAATTCATATGTGTAGTTGATGCCGTTGTCCTGGTCCCAGTTGAACTTCCAGTCGTCAGTGCTTCTGAAATCCGCAGGTCCACCCTCGCCATAGACACATTTCCAAAGGAAACCCTTGTCACTTTCGAACATGTTTGTGACACGCTTCTCCACGAATTCGTCGTCAATCGGTTCTATCATATTGTACACACCAAGATACGCCTTCTCCTTATCTCCCTTGATCTCAAGCCAAACTCGGCAATAAGTGGAGAATGCACTGGTCCATATGCCGTAGCGACGGAAAAGATTGTAGCAATAAAGCTCGCGTACATAACACGGATCATCCTTGAACCATTTCAGGTTAACCTTCCTGATACCTTTTATGGTATGTTCGCTGTCCTTGTGGTATTTGCGGAAATTGATTCCGAAATGACAGTGATGCCAGTCGGGTGCATTCGAGTCATGAACCTGACCTGAGTTGCCTTCCGGACGACGCCTTGAAGTGTTTCCGCGAAGTCTGACTCCGCCATCCTCGATGAATATCTCTTCTTTGCCCTTTTTATATGTGAAGTCGGCATGGAAATAGTCCACATTGTGCTGGAATTCATCATATCTGGCCAGGAGCTTGTTCCACTCTTCTACTGTCATGTGGATGGTGATCTCAGGAATGACGCTTTCGTCCCACATATATGTGATACCTTCGTCATTGATACTTTCCACTGTGAAGGCTCCTGCCGGATATCCGGCAACAGGAAGGCCTGTTTCACCGCTTTCGCCGTCGTCGTTTCCGCTGTCATCACTTCCCGGCAGATTTTCACCGGGCTGTTCAGTAACATTATCGCTGCCGTTCTCCGGAGCGATCTGCTCGCATCCTGTGAAAGCCAGAATGAATGAAGTCAGAAATAGGGTAAGTTTGTTTCTTGTCATTGTCTGTTGATTATGGCTGTCGCATGAAATCAAGTATTTCATTCCATACTTCGACCTTGTTAATTTCGTTGAGGACTTCATGCCTCATGTTATCGTATAGTGAGGAACTCACATTTTCATATCCTGCCTTATGCATTGCCCACACAGCCTGATGGAATTTCTTCTCGGATATCATGCACGGGTCTTCCACTCCCGAAATGAACCTGACAGGCATGTCAGGGTGGGTGACCTTCCATCCTCTGGTGTCGTAGGTTTCTCCCATCATCTTCAAGAGATTGTTGGCACCGTTCATGGTGAATCTGAAATTGCACAAAGGATTCTCTGTGAATATCTTTCTAACCTCGGGATCAGAACATGTCCATGCCTCTGATCCCTCTGATGAAAACTTCCTGTTATATGAACCTGAAGTTATCTTCTGCAGCAATTTAGGACGGAGACGTCCAAGACCGGTGATGCAGAACATTCCTGTAAGGGCTCTGCCGAATATTGAAAGTGGATTCCAGCTGGGACTTCCGCATATGATCAGGCCGGAAAGTCCGGAATCGTTCTGCTTGACAAGGACCCTTGCCGCCAGCGAACCCATGCTATGGCCTAACAGGTAGTATGGAAGTCCCGGGAATTCATTAAGTCCCCATTCCACTACATCCCTCATATCCTGGACTAAAGCCTTATATCCTCCTGAATAGAAATATCCGAAATCCCTGGTGTCCTTGACGCTCCCTCCGTGTCCTCTGTGGTCGGATGCAATGCAGACTATGCCTCTTTCTGCCATATATTCCATCACAGGTTCGAATCTTTCTTTGTGTCCGCACATTCCATGTGCAAACTGAAGCACTGCAGTCGGTCTGCCCTCGGGACGAACTACGCAGACGGCTATATTCAAGTCGTCATACTTGGATTTAATGTAGAATGTATCCATGATTCATCAATGTTCTGGCCCGGTGCAGACAAAAAGTGTGCGGAATCAGTTTCCGTAAAGATCTTTTCTGGACTGTACTCCCACTCCCTTGTAAACATCAGGATCGTCGACCCACGCTTCCACGATTCTCTTCTTTCCGTCGATTACATTTGTTTCCAGGAACTTTATCTGAAGGTCGAGTGTTGTGGACATAGAACCGGCAATCTCATGACCGTAACCGAGGAAATGGTACATGTTGTAGTTGAATCCGAGTTTCTCGAATCTCTTTACCAGTTTTCCACCACCGAAGAAACCAAGGTTGAACAGCTTTATCTGCTTGTAATTCACAAGGTTGTCGGCAGTTCCATGAAGCATCAGCGTCGGTGCCGGAGTTACTTTATAGTCAACTTCGCCCTCTCTGGAAAGTATAGCTCCGGCAAATGACATTACACCTGCGTATCTGAAATCTTCCGGAAGAACCTGTGCCCATGACGTTCTGTTGCAGAGTTCATATTCGGCCTGCATGACAGTGATAGCTCCTGCGGACGAACCGCTGATGACGATGTTTGACGGATCGACACCGAGCTGGTCAGCGTTCTCTATGATGAACTTGGTTGCGCTGAAGAGATCTTCTACAGCCATATGGATGGCTTTGTCAAGTACATTGACCTGAGCTACTCCGACTTTGTTCGAGCCTTTGAGTCCGAGCCTGTAGTCGATTGATATCACTCTGTAGCCGTTTTCGGTCAGTTGTCTGAACCATTTGTTGTAACTCGCGTCGTCCCTTGTTCCATGGATGAATCCACCTCCGAACATAAAGATGACCGCAGGTTTTGACTTGCCGTTATATGTAGTCTGACTCGACTTGGCAGGGTTGTACACGTCAAGAAAGAGATCGCATGTGTCCCTTCTTACAAACATATATGTACCGTCCGGTTCAATGGTTTTCTCTGTTGTCTTTCCCATAGCAGAACCCATGGAAATGATTGTGACAGCGAGAATAAGTAGTGTTTTCTTTATCATAAGTCTGAATTATTTGTTTTCTGATATGTGCTTTTCTGAAGGTATGAGTCTGCGGATTGCCTTGATGTGCCCGAAGAATCGGAACGCCACCACTCTCGCGACTGTGTAGGATGGTATTGCGATGATCATTCCGAGCGGACCTCCTATATGTCCTGCCACAAGCAGCACGATAAATATTTCAAGAGGTGTCGCCTTGATGCTTGTAGAGTAGATCAGAGGCTGATAGAGGAAGTTGTCTACAAGCTGTGTGAAACAGAATATTGCAACCACAATGATTGTAAACCACATGAAGCTGACATCCAGTCCGACCGGAACGATGCTGCTGTATTTGATGACAAGAGCCAATGTGGTACCGATGACACCTCCGAGCAGTGGTCCCAGATAAGGTATTATATTGAGTAGTCCTGTCAGGAAGGCAATGCCTATGGCTGCATTGAATCCAAGTCTTGCGATCAGAAGAAGTCCTATGAAATTGATAAATGCGACGCCTGTCATTTCCAGAAGTACTCCGGAGAAATATCTCGTGAGAAGATGTCCTATGTCAGAGATTGCATTTACTGCAGTGTCTTCATATCTGTCAGGAACGATGGCTGCAACCATCTTGCTGAACAGATTCCTGTCCTTTATGAAGAAGAAACTGATGAATACGACTGAAAAAAGCCCGATTCCTATGCTTGTGAACATTGATGCGGCAGAGCCAAGGACCGAAGAGAATACGGACACGTCAAGAAACTTCTTCATTTCGTTGAATGTCACGACCTCTATCTTGAAATCCTCTCCGAGTTTCGGGAAGGTGCTTCTCAGAAAATCATTGAAATCCGCCAGTGGGATCGAGATGTTTCGAGCCGTGTTCTCTATGCTGCTGAGTGATACCCCTTTGAGGATTCCGCTTACAACAGGAATGATGAGAGTCACGATCATGAAAAACAGAATCAGGACAATGCTCAATGTAAATGCAGCCAGAACCCAGTCCGGTGCCTTCCTGCCCTTGATGCTGACCTTCTGCATCAACTCCATTATCGGTCTTGAAATCAGCGATACCACCACTGCAAGCAGAATGTATATTATAACGCTCTTGAAGTACCAGCATACGGCTCCTCCAATGCACAGACATAATGCGAGAAGGATGTATCTGGCCAGCTTTTCACTATATTTTTCACTTTCCATAAGAAAATTTTTATATGTGCCATACTTTGGTACATTGGGACTGTACCTTTGCATCAACAAAACGGATGAACCCTTAAAAACCAACGGTTATGAATACAGATAACGCACTTGCTTTCCTCAGCTCTATCGCTTCATCAGACGCATCTTACAGAACACTTGTAGATATGATCAATGATATGGAACTTGAGATCATTGCCACTCAACAACTGTAGTTTCCTTGTCTTTGGAAAGACCTACCTTGATCTTTCCAGTGCCCTTGCCTCCGAACATCCTGTTTGAGATAATGCACTCGGATACAGGGTCTTCGATATACTTCCTGATAGCTCTCTTGAGAGGTCTGGCTCCGAAGCTCGGATCATAGCCGGCATCTGCAACAAAGCGTTTGGCAGACGGACTTATGCTGATCTCGAATCCGGCTTCCTTGACGCGGCTCTTGAGTCCCTTCAGTTCTATATCGATGATTTTCGCGATATCCTCCTTGTCAAGAGGTCTGAAGAATACCTGCTCGTCAACTCTGTTGATGAATTCCGGTGGGAAAGCCTTCTTTACTGCCTTTTCAAGCACATGCTTCCTGTTGCCCTCGACATTCTTTACAGAAGTGCTGAATCCCACTCCGCTTCCATACTCATCGAGTTCGCGACTTCCTACATTCGAGGTCATGATGAGTATTGTGTTCTTGAAGCTTACAGTCCTTCCCGTGCTGTCAGTAAGGCGACCTTCGTCCATTACCTGCAGGAGCAGGTTGAACACATCCGGATGGGCCTTTTCGATTTCGTCAAGGAGCACAACGCAATACGGCTTGCGACGCACTCTTTCACTGAGCTGTCCTCCCTCTTCGAATCCCACATATCCCGGAGGCGCTCCGATCAGTCTGGACACATTGAACTTCTCCATATATTCGCTCATGTCCAAGCGGATCATGTTGTCCTCGGAATCAAAAAGATACTCTGCTATCGCCTTTGCAAGCTGAGTCTTTCCCACTCCGGTCTGTCCGAAGAATATGAATGTTCCGATAGGCTTGCCGGGATCCTTGATACCAGCCCTTCCTCTCTGAATTGCACGCACCACCTTGTCTATCGCTTCGTCCTGTCCGATAATCTTTCCGCGCAGGTTGTCAGCCATCTTCATCAGTCTTGCGCCCTCACTTTCAGCCACCTGTCCTGACGGAATGCCTGTCATCCTTGATATCATTGCCGCGACATCTGATGCCGTCACGCATGCTGTCTTCTTGAGGTTCTTCAGTCTGACCATAGAACCGGTCTCATCCATCACATCAATCGCCTTGTCCGGAAGACATCTGTCAGTTATATATCTTTCTGACATTCTCACGCAGGCTTCGATTGCTTCTGCCGAGTATGTCACATTATGATATTTCTCGTAATTGGTCTTCAGCCTTTCGAGAATAGAGACGGTATGCGGAATATCTGTCCTTTCAACCGTTATCTTCTGGAATCGTCGGTCAAGTGCTCCGTCCTTCTCTACAATCTTCCTGAACTCCTCCATAGTCGTGGCTCCGATGCACTGGATTTCTCCACGGGCAAGCGCCGGCTTGAGCATGTTTGCCGCATCAAGACTTCCTGACGCTCCACCTGCTCCGACGATCGTATGAAACTCATCGATAAAGAGAATCACGTCCGGATTTGCCGCGGTTTCATTGATGATTGACTTCAGTCTCTTTTCAAAATCCCCTCGGTATTTCGTACCAGCTACAATTGAGCCTAAGTCCAAGGAAATCAATCGTTTGTTCGCAAGTACCGGTGGTATGTCTCCGTTGACTATCTTGATCGCTATACCCTCGACAATGGCAGACTTTCCGACTCCCGGATCACCCACCAGCATAGGGTTGTTCTTGCGCCTTCTGCCGAGAATCTGGATGACTCTCTGAATCTCGTTCTCGCGTCCTACAAGCGGGTCCAGCTTGCCTTCTCTGGCAGCCTGGGTGATGTCATATCCGAATTCCTCGAGAGGCGAGGTCTTCCTGACTTCTTCTCCGTCCTCTTTGACTGCTCTGATGCGGATCTGAGGTACTTCTTCTTCCTCCTCCTCGGGATGGTTGTCCTCATCTTTTGCCCTGTCGAGCATTTCGTTTCTGTCAAGGTATCTGAAGACGTTGCCATATTCGATGCCGGTGTCCTTGAGATATGTGCTTCCGTATGAACCTCCAGCCCTGCATAGAGCAAGGAGAAGATGCTGTGACGAAGCTTGGCTGCTCTTGTGCTTTGTGGCTTCCAATATGGTGAAGCTCAATGCATTCTGTGCTCCTCTTGAAAATGTGATGTTCTCTATTTCAGAGTAGGGGATATGCTCGTTTGTAAAGACCCTGCTGTCGATGAACTGCTTCATTTCCGCAATGTCGCAGCCGAGCCCCCTGAGGGCGTCGCATCCCGTGTTTTCGGAATGTCTGATCATGCCCAGAAAGAGGTGGTCCGGTGCTATTCCGTAGCTTCCGGTCCTCATCGCTTCTTCGCGAGAATAGTTGATTATCGAATTGAGTTCGTCAGATATGCTTATTTCCATAATGTTTTCACTATTGATTGCACAAATTTACTAAATTTTTCGTAACTTTGCCAAGATGTATAATTTTGCATAAAAACTATTTGGATATAAATGGAAAATGAGGTAAAGACAGGCAGGATCGAGCAGGTGAACATCGATCAGCAGATGAGGAGTGCGTATATCGACTACTCTATGTCTGTGATTGTGTCCAGAGCTCTTCCTGATGTACGTGACGGTTTCAAACCGGTGCACAGAAGAGTGCTTTTCGGTATGGACGGTCTTGGTCTGAGACATACAAGCCAGACCAAAAAGTCTGCCAGAATTGTGGGTGAGGTTCTCGGTAAGTATCACCCTCACGGTGACTCGAGCGTTTATGACGCAATGGCGAGAATGGCTCAGGACTGGAGTCTCAGATATCCGCTCGTGTTCGGTCAGGGTAACTTCGGATCTATGGACGGAGACCCTGTTGCGGCAATGCGATATACTGAGGCGAAGCTTTCAAAGCTTTCTGACGAGGTGCTCGCGGATCTTGACAAGGATACAGTAGATTTTCAGAATAACTTCGATGACTCTTTGCAGGAGCCTACAGTGCTTCCTACAAAGGTTCCGCTTCTTCTTTTGAACGGATCGTCAGGTATTGCTGTCGGTATGGCGACAAATATGGCTCCGCACAATCTTACAGAGTGTTGTGATGCCATCTGCGCATACATTGACAATCCTGAAATCACAGTCGAGGAGCTCATGCATTATGTGAAGGGACCGGATTTCCCTACAGGTGGTATAATTCAGGGCCGTCAGGGTATTCGTGATGCCTTTGAGACAGGCCGTGGCCGTATCGTCATCCGCTCAAAGACAGAAATTGAGGTCAGTGATTCTGGACGCGAGACCATAGTCGTGACAGAAATCCCATATATGGTCAACAAGCGTGAGATGATCGAGAAGATTGCCGAGCTCGTGGAGACCAAGAAGATAGAGGGAATCTCCTATATCAACGATGAGACTACCATGAAGGGAGTGCGTATTGTCATCAAGTTGAAGAAGG
>JAEIGA010018746.1_pt1 | contig 10548 bp, 3 predicted proteins | sample 9270691 | NCBI WGS metagenome assembly JAEIGA01 (sample SAMN17057246, study PRJNA624740) | gut metagenome | biome: biome; isolation source: fecal sample | host: Bos grunniens | place: China: Xizang | collected 2019
TCACCAATAAATTCTTTAAGTTCGCAGAAATAGAACACTGAAGCTCGGCAGATTTATAAATTTCCTTTTTAGCTGTTTCGATAAAATCATTTGCGAGACTGATAATCTCGGCATTGTTCTTGCCATCTGATATATAATTATCATTAGAGTATTTATCTTCGCGTCTAAACGAACAGAATTCAAGCCATAATTTTTCTCCAAGAAATTTCTCGAAGTTGAGCTTGCTCTGAATATCAGCCTTAATTTTCTCGATAACAGTTTGCAAACCATCTTCTATAATATTTCCGCCTTCATCGTGTACACCAGAGATTATAACCATCTCATTGTTTCTGATATTCATTTCTTCTTGAATTGCACCAAGCTTTTTAGTATAATCAGCATACAACATGGTATATAAATCTAAACTATAATCTATATCGCTGTTACCACACTCTTCGCATGTATCTACAGAATCTCCAATGTAATCACACTCTGGGCAATTCAATATAAACTCTTTGTCATATCCGCAATTTGGACATGCGCTTACTATTTTCGTATTAAGGTCTCCACTTTCTTGACAATTAATACAAGTTCTTTTGTTGCCCCAAGTTTCCCTATTAGACACACCCATCTCAACAAGCAAATCAACACATGATTGACAAGCATCATGAAAAGATTTTAGCCTATTAAAACTGTATTCTTTTAAGGCATATTGAAAACTATCTTCATAATCTTCCCCAGCAACAAGGTCATTGCCGCTGTTATCAGTAAGATATTCGTCATAAGATGTAGTTAGATATGTAGTAAATTCATTTGAAGCCAGTTTCTTTTTGAATAAACCAGAAACACTTAAATCTTCCGTATCATCAGCCGATAGACTTTTATCAAGTTTGTTCTTTACAAATGTTTCATAGTCATCGTTAACGATAATTTGTATGCTATCAGTAGTAGCAGTTGTATCATCTTCTGAATATGCGGTCAAAGTTATCTTTCCAGTCCAAACTCTTTCAGATGAGCCTTCAATATAATCTGACAATGTTGACCCGTCTTCAATTTTCACTTTATATCTAGAATCAACAATAGTATTCGCCATTGACAACACGATGTTATCGGCAGTCATTACAGAAGCCGCCTTTAGTGGGTTGCTAGAAGTAGATGTAACATTTACTGCAACAGGAGAGAGACTTTTCGATGTAAGCTTGTTAATCTCTTCATTTATATCTGGTCTAGCAGTATTAACAGTGGGCATCAATCCGCTCTCCAAATACAAGTACATGTCAAACATATTGTAATAAGCATCAATCAAAGATGAAAACCCTGTAACTGGGTTATTTATCTTTTCAAACTTATCATCATCATCTATCTTCATAAATTCATTGTATTTATCTGCAAGCTCATTGTACTTTTCAACCAAATCTTCATCTAGTTTAATTGGCTCAGATTGATATTTCTCAAACTCTTGGTCATAAGACGCAAGCATATCAACTAATTCTGGTGACATATCTGCCTTCATTTCATTAGACAGATACCAGATATAATCACTGCCATTCGGATTACAGTTTTTAATCGTAGCAGTCATAAGATCATCGCCAGCTTCTAACTTGAAGCAATTCTTAATAGCATCTGTGTCTGTTGTAAACTGAATATCATCAGCTATTTCATCGGCAGTAACAAATATTGTAGTATCTTCGCCATAGCCATCATCTATGTCTGTACCGCCGCATTTAGGACACTTATCAGAAAATTCGTCTCTATAACCACAAGATTTACAATTCGATTCTAAATCATACACAGAGATTGTCCTTTGAATGTTGCCTTTGTCATCAGAACAAGAATCAAATACAAACAAACAATTAAGCTCTTCTGCTATTTCCTGACAAGCATCATATATAGAAGTATCATCAAATGAAAATTCTCTTTGCATATTGGCAATGGTTTTATCAACATATCTAACAGAATAGTGAGGGGCTTTATCTCTTAGAATACGATGCAAAAGCGAAGCCTCTTTATAATCTTTGTATTCAGTCGTTTTATCAAATGACTTCTTACAAATTTCCTCATAAAACTTAACGTCGCTTTCTGTTATGCCTTCTCCAAAAACACCGTTCTCCCTATATAGAACGGTTGGCATAACATAATCATCTCTTTCAATATCTTCTTCTGTATTGATTTCAATATTGTAAAGCATAATCTGAGACAACTCTGCCTGTCCAAGTCTAGTGCAGAACACTGTTTTTACAGTTTCATTTGATTCATCAATTTCGACAGCGCATTCAAACCAACAATTCCATTCAACACAATATACAAGCTTGAAGTTAGTTATCAAATCCCATAGACTATCTTTTTCTCCATCGGTCTCTTTATAAACATTAAATGTTATTTCAGAAGCGTCATTCATATTGTCAGATACTTCAACAGCCTTTGCGTTTATCTTACCAAGCTTGTCTCCATTCTTCTTTGCCAGTATTAAAGTGGGTTCTTCTGGGTTATAAGTAACATCGAAATTAATCTTTATAGCATTTGATACTTTATTCATAATGCATCACCGCTAAACCCCAACCTTGACAATGGGGGAATAAGTTAATTCAATAGAGCAGGGAATAGTGGTTTCAATTTCGTTTAACCTGTTCTTGAAAGTCGATGCCAACCTGAAAAACACCCAATTAAAATCATTTTGAATTTTTGTTTTTCGCTCATCGCCAAGCGAAGATGATATCATTGGATAATCAATTATAATGACTTCATCGGCAACGCAATTATTTATCGTCATTTTTCTATTTTCCATATAATTTGTAATTGTAAGGTCGCCGTCTTCCTTGACTGTTATCTTTGCATTGGTATAAATATAACCCTCGTCATCGCTCTTATTGTAAATATTCACAATTTCTCCAGCTTCAGCATCCAATTTAACTGTAACTGGTTCAGCAATTGCAAATGGTCTATTAGTAAACATCTCAAGCTCAAAACCAACAATCATGCCGTTAATTTCAACCTTGCTAACATTAAAACTAGCTTCAAAATAGATCCCAGATAATTCTCCGTTATAATCTATTAACTTGAATTTATGGAAGCTCTTGCGGTTTAGCCACCTCATAATATCCCTAGACTTCTCTATTGAAATTACTTCTGTTGGGTCATCACATAGATTATTGCAGATTTGAAGCGTAGCAGTAAGACAATCCCCAAACTCAACACTGGTAAGCTCATGCTTAGTGCCGCTAAGCGTTGAAACTGTGTTGAATGTAATTTCGCTTCCATTAGAAATTGTTTCAACACCCAACGAGTCGAAATTGCACAACGTCATACCAAAGTCACTCAGACGAAGTGAGTCATATTCGAAATCATATGCTCTCATTTCCGCAATCACCTCCTATAATCAATTCATACATTTTTTCCAATTCTTCATACACGTCTGCAAAGTAAGGTATTGTGATTAACAATATGTTATTTTCTTTGCAATAATCTTCTTTTATCTTGTCATGTTTAACGATATATTCAAACGCATCTTTGCCACCAAAATAATCTACTGGTTCGTAATGCTGCTTTCCATTATACTCAATACAAATATTGTAATCTGGTAGATAAAAGTCGAATCGCAACACATACTTATCTTTACAATTTTCAAATGTTTCTTGTGGTTTATGCGCAATATTATTTTTATTTAGCCAATTAGCAATAGCACTTTCACCATTACTATAATTACATTTTGGACAACATTGACCTTGAAGTATATTGCTTGGCGTTGCATACCATTTATAATCATCAATTTTACAACGATGCAAAATCTTAACGTTGTTATTTGCATATATTCCTAATACTTCTATATTAGGATTAAAGGAGAAAACTTCAGATACGTATTCTTCGTGCGTTTTTCTTAGTTTATCGCCTATTTTTTTAATGCCGCATATAGGACAGCCGCTGTTGTTAAGTATATGGGTTGGATACGCCTCCCACTTATATCCGCAACCATCTATTTTGCATCGATGTGCAATTTTCGTAAGAGCGCCATTATACATGCCGATAACTTCGATATTTGGGTTAATCTGCGCAACTTCTTTTACATATTGCTCATGAGATTTTTTTGTTTTATTTGATATTATTAATAAGGCACATTCTGGACATCCGCGACCTTGCAATATATGATTCGGACGCGCCATCCATTTGTTACAACATAATTTACAACAATGCAACGTTTTTACATTGGCACCGATATACTCGCCAATAACTTCAATATTTGGATTGATGGCAGCAACTTCTCCCACATACTCTTCATATGTTTTCTTTCTCATAATAACGCCACCACCTCTCAAGTACACATCTTCACATAACAATATAAATATATAACTTTATTAGTTATAGAATTTTCTATTTCATTAGCCATTTAACAATATGCCAACGCCATTCGCCTTTGAATACATCTTTGGCAAACACCTTACGCATCTGGCGAATTTCTGCAAGGTTATCATCATATTCCTTGCTTTTCATTTTCAATTCATTAATGTTTTCATTTAACTCGCCACGAAGGTGATCAATTACAGCAGCAAACTCTGCGCCTTCATTTTCCTTCTCCGAGATAATTCTATCTTTTTCATCACAATCAGACTTAAGCTTTGAAATTTCCGTTTTAAGAGATTCAATTTCCTTAGCCTGTCTTGCAATTGTTTTATCTTTAAGTTCTAACTTTCTATCATTAACTATTTTTGCATTCATATTTTTACACCCAACCTTATTCACACATAGATAAGGGAGGCGCACATAAGTACGCCTCCCAAATACAAGTAGATGATATTCTAAATTAAAGTCCCGTCATCTTCGGAGACCAAACATTGTACTAACGTATAGATTTGCCCTTTCTCAAAGAGCTTTTGCCAGCAAGCTGGTCAACCCCCATAGAGTCAATGAGACGCTGGAAGTTCTTGTCGCTCTTCATCTGAGCAAGCATCTCATCGTAGTTCTTAACATTCGGCATACTGAATACAATCTGCTCGAAGTTCTGTTCTACGCTCGTTGCCGCACCAGAACCATAAGGAGCATTAACACCGCCAATTCCAAGACTATCTCTAATAAACTCGGCAGGGGAGTTAGCCATGTTCCAAAGGTTGCTAGAAGCAGCAGCGTTTAATACGCTGTCGCCCTTAGCGAGAGGGGTTAGAATAGCACCATCTGAAGGTCTGATGATGTATTCCAATCCATTCTCCTGAGTCCACGCCGTTTCATCAGATAAGAAATTCTTCTTGCCAGCAGCATATCCACTAATCTGACTTAGCTTTAGCCAACCTAAGTCGCCAGAGCCAAGTTTCTTGCCCGTACTGATATGATATGGGTGAGAACCATTCTTATTGATATTGGTAATGTAAACTTCCTTACCATGATGCTGAGAGCCAATAGGATTCTTACCATAGGAATCATAATAATATTGACCGCTAACAAACTTAACCTTGTCGCCCACTTTTGGAGTTCCATCTCCAGAAGTGTTCTTGTTATTGTTGTCATTGTTGTTCTTGCTATTGTTATTATTCTTATTGTTGTTCTTATTACTTGAACTTCCAGATGAACCTGCGCTTCCGCTAGAAGCTTTTGATTTAGCAGCATTTGATTCTTTTGCCTTTTTCTTCTTTGCGGCAGCTTCTTCATCAGCCTTACTCTTAAGCATCTCCGTATAAGACCTAATACCGTTTATAGCGCTTAATGTAGTTGTCATAGTCTTGGTAAAATTATCGTCATAAGCAGTTATTACATCGGCAACATTATTTTTGCCTTCAGCACCCCAAATATCACTCATAATTGCAGACATTTCAGTGCCTACTCCCTTTGCAACGCCAGACAATGTATCGTTAATAGTAGAAGCATTGATATTTGTTGCGTCAATCATGCTTTGCATCAGCATATCAACGTTGTCAAGACGTTCATTTAGAATAGTTTCATATTCAGTATACAACTCATCAAGAAGTTTCTCTTGGTCTGATATATACTTATCATACTCAGTCTCCTCTAAATCAGTCTTGGCTTCTTCAAGAGAGATTTTAAGTTCTTGAATTTTCGCTCTGGTTTCTTCAGAGTCATCACCAGCATATGCAGCCATTTGCTTCTCAAGAGATGCAATCTCTTTTGTCTGCTCGGCAACTTTCTTCTGATAATCATAAGCATCTTTCTGAGCATCAAGAAGCTCGTTATAAGAATCAATTCGCTCCTGCAAAGCATCGAGTTCGATATTGATACCTTCTTCAACCATATCACGAACCGCATCTTTTTCGGACTCGGCAAGCAATATGTGTTCACGCTGAAGTTCAAGCATTTCATAATAATGGTCTTCAAGCTCTTTATTTGCTGGGTCTTTTTGCCACGCAGTATATGCTTCTTGAGCCGCTGCACCGTACATATCTGCCTGATGCATATAAGTATTATAATTAACACCATGTAGCCCCATAGTAGACATACCTTCGTTGGTAAACTGACCATTATCATTATATAGCTTGTCATTGCCCATCAATTCAATTAAGAACTCAGTTTCCTCTGTAATATGGGAAATTCTTTCCTGAAGAGCATCGAATTGCTCCCATTCAAGCTCGCGTATTGTCTTAGCATAATCAAGAAGGGCAGTGTTGGATTCTTCTATAGCAAGAGTCACATCGTTAATTTCCGTAACTTCTCTTACCCATTCCTCAGAATTAACTTTGATAGCTCCGCTTGCAACGTTCTCGTTAAGCTGCTTTCGCATCTCTTCTCTTTGTGCAATAAGCTTATCTTGATTTTCCTTCTCATATGCTATCAATGCATCGTAATAAGTAGTAGAAGTAATACGCCCCTTGGCTTCAGATTGACTAATCGCTTCTTCAAGCATGTTTTTCTCATGTTCTGCAACAGAGATAATACCTTCAAATTCAGTGACAATATTATCAAACTTCTGAGCATAAAGTTCAGACAAGGTTTCCCTAAGTTCTTCGGCTGCTTCTTTGCAGTCTAAGAACTTTTCATACCACTGCTGATATTCATCAATCTTCTCTCTAAGTTCTTCATTGGTGATTTTTTCTATGTCAATAGTACCATCTTGAACCTTCTTGACATACTTGGAACTCAAACCAACAGATTCAGCCTCTTTAAGATATCTAGCAGCACCACGTTCTTGAAGTTCTATTTCTTCACGAACCTTTCCAATTTCGGAAGCAAGAGCGCTGTTTCTAGTTGACCACTTCTTAAAAATACTAGAAGCTTTTAGGTCTAGTCTATCAATGGCGCGTTCAATTCTATCAATAGCAACTTCAATCCAGTCAATCTTTTCCTTGAATTCTTTATCTTTCTTAGACGAAGAAGATTTAGAACTAGATTTCGAAGAAGAAGAAGAAGGGGAGGTAGCAGAAGAATGAGGTCTCGAAGCGCCACCAGCATTTACAGAATTTGAGAAATTAGACTCAGAAGAGGCGGCAGTCCAATGATAATCATAATCATCTTCATCTTGTTCTACAAAAGCTCTTCCACTAGAAGGAATTGTTCCATTTGCAAATGCAGTGCCGCTCGCTATGGCTCTTCCTCTTGCTTTACCATTGACAATCTTTCCTTGTTCAAACAACTGTTTTGTTTGACCAGCATTAAAAATAATGTCGCCGCTCTTATAGTTAAAGAACTCGGCACCACGGTCTCCAATTGTAAAGAATTTGCCATCTCTAACAACCAATTCCTGACCAAGCTCACCACCAAGAGCAACGCCAGAGCCTTTGATTCCCCAATCGCCATGTTTAAATGCGCGACCAGCAGTTCCGCCTGCAAATGCGGTGCCTTGTGCATGAGCTGTGCCATCTGCCTGCTGTACAACATTAACTTTGACATTATTGCCACTTGTCCAAGTAACAGTGCCAGTAGCAGTCCAACCGCTTAATCTCAACCTCGAATCATCATCATCCCATTTAACAGTGCCAGATGCTGTATGATTTGCATTTTGGAATTGAACAACTAATGAATCATCATTATTCCAAGTTACCGTACCATTCGCCGTTTTATCCGTCGAAGTATACCCGCTAACAAGAGTATCGTCTATTCCAGTAATTCTAACGGTTGCCTCTGGCGTAAAGTTGGTTGTCAACTGAGAATTAAGGTTTCCAACAGATGTCTCATCAAGAGAAACACCAATTTTAATAGAATCGCCATTTACCTCAGATATAATGCCGTCTAGCTGAGACTTAAGTGCGTCGCCATCAGAACCTTCTCCAAGCATAAGCTTGGCAGCAATATCAATACCTTCGTCTCCCAGTCCTTGCAAATCTGTTAAAGCAGTGCTAAGCTCTTCTTTTGCCTCTTCGATACCATCTCCAGTGGCAACTGCAATTTCAAAGTTCTTATATTTTTCTCTAAAATTTTGCACCGCTTCAATAGTTTTTGCTATGTCAGCTTGTGATTCATCTAATTGTGATGTGTCAATGTTTATGGCTATATTTGAATCTTCTAACTGCTGTTTTTGAATTAACAAAACAGATAATGCAACAGCGGCATCTTTAGCGCCTTCGGCATTGAGATTCATCTCTCCATCTACATCGATAATTTCATTATAGGCATTTTGTGCTTTTTCTATTTCAACGGTTGCCTCTTCAATGCTTTTCGCGCTAAAATTAAACTCAAGGTTTTCATATCCTTCAAGCTTATTAAGCTCAGACTGAGCGTTTTCAGCCAACTCTACCAACGTCTCGAAATCAGTGGTATTCAAATCAAGATCGTCTAGTATTCCGCCCCAATCAACATCGTATCCAGCGGCCTTAGCAGCTTCAAGTAGCAACTGAATGGATTCAATGCCCATTCCATACTCTTCTTGAATCTTTTCAAGATTTTCTTTGCTAAAGTCATATTGCCACTTGCCAGTTTCATCATTAAACTTTGCAACGCTATCTTCAAAGTCTGCACGCATACTATCAAAGAATCTGTCAACGCCAGTATCGGTAATATCTCCATCATCATTAAGCGTGAAGAAATCGTTTACACTGTATCCAGTAGAACTTACAGCATCATCCAACTTTTTAAATGCAGCATAATACTCATCAACAGTAGCACCAACTAAATCTTGAGCAGATAGAAGGTCGATATATTCCTTAGAGGCATTTCCCATAAGACCTCTGCTGATTTCACCTTCAACATCCTCACGACCTTTTGCTATAGCCTCATAGCCTTCGTAGTCTTCTGGAGCTTCCTGAGCATCTAGCCATCTTTGATAAGCACCAGTTGCAGCATCATACTGCGCAGCCATAGTAGCAAGCTCTTCGATTCTATCAGCATATGATTCACGTTCTGAAATCAATCGCGCTCTTTCAGATGCATTTGAAGTCTTATCTATTTCTTCTCCAAGCCTGTTATACTCATCAACAAGAGTTTTCAAGTGATCTTCAATCTCATCCTGATTAAGATTTGAATACTCTTTTTCAAGCTTGGCAAGCTCTTCTCGATTAACTTTTATGCCATTTGCAGTTTTCTCAAATAGTTTTCCAGCGTCATAACTGTCCAAACTCTTGTAACGGTTCCTAAGAACTGTTATAGATTCAGATGTAAGCCCCATAGCAGACGAAGACTCGCCCAATATTTCATTCAACTTCTCAATTTCATCTATTGCAATTGGAACGTTGAAGTCATAATTCAAAGCTTTTCTAATATCAGCTTGTCTCTCAAGTTCAGAATTAATAGCATTCTCAGCTTCTGCAACGGCAAGCTCTGCTTCTGCCATAGCCTTTGCGCCATTTTCGCCTACATAGTGCATTTGATGGCTGGTTGCCTCAGCGCTTTCTCCAATGTCTGCTAAAATGCCGCTTATTTTTTCCCCGTTTACTTCGATGCCCTCAGCGTCAATGGCAAGAAGCTCTTCATTGCTCCATTCGCCATCTTCCATAGCTTTCGAAATAACTTGATTGATATAGGTATCACAAGTTTCAGGAGATAGAACTTTTGCGCCACTTAATGTTTGGAGCATAGGGGAGAAAGCAATGTCAATAGAATCTCCGCCAATTTCAAAGCTATCCCAAGCACCCATAACAGTTGAAACAGAGCCTTCCATTTCGCTTGCTATGTCATCCCATGTCTTTTCTCCAGATGCAATAACATCTTTATTCCAAGATTCAAGAGCAGCCCTGTTCTGTTCAAGGGTTTGTTCAGTCCAATGCAAAACGTCTCTGTTATTGGTGTCTATGTTGCCATAAACGGTCTTCGTAAAATCAGTTCCCCATTCGGCAGCACTAGCCATAACTTCTTCATACTGAGCTAGTTCTTTGTTGAGAGAGCCAATATTTGACGTATCAATATGAAGCCTGCTGGCATTTCCAATAACATCCTCATATCCCTGTATAAGATTTTTGAAATTTTCATCATCCTGATTGATTAGATTAACGGCAACAGAAAATTCCGATCCATCAAGGTTGTCTACGAAACCGTGAGCAGCCTCTCCCAATCCGAGTTCGCTAAGATCCTCAATAAGATCTGTGTATTGTTGATTTATCGTATCTGTATCCAGACCAAAAGAAAGACTTATTTCTTTTTGGGCTTCTTCATCGAACTGGCTTATTACACCATCAGCACCCGCAATATCATTAAAAACAGACA
>JAEIGA010018747.1_pt1 | contig 10547 bp, 2 predicted proteins | sample 9270691 | NCBI WGS metagenome assembly JAEIGA01 (sample SAMN17057246, study PRJNA624740) | gut metagenome | biome: biome; isolation source: fecal sample | host: Bos grunniens | place: China: Xizang | collected 2019
GACATTTATCTACAGCCACACCATGACCTGTGAGTATTTTATGGAACTGACTCACCTCTCTAGGTTTGGTATTGGTTCTATCGCCTTGTACAGTGACGGAGGCATAGAGATTGGTGTTGCGAGGGATCTCCAATCCGTTCTTGTCTTTGCCACTAATCAAGTCAATGGTACACGTTTTGTTCTGTCCTTTAAAACATTGATTGGCAGGCATACCGTGTACATAATATTTCTTAGGATTAGCAGGGTCGTCTGTCAAATAGATCTGCACACCATCGGCATTGCCACCCAAACCATCGTTATAGGCATCTGCATTGAGCGAGAATTTAACCGTTAATTTATAGGTAGCATCATCGTAGGTAGCCGATACATTATAGGCATAAGGGTTGAGACCTGTGGTTCCCACTACGCCTGCGGCTGGCAATTGAAGTGTAAAATTGCTTCGCGCAGGCACTTCTAGCACTTTTCCGCCTAGGTCTGTTGCGAACGCATACACACCACGCACATCCGCGCTAGTATTACGCACACAAACATAAATATTATCTGCATAATCCCACGCAAAATCGGTGGCGTACCAACCAGTAGAGCCCTTCGCTGCACCCGCATTCAAGTCTACAGGCGAGCCCAATTCAGGATGAGAACTAGCATTTGTTTGCGTTACCGTGTAGATACGTCCAACAACATTCGTGCGAGCGCCTTGAGCTACTACCATGCGGCTGTAACTCCTATCGTATCGCATACCACCCGCAGAAGTATATTGCTTTTGTAAATTACTATCGCTATCGTCGTAATCAATCTTATACGTATTTTCAGTCGCCACTTGATGAGCAATTCCTGGATATGTTTGTTGTGACCCGCTTGACGAGTTTCCGCAATACCACACTCCGCCATACTTGTCGTATATAGCAGAACTATTGACACCTGAACCTAAGAAGTTGCGAATACTCTGCTCGCCCGTTACTTTCTTCCACTGCAATTGCTTGTAAGTGCAATTGGTAGTAGGTTTCGTGATATCAGGAATAGTATAAACGCCACTGAATGTACTACCTGTGATAAAATTAGCGTTACCATTATTGGCAGACAACTAATAGTAACTCATACTTATTGCCATTGGTCCTTATGTCCAATCCCATATTATACACATCCAGCGTATTCGTTACATCATCCACATTGGTTCCCACATTTTTCTTCATCCAAAAGCGTGCGATGAGTTGTGTCCAAGATGTCAGCTTTGCAGGATCCACCTGCCAGAGGTAAGCACCTGTTTGAGAAAGATCGTAATTGCCAAGAAAAATTCTACCCGAGCCATCCTGCGCAATACGAATGCGGTAGGGAGTGAGGTGGTTACCTACCCACCAATCGGCATACGTACTCACACCAGTACCCATATTTCTACCGCCATCTGCCTCAAAGGCGGCGTTGTATGCGAAGATACCTTGTTCGTTGGTGATATTGTCCGTACCATGTGTAGCCAGAATACGACCGAAATATGGACTAGCAGGATTGTTATCAATATCTATGGAGAAGATAGGTTTGTTATCCACCTTGTGCCCTACATATTCCGCAGCCGAACTACGATCTGGGGTTGTGACTTTCACTTTCCAGCTATAGGAGCTACCCGCTGTTAGTCCCGCAGATGCTGCGTCAGAGGCGGTGAGATCAATGGGGTGGTTACCCTTGCTTGCACCGCTAATGGTTCGGATTTTCTTCTCAATACCTCCCACCACAATATACACCTCCACCGTTGGAGCTGGTGCGTTGAGAGAGAAATTCAAACGCGTACCTCCATCCGTATTGGTGGAAGTATACAAATTATACGCAAAGGGGTTGAGGTCTGCTGCGAAGACAGAAAGACTAAAAATAACGGAAAGGAAAAGGAGTGCTTGTTTCTTCATCGTTATATCAATTTAAGGGTTATTTACGTTTTGCGGACAAAGTTAGTAATTTATTTTGAATTGTGCAATCTTTTTGGGCAAAAATAGCATAATTGTTGTTGAAAAGTACGTTTTTATTACATCTCATTTGTCAATAGGTATAGATTCTTTGGAAAATTGTTGAAAAAATTTGTACATTTCGAAAAAAAGCAGTAATTTTGTAGGCTGAATATTAACATCGTGAATCATGTAATACCCTGATTGATATGAAAAAAATACTGTTGTCGCTATTTTTTCTCTTTAATATTATAGTAATTGCTGCGCATGCTGCGGATTTGAATCCGTATGCGTATGGTGTGACCACAGAATGGTTGTCTCCGTATCTGTTACGATTAAATTGGAGTACGCAGGCACCTACGACCAAAATTAGGATTATTGCCAAGGATAGCCAAGGAGAGCATGTGATACACGAAGAACCTGCTAGGGAGCGTAGAGCATATTCCTTGGACATAAATATGATAGATCTACTTGCCAAAGGAGTAATGCCGAACGAAGAAATCACCTTTCGAATAGATGTGTATGGTAAAAATCGTGATACTCATGACCTTGTAGAAGGAACAAAAACTGTGTTTCGTTCACCTTTCTCCATAGATATAGATAATAATGAGAATAGCCCTTATTTTGGTGTTCTTTGGGCGACACAAATGATGTGGTATGATACAAACGGAGATAAGAAAAATGATTACCCTCGTGGTATATGGAAATTTGATCAATGGCTATCATCTATAGGCGCATGGAATGGTGTATGCAATGGTAAAGTATTAGAAGACATCACGCCAACTACCACATGGCATAGTGAAACACATGGTGTACCTCATATGGTGCGTGTGATACCAGATGGAACGGGTAGATTGTTAGTTACGAGTTCGGATAGATCGCAAAATACATATCTATGGCTGATTAAAGATCCTGAACATATGACAGCATGGAGTGAAGTTATCAATTCGGATGATTTGCGAGAATGGCTGCAGGTGGATGGTCATAAGCATGAGAATACAGTCAAATTTGCCAATATCGGATTAGATATCCGAGAGAATGGTGATAATTGGGAATTATTGTTGTTTTCGGCAACGGTAAACGAGGAAACTAAAACTCATGTTGCGGGTTCTGTATATAGCGGAATATACACAGTACCAAAATCAAGTCAGGATTTTAAAGGAGGAACATATAAGGCCTATACTGCGCCATATTGGGGTCAAAATAGTTATGGTAATAATACGTTTATATCTCATACCATAGTTAGTAACAGTTATGTAGGCGGAATGCTGTCTGCCAATGCCAACTTTGATAAGAATGGTGGTGTGCTATATAATGCGTATACTGGAAATTCAGACGTAACTCCAGGTCCTGATAAATCAGCTTTGATACATAGAGCGACCAACGGAACGTTCAAGACCGATTATGCAGATGGTGACTATCTGAAACGTAAGACTGTAATAACCAAAGGGTTGCGTTTTAATGGAAACCGCACTAAAGTGGCTATTGCGCAAGGAGCGACAAGTAGTGTGGAGGAAATACGAATCTATGATGTTGATTATAAAACAAATTCTCAACATCTAACATTGAAGAATGGTGTTGGTGTAGATATGATTACAGGTAACAGGACTAGCAGCGCCTATATACACGATATAGTGTGGGATCATGCTCAGAATATCTATGTATCCGTTCGCAATCAAACAAACATGCATGGTATTTATGCTATTGCTACGGATTTGGGAAGTAATCCTGTGGTTAGTACGTCAGTCAAGGGTACTTTCACTATAAACTGTTCGGGAGATGAGTTGTATGATGTCACGGTTTCGAAGACGGAGCCCTCAGATGGATGTTCCGTGAGTTCAGGAGCATCGGATTTGGCTTCTTGTAGCGCATTCACAGTAACTGCTACTCCTGATTCAAGACACCAATTTTTAGGATGGTACGACAAAGATGAATTACAATCCAATGCTAATGCGGCACCTCTGTCGACTAGTTTAGAATATACCTTTTATGTTATTCGCCATACCAACCTTATTGCCAAATTTGAGTTCGCCGAATATACGGGAATGAAGTGGTACAATCTATTCCAAGATGGGGAGGATATCACGTCAACGTCGCTTGATAAAACGAGGAATGCACGTTTGTGGTATTTGCTGATGCCGTACTATAATAAATTAGCCTCTACTGATCGTGAAATAAAGGGAATGGTTGGAACTGAATATGATGTGATGGAGTTTTGTTATGATGTTACGGATGACTTGATGAAAGATTCACAATCTATGAAATGGTTGGGAGATTATATAATTAGCGTTGTAGGAGCTAGTAATATGTCAAGTGCATCTTATAGTGCTTGGGCAAAGTGTTTATATGCCTTTATCAATCGTGTTGGTTATGCAAAAAATGCGAATGGTGGATATACTTATACTGCTACTGATGGATATACCACTCCTGCAGATATAATAAATCAGATTAAAAAATTTGGAACAGGTGATGCCGCACCCGCAAAATGGCGCCCATGGTTTACTGAGCATGCTTGTAAACTCCCCAATGTGTTGGATTATGATGATCCAATGCCGATAACATGGAATCAGATTCCTGGTCCTAATGGTACTACATACGATACCTATACAACCACGTTGCCAACAACAGGAACATTGTTAAAAACCCCAAAATGGTACAAATGGAACACGGGTGGTGCTAACCAACTCCTTGCATGGCGGAATGGTGGTACAGATTATAAGAAGTATCCTATCGTGCATCATGTAACGACGGATAATATGGCGCTATATGCCACCTATGTGGATAAGCATATTCATGAGAATGATCCTGCGGTTAGCGGGCAGAACGATGCTACCAACGAAGATGTGATAAAACTGTTGGCAAATCCCAAGTATGAGGAGGCAGGGCAGAAGCACACTCTTACCGTGACACGCAAACTGCAACCAGGAATGTACAACACGCTTTGTTTGCCTTTTGGTGTGGACATAAACTCTTTGGCGAATGACCATCCTCTGAAAAATGCCGATGTGCGCAAACTAACAACGGTAACAAAAGAACTATATGCTGAATCAGGCGAATCAGTGATGGTACTTAACTTCGAGCAAGTCACTACTACCGAGCCGGGTAAACCCTATCTGGTGAAGTTGGCAGCTGGCAAACAAGCCACCGAAACACTCACCTTCTCGGGCGTCTATTGCTCCGATTACGATGCGTTGCAACCCGATAGCGACAACGAGGGGTTATTTACCTTCCATCCTACATACGACCCCATTGACATTCCAGCCGGTGCAATCATCTTAGTAGCTGACAGCCGTTTGGCACTCACAACAGAAAGTGGACGCATGGAAGGTCTGCGTGGGTACTTTACCATTAATCCAGAGTTGATGAGCGCGGATGATATACAAGAGAAAGCCATGAGCGGCAGGATCTACCTCTCGATGAATGCGCCTACTACCACCTCCGTGCCATTGGCACCCGATGCGGAAAAGCAGGAAGCACCAAAGGCTCAGAAGATTATGCGCAACGGTAAGATCTACATCCTCCGCGATGGCAAGACTTACAGCATCACTGGTGCGAGAGTGGAGTAGGATTGAGTAGTGGTGGTTTGCCGATATATCCAAAAGATCTGTGTTTTTGTTGCCATTTGGTATAGTTTTGTTGTGAAATGTTCTCAAAGAAATGCTGCATTCAAAAAAAAATAGTAACTTTGTGAACTGAATAATGTTCTTATGAAAAAATATATTCTTTTTTGTCTTGTTTCTATCTGGTCACTAACCACATTAGCGATCAATGTGACCAGTAATCTCAATCCTTATGCTTACAACCTCAAGCACTCTATTAGTGGAGACTATATCACTTTCTCCTATTGTCTGAATGCAAATGTAAAGTCGGTAGATATAGTAGTGCTTAATGGTGAGAAAGAGGTGAAGCGCTATTCGCTGACAGGCGATTACCTAAATAAGACAGAATCAAACAATATGGTAGACCCATACCAGACGGCGTCAGCTGCTCACAAGTATCAAGTACCCACCGCGCAGTTGCAAGCGGGCGTGGAGCTGACTTGGCATATTGAGGTGAAGGGTGCTGGTCGTGCGAATGCGGAGGTATATGGTACGGATGGTACGGCAAAGACCTATAAATTCTATCGTCCTTCGTCGGTGGATATAGTAAAAGATCCGACAAGTTATAACTATGGCAAGGTGTTAGTCGTTGAGGGTAACGATGCAGCTCGTAATACAGCTACTGGTACATATCATAGTTCGAAAATGACTAAAACCAAGGGTACGGCAGTTGGCAATGATGATCCTCAAGGAGCTGGTGTTTACGTGTTTAACCCTGATTTAACTCCTCGTGAGAATACTAGTGGCACATATGTGTTTAACGGAAAAAGTGATGCGAGATTTCAAGGAGCAACCTATGGTCCTCATCGTGTACGTGTGTCAGATGATGGTCGTATTTTTGTGGCTTCGATGCATACGGATGGTAATATCCTTTGGGAGATTCCCGCAACCTTTGGAGAGTGGACGACCGTAATGGGAAAGGGTGTTGGAGGTGCTAAGTGGGTTGGTAATACAACTTCGGGAGATGGTGTTGATACTGAATATCGCCTCAATACGTCAGGTGGTACTTTCTTTGCAGCACCAGTTGCAGGTCTTGATGTGAGAGGTAGTGGAGAAAACTTACAATTATTGATGCTTTGTTGTACGGAAAAAGCATTTGGTATGGGGCAGAATGGTTATCATACGTTTGAATATAATTTAGGAACAGCAAGTACTTGGAGTTCGAAACCATCTAAAGACTTTTATACTCATTCTTATATCTTTGTGCTGCCTCGATATTCACAAGTACAATATGATAAGGATGGTGCTATATGGTGCTCTTCTTACTTAGATGATTATAAAGAAACATCGCCTGCATTGGTGCATATCCCACGTACTGTAAGTGCTATTAGAACGGATGATTATCGTGATTATACTAGTGATCCTATCCGAAAGGCAGCTTTTCGTTTTAACAACACATATGATAAAACCATTATCGCGAAATGGAATGAAGGTGCATCTCGTGTAGAAGGGCATATTTACAGCGTAGGCAAGGATGCTTCTGGAAAACCGACTATTAATGGAACAGGCGAACCGCAAATTGACATGTCTGCTGTAGGTGGTTATATTAACGATTTTGTATGGGATAATGCCAATAATATTTATGCGGTAGGTCAAAATGATAAGGGAGAAGGTGGTGATGGCCGTTTGGCCCTTTATTGTCTGCCTTATTCGGCTGAGGACGTATTCACGACTTCTGGTCCAGAATCTTTCACGATAACGGCTACGGTGCAAGATCCGAGTGGTGAGGGAGTGGTAACGGCATCGAAATATGAGTTCCGTGGATTATGGTGCGCAACAGTAACCAATATAGACTGGCCATCGACTGATGCGAAGGGGAATATTGCAAAACAAAAACAAGAACTGATCGACATCCTTGATGCGCTGCAAGCGGGCAATATCAACGCCGTTTGCTTGCAAGTTCGTTCGTTGAGCGATGCGTTATACCAATCGTCCTATGAACCATGGGCAATAGCACTCACGGGTACTCGTGGACAAGATCCTGGATACGATCCATTGGCATTTGCTATTGAGGAAACACACAAACGCGGTATGGAGTTGCATGCGTGGGTGAATCCATTCCGAGTAACAAGTGAGAAATTGACAACGGGTTCTACCCCATATCAAGCATTGCCAGAAACAGATAAGTTATATACTGCCAATACCGCCTTGAAAGGGAAGATAGTAGAATATAGCATCACAAATAGTGAAGGGAAACTGCAAAAAGGTCAGATACTGGATCCCGGCTACCCAGAGGTGCGTGAGCATATCGTGAAGGTATTGATGGAGATAGTGACGAAGTATGATATTGACGGATTGCTGATGGACGACTACTTTTATCCTTCGGTGGACGCTGACACCAAAAACACATTCGATAGTGGCTCACAAACATTATACTTTACTTCCAATACTATTGAAGACTTCAATGAAAATGGAAGTAAACTTGACGACTGGCGTCGCGGGAATGTAGACAAAGTAATCGAAGCCCTATCTAATCAGATGCGTGCAGTCAAACCATGGGTGCGCTTTGGTATGGGACCATTCGGTATTTGGAGTTCTGGTGAAAAAGATGTGATATATACTAAGTATGGTATAGAGAAACCCGATGGTATAACTGGTGCCAATTATTATGGTGATCGTGGATGCAATACGGTAGAGTGGATAAAAAATGGTTGGGTGGACTATGTGAACCCACAACTCTATTGGCCATCTTCGACATCTCCGAAGGATTATCGCAGGGGACAAGACTATCATATCTTGTATAACTGGTGGTCGGATGTATGTACGACGTTATCTACAGCATTGCCTGGCAATCAGCAGGTTCAGTTTTATCCAAGTCATGCTGTAGATAGGGTATATAATCCCACCTATAATTGGGGCGTTGATGAGATGCGAACACAAGTGAGTCATACGCGCGACGTGCTCACCAATGGTTATTCGGGTTCGGTGTATTATAGTGCGAGGTATTATCTCAATTTGAATAACTGGATTAATACAAAACATGAATTGACGATTACTTCTACAATGTGTCAAGAACTTCGTGCTTCGCATTATCAGACGAAGGCGTTGGTTCCTCCGATGTCATGGAAATCTAATACGCAGTTGGCAGCTCCTACGCAGTTGCGCTTGGATGGCAATACGCTGAGTTGGCAGCATAGTACGGGTGCAGCACGCTATACGGTGTATGTATATCCGAAGAATGTCAATATGTACACAGCGATTAGTGAGGTGCGTTACCTCCAACAAGTGGTGTACGGCAATTCGATTGCACTAGCTGGGTTTGATCCCGCTACGCATAATGTGGCAGTTCGTTCGTATGACCGCTATGGTGTGGAGTATGAGGCAACAGAGTATGCACCTGAGATTATATGGGTGCTGAATGGCGGCGAAGTGGGGAAAAGAGGAAGTTTTATATATCCAGAAGTGCCAACAAAAAATGAAGATTTGTATTTAGCTTTTAGGACTGATTTTAATGAATACTATGATAAAAATCGTCAACAAGATATGACGCATGTCTCTACATTGTGGCCTAGCGGAGTGGATGCGGACGCGAAGATTATGACAGATGCAAATTCTAAATGGAAATGGTTGGGTGATTATATTAAGTCGGTGGCAGGTACATTAAATAGTGAATTACAGTGGCGAACAAACTTGCATGCCTTTTTTAACAACAGTTCAAACTATACATTAGGTGGGGTAACTGCGGCCAACTTCTCTACGGCAGGTCAGCCATCTGCATGGGGACCTTATTATCAGGAAGCCAAGAAAACGGGGACCGAAGAACCGATTGTTTTGCCTAATTTTTGGGACGAAGATGAGGCATTTGTGTTACCTATCGCTAGCGAGATGAGCCACAGCAAGGGATATCTCTTTGCGGGTTGGACGGATGCCAATGGTGATGCTATTACCCAGATTACTAAAGGATATGCGGGTACTATCTATGCACAATGGACTAATGCGAGCAACACGTTGGTGAAATGGTATCTGAATGGCGGTGTATACACGGGTAAGACGACCTTGCCATTGGAGATAGAGCACGATTATGTGTTGCCATCTGCCACACAAATGCATAAGGAAGGGCAAAAGTTTGTAGGCTGGTACGACAATGCGAACTTTACAGGCGATGCCAAACAAACCGTAGCAGCGGGGTATGCGGGTAGTTTGTATGCCAAGTGGTTGCCTGCGGAGCATGTGACATGGCATATCAATACATCCGTCGAGATGGGCAATGAAGACCTATGGCAGCAGTTTATGACCGAATACAACGAGTATTATTATTCTGATAAGCCAGCAAAAGAACAACGCGGTCGAACGGCGATAGATAATCTTAAAACATTTATCTCGGTTAGTGGTTCTGCAACCGAGAAAAAGGTGGCAGACTTTATGACGGACTTAAACTCTCCTATGCGTTGGTTGGGCAACTATATCACCAATGCGGTGAAGGAATATGCGGTCTCTAGTGGCAGTCCCACATCTAAGGATCCTAATGAGGCATTGTGGACAGCATTCAAAACAGCTGCTAATATCACTTCATTGGGAACTTTGGCAGAGATTAAAGCGGCAGCTGGAAGCAACCCCCACACATCTGCTGAAACTCCATGTGCTTGTCGTGGTATTGCGGGTAAATTGGACAACGATAAGATGACCGCAGTGTACAAAAACGCAGAATGGAAATGGTTGTATGATTACCTTTTGAGTATTCAAACAAGTCTTAACACAGACTTAACCGTTGATGGTGCTGCCGCAGCTTGGCGCTATGCAATTGCAGCGTTCTTCTTACAAACGGAACATACAGCTTATCCTGTTACTGCCAATTTCTCTACAGCAGGTACTTATTCTGCTTGGGGAGCTGATAGTGGTTATAAGACTTCTACTACCAAGGCTGAAGTGGATGAGTTGATAGAGTCACTGGATCCTGATCATATCCATATCGAATCGGAGAACGACTGGGCATACCTCTTGGATGCGTTCTTTAACCACCAGGCAGCAGATGCGAAATGCGGTTTCCCAGTCGACTTTACCCTTGTGGGCTTGCCTAAGC
>JAEIGA010018748.1_pt1 | contig 10547 bp, 9 predicted proteins | sample 9270691 | NCBI WGS metagenome assembly JAEIGA01 (sample SAMN17057246, study PRJNA624740) | gut metagenome | biome: biome; isolation source: fecal sample | host: Bos grunniens | place: China: Xizang | collected 2019
AAAACAATCACCCTCCCGAAATTTGGTATAAAGGTCTTGGATTTAGATATATTCATTGTATTTATGGTGAATCATAAATAAATAACTGTTAATTTTCAATTCAAGTACAAATTACTACGGTTGTTGCTAATTTATTGCTACGTCCATTGGCTAAAAATTTATCAATCAATGATAATAATTCCTATTTTATAACATGCGTTATAATTTTATTAGCTAAAGCTTGTCATATTGAAGATTTTAGAGTATTTTTGCATCTTGGGATTATTGTTACTAACAGTATTATTGCTGAGAAGGTGAATGCAGAATACATAATTTTGACAATGACAATGATTATAAATAGAATGAAACATATCATCTCTTTGCTGTCATCGGAAGTCAATTCTTCTGATATAGACGGTAAGATTCTTCCTTGTGCCAGTTTGCTTCATACAAGAGCCCTTGTTATTGTGCTGATTTCTGTCATTATGTTGCTTGCCTGTGAGAGACATATCCCGGCATGGAAACAGATGGATATTGCAGAAAGCCTTATGAACACCAAGCCGGATTCTGCCCTTATGGTATTGGAAAGCATCTCGCCTTCCGATGTCAAAGGAAAAGAAACATCAGCCAGGTATGCACTACTTAAATCTATGGCATTGGATAAGAATTGTATAGATACCACAACATTTAATGTACTTCAACCAGCTATTGATTATTATATTGAGCATGGTTCTCCTGATGAGCAGCTACGGACATATTATTATAAAGGTCGGATTTATCAAAATCAGGGCAATAATGATTTGGCTATGCAAAGTTTCATGCGGGGGAAAGAATTTTGCCAAGAGGCATCCGACACTTTGACTATGGCAAATCTCATGGTCGCTCAGGCAACCATTCAATATAGAATATATAAGATAGATGATTTTATAAAAAACAACCTTGAGGCAGCGAATCTGTATAGTTCTATCGGTCGAACAGACTATGAACTGCTTAGTCTTGCCAATGCTTTGGATGGCGGCATTTTGAACAATGACAAATCGCTTTCGGACAGTGTTTGGAACATCGCAAAACAACGAGTTTCGGAAAATCCAGATTTAGGTTCGATTATAGTTCCGTACGAACTTTCATATGCGCTTAAATTTGGCAACAAGGAGGATGTTATTGGTATTCTGAATCATCGTGAATCTGTAGATTCCATAAATGATATGGTTAAATTGAATGTGGCTGAAGCCTATTATAAAATAGGTGATGTTCGTAATGCCAAGCGTGTTTTGGATGCCATACCCATTAAATCCAAATTTCGTTCATCTCTGAAATATCTGGCACTAAAACCTGAGATTTTGGAATTAAACGGAGATTTAGCCGGAGCATTGCACGCATATAAAGATTTTCATACGACCATTGATTCTATTCACATGGGTATTTTTTCTCATGACTTATTATTTGCTCAATCACGTCATGAAATGGAAAAATCCAATCTGATAGAGAAACAGAGGTTTGATAGGCTTATCTGGTTAATTCTGTGCATTGTATTTGTATTATTGATTATCACTGGACATATTTACTATCGTTATAGGATGGGGCAGGTTAAAAGCGAATTGGATGATAAGGAGAAAATAAGATTACAACTGGAACAAGAGAATCTCAAAAAAGCAAATGAAAAGCTCGAGTTGGAGAGTCATAATGCCATTCTTGAGAGACAGGCAGCAGAATTGGAATGTGAGCATCAATCTTTGATTGCTGAAAATTTTCGGCTCAAAATTGTTCAACTTGAGAATGAAAGTGAAACTCTTAAAGAAATCTTGGAAAAACAAAAAGATATAGCAAAACCAATCGAAGATGCCATCAAAGTAAGGATCGAGATGCTGAATGGACTATTGGCTTCACGAATCACGGATAACGATTCATACGCAGAACCGTATAGAGTTTGGAAAGATCAAATTATCCAAGATAAAGACGAGTTTATGAATACCACTCGTCTGGCACTTATGGCTTCCCATCCTAAATTTATTGAATACCTTGAACAACATGGACTTTCTAAATCAGAGATAAATTATGTATGTCTTTACGCTATTGGACTTCGTGGAAAAGAAGTTGGTGAATATATGCAGTTGAAAAGGCATTATCATATTAGTAGTGATATACGTAAGAAACTTGAAATTGACGAACATCAGACAAACATAGGTATTTATGTTAGAAAACTTATGAAACAATTGTAGTTCGATAAGATAATTACTTTACACGTTTTGAAACAGTCTATCTACCAAATCCGGTAAATGCACTATTATTATATTTGTCCCTATATACAATTTAAAGCGTCAATCATTGATAGTATGCGTGCAGAAAATGAGTTAATCATTAAAGGCAATATATTATCATTCAACATAAAAAAAATAATGCGTCAAACTTTTATTATTGATTGAAAATAAAGATTATAGTAACTTTACGCTGTTATAAAATAGAAAACATCGCAAAGAACTAAAAGTCATCAATTTTCAACCATAAGATGTAATAGCAGAATAATCAATCATTCGGGATTATTCTATATTTGCTGTGAGTAATTACATTTTTGTTGTTGCTTTTGTTTTCATTTAACGATAGATTTAGTTCCAAGTTTTTCCCTCAAAGAAAAGTATAATCATAATAATATCTTTGAGCGGATTTGATAGCGATAAGATATTATTTTTAGGTTCTGTAATTAGCATTTATGGGGTCTCATTATCTTTAGCCGTCAAACTTTTGGCACCCCTGCGCAGAAATAAATCACCCCCCCCTATTATAACTTCCTGAATATCAGCGAAATAAAAAATCTATCCGTCAAACTTTTATTCTTGCTTGAAAACTTTTGCTACAGTAATTTTGCATCAGTTTAATCAATAAAAGCAATAAAATGAAAAAGTTACTTTCACTCTTCGGAGTTTTAATTTTTATCGGTTGCATTCAAGCCCATGCAGAGAAAAGAAGGGTTACTATGGAACACTGGCAAACGAGTAATGTGGATGGTAGTACAACTGTACGCCGCTCTTTAATGAGAATTCCTATTGATGTATATTATGATGATGATTTACGTCAAATAGAGATTTATGGTGAAGAGGATATGGATGTACAAATATACCTGCGTGATGAGAATGGAAATACTATTACCTATTCTTCAACTATTAATACCATATTGGATGTTCCTGACGGTTATAGTGGACTACTCTCCATATGGATAGAAAGTGAAAACTGGATTTTTACGGGGAAATTATTGTTTGATATTTCTCAAACGAATTAGCATAACAACACTTATCGCGGAAAAACAATGCGAGTAAGTCGTTGACATTGTTGTTATTAAATTACGATAATATAATTATGAGAAAAAACATTAAACTCCAAAATGCCATTGGACACTGGAAGCGTGTTGCAACGGCGACTTTACGTTGGAAGGGAATCACGCTACTATTCATCTGTGCATTTGTTTTTAACAAAAGTGCTCATGCATATGATGATTTGCGGAATACTCTTGATTACATGTTTGCTAAAATTGATCGGAATTCGGTTCCAACCGGTTATCTTATTGATTATGCAATAGAATATGAGAATCTTGACAAATATAGTGGTAGAGAAAATACATCTGCAAAGCAATGTGATGTTGTGACATATGCGAATATAGTAAAGACTCTGTTTTCGTCATCATTTGGTAAAACGTCTTATCATCAATTTAAAAACAGTCTTTATGATGCGCCGATAATTGATAAGGTCGATTCAAAATGTCGATTAAGTATTATTTTTCAAGATTACGCTCAACTTAAAGCAAATTCTTTAAATACAGGAGCAATAGCTTATGAGAATGGACAGGTATATTTGAACAGGCAAGATGCTTTTCAAATCAAAAAACTGTGTGCAGCATGTCTCATTGACAATGCCAAGGAAAATAATAACATCACATTCACTCTTCCTAAAGAACTGATATTGAGCAATGTATCTATTTCTGATGTACAAATTGATTGTGGCAATGGGCTTCAAAGTTTAATAAACAAAGATGTGCATATTTACTTTCCAGAAGGTCATCATATAATTAATGTTGTTATCACAGACTTATCTGGAGATAGGTACTATTCTTCAACAACAATAGAAATAAGAAACAATGCGTTGTCAAGAAATAATACACGTTCATTTGATGCAATTATCGACCGTAGTGAAGAAATTACGGGGAATTCATATAACGGAGTTATGACAAAAGCAGATGTCTCTATAATATATGCAAGTAACAATTATAGTGGTCGAATTAAAAAACCTCTAATATTTGTTGAAGGATTTGACCCACGTGATTTAGTTCCGGCATTAAAAGGGTTTATGACTTGTGGATCAGTTTATAAATATTGGGCAGATTTTATCACCAGGAATCAATATGACTTCATTTATGTTGATTGGCATGAGTCTGGGGAGTATATACAAGCTAATGCATACACGCTTATTAATGTTATTGAAAAAATTAATGAACTTAGAGATAGTAATTCTGATCCAGCTATCATAATAGGACATAGTATGGGAGGTTTGGTTGCGAGGTATGCACTAAAAACAATGGAAAATAATAATAAAATCCATAATGTAGGAACTTATGTAAGTTATGATGCACCTCATATGGGCGCTAATGTTCCAATGGGTTTATTATATGGCTTTCATGGGTTATTGAAATTTTTGGATGATAAAGATGTAATTGATTATCTTGTAAAGAAATATACAGATGTCGAAAAGTTAATCCAAATTGGTGAAAGATTCGCTTATTCAACCGCAACTCAACAAATGCTTGTAGATTATATAGACCCTACTGGTTCAAAGAACAATTCCGTGCATCTTCAATGGCAATCGGAACTTGACATACTTGGATTCCCAAATGGTGATCCGGGTAAAGAGCTTAAGAAAATAGCAATAGCGAATAGTGATTACTCTTCAATGTCGGTTCCAGACAAATATATCAATTGCGACTTTTCTGCTGGGACAAATGTTGCCCAGCCTATATCTCCATTATTATCTATTGCAGCAGGAGTTTTATTCCAAGATGTAATTGCTGGATTACTGACAGTTCTACCAGGTAGAGATGAAATAAATGGATATTTTGAATGCCTTTCTGTAAAACAGATAGGTCAAAAGGTTACAGATATACATATAGAATATAAAAAAAACTTTCTTTGGTTAATTCCTATCTCGAAAACAATGTTTTCATACACCAAAACACATCAGGGAAATTGTTTGTACGATACATATCCGGCATCATTATATAGCAACAGTAATATGACCCATCAAGATAGTAATGATGATGGATTTCCTGATTTTGCTCCTATTATATATGATTGGAGTTATGATATAGATATTCTGCCTCAATTTGCATTTGTTCCAACATCCAGTGCGCTTGCTGTGGATAATGGAATAAATCCGGCACCATCTATTTTTCTTTCTAACCCAAATCCGTCATTATCTGCTTTTGACGAAATCAAGATGGTACACAACACAAGCCATAATTCTTTCCCAGAAGAGTGCCAAACTTGGATAGAGGAGCAGATTAAAACGACAATATCAGGACCGTCAACCGGCTTTACTGGAGCTAAATATACAATATCAAGTCAAATAGGGCAAGTAAATTGGACGAGTTCTGATGCGTCGCTGGCAACGATTTCTAATCAAGGAGTTTTGACTGTTCATGGGAAAGGAATTGTTAAAATTGCAGCTAGTGTTAATGGTATAGAATACTCAAAAAAAATTTTAGTTGGGTCGCCAACATACATTTTGAGTGCAAATCATGTACCAGGTGGATATATGATAAATGCAAATATAATATCGTCTCAATTTAAAAATTATACATCTTGGATAAATCAGGTGATAACTTTTTGTTGGGGTGTAAAATATGCGGGAAGAGACATTACATGGATAAGTAGTCATAGCCCTTCAATAATGCTTCCGCTTGAAAAAGATGCGGATAATGTAACTGTGTATTTTAAACTAATAGACAACAATGAGAATGAAAGCCCAATGCAATTTGTTAATGCAGTATCTTCAGATTTATTCTCTGTAAACAATAATATTCTATCAATTGATGAAAATAAGAATATATATAAGGAAAATGGTTCGTTGTATTCATATAAGAATGGTAAAATTTACCTAACAAGAGATACCTCGCTTCCATCCCAGTACCAAAAAGACATTTGGACATCTACAAAAGGAGTTGTTTTTAGTCCCTTTTCTTCGGCTTATGACGTAACGGTTACACGGGGAGAAATTCCGATTAAGCAAGTATTACCAGAAGAAGAGTTAAATCTTGTGATACAAAATGCTACAACAGGTAAAGAGTATGTATATACCATTGCATTGTTGAATCCGGAGGATAAAATTATACAGTTCATTCCTGTCACTTTCAAAATGAAATAAATATGAAACATAGCTTAAGTATTCTATTATTAGCAATGTTTTTCATGGCTGTATTGTCAAGTTGTGAAAAAAAGGAAATACTGAAGAATAAGACTGTCTATGGAGAAGCGACTATAAATAATAAATGTTTGTTGCAATACACAACAATTGGTGAAGGTGTATCTAATAAATACTGGTTTCTTCCATTAGGACATGATAACAATTTTATAGTCAAAGAAGGCGTATGTTACTTTCAAATGTTTTTACGGGATTGTGAAGAAACGGATTCAGAGAACTTTTGGTTAATCCTAATAGGATGCCATACTGATGAGAATTTTCCTGTCATTGGCAAGGAATATAAGATTGTTGTCCAAAATCAAATTGAATTGGGCAATATATATAACTCTTTCTATTGGAGTGGAGAACTTAGAGATTTCTATTCTGGTAACCCCGAATTTGAGCCTTACGGCATCGCTGGTTTAAGCAGATCTCCTTCTCATTACGAATTTATACCCTTAGATGGATCGTTACTATTCCTGAAAGGAGATTCAAAGGTGGGTGAATATTCCATTTCATACAATCTTGAAAGCGATGATAATACTGTTGGTGAAAAATATCGTATTGTAGGTAAATTTAACGGTAAACTTAAAATTATTTAATGATAATGAAAACCATAAAACTTTTGTTCATAATGTCGATAGCATTATGTACGTCATGTCAAGAGCAAGATCTTGTATATGATTCTCCCATGGATTCGGGAAACATTATAGATGTCCACATGGATAGTCTTTTGATTTATCAAAAACAAATAAATCATGGTGAGATGCTCAATAATTTAATAAGATCTGGGAATGGTAAATTTTACCTTGATTTATCTGTCGATGATGCAGAGAAATTGGGTATTTCTCTTTCTGAGTATGATAATATTTTGAAGCAAATAGAACAGTTAAACAATATAAACTATAAAATTAAGTAATTATGAAACAAATTGTAAAACCTATTGTGGCCATGACTGCTATGGCCTCAATGTTATCGTTTGGCTCTTGTACAAACGAAGATGAAGTAATGTCATTCTCTCTGGAGAAATCAGATCAACAAGGCGTTGATTTCGTGGCTGAGTTTACACCTCAGCAGGAAGCTGCACTTATTGAAACCGGAAATCCGTATGGTGAGGTTGCTCAAAAGGATTCCTGGACAAGTGCTATATCCGCTGATATCCCAACATGTTGGGGTGTGTTTGAATTGCCTGAATATTCAAATACTCGAGCAGTGGGTATCTATGGCTCATATCCTGCCCAGTATTGGACGATGCTTCGAGTTAAACTTCTTCAACTCCCTCAAAATGTAAAGGATGAAGCGATTATGGCTATTGAGCAAATTGAAAACTCAACTAATGTACGGTTTTATAATTCAATCGAAGATGAGGAATATTATGAGCCAGGACATATAAAACTGCCCAACATTGCAGTGCGCATGAATGGATCTGCTGTTGAAGGTAGTGGTAGTTACGGTCTTATAGGAGGAGAACAGTTCATTAATGTTCCCACTGCGTTGCAATATGAATCAGACGATGAGATTCGTCGGTTCTTCCTTCACGCTTTTTGTAATGCTGCTGGCATGTTCAATGAACAACAGCGCAAGGATCGAGATGATTATGTAACAATCAATCTTAATAATGTAAAAAGCAACTGTAAATCAGCCTTTACAAAGATTACTCAAAATTACACTATGCAGGGAAGTTTTGACTATTTTTCGATAACATTGGCTGCTTCTACAGATTATTCAAACGGCTCAGGAAACACCATTATGAAAACAGGTAATTACTCTATTGCCAAATCCTACTCTCTTTCTTATAATGATATCTATTTCTTAAATGGGCGTTATTTGCCTTACATCGCAAGGACAGATAATTATATCGAATTGGATGATACATATTATCCCAATGGTCAAAAACTTACAGAGGCAGAAAGATTACAGTTGCAAACACAATTAAATAACCAAAGAGGGTTATATGGTGAGCCACCTCTAAGCGGTAGAGCTATCTTAGTGGAATGGTAATTGAACAGCCAAGTATGTCTGCTGATTATGATTGTATTATAGTATACGCAGTAAGTATTTGTGCTTTTTCTGATGTCGTAAAATTGAGTATTCTCTTTAGATGACAATAATTGGGGAAAACCCAAAAATGCACAAATACTTTCTGTTTTACCTATAAAGTCGACAGCAATCCAGCAGACCAGAATGTTTAAAGGCGCGGAATCTGAAAAACGAGATGTATAGGAACTAACTAAAATAAATATATGCTACTCAAATTATAGAATGGTGGTATATGTCTAATATAATAAAACAAAGCAATATGGTAAGAAAAATTTATCTTGTAGTGGCAACAGTCCTTGGATTGGCATTCAGTTCTTGCTCGAATGATGTCAACGAGGACATAATAGCCGAGGCTTCCGGTACATTGTCAAGTACCGAAACTGATATTGTTGAACTCAAATCGGGTTTTACAATCACGAAAAAAGATGGTGTGTATTCAATGGGGGACATTCTTTTGTCAGAAGAGCAAGTGGAATTGCTGGATGAGACTGGTAGTATTTATCCTGCACCGGCTACCGCGGTTCCCTGTGACAGTATCATGGTTAGCCCAATTGCAGGTGCTAAAGTTGTTTATCCGACAAATACGACACGTGCCGTGGGGCGACATCCCAATGAGAATGTATTTTGGAGTATGGTCAGATATGTGATTGATCCGAGTTTAACAGCAAGTGAACGAAATGTATTGAGAAGTGCCATTCAGCATATTGAATCAAGAACGAATGTTCGTTTTTACAATGCTACTGGACAACCAACAGTGGATCCAACTTATGGGTTTGCCTATCCTTATGTGAATATACAGAATAATACCGAAAGTGCATTTGTAAGTAATTCATACGTTGGTCGTATTGGTGGAAGACAAAATCTTAATATAGGAAGTGCATGCGGTGTTGGAGTAGTTGTCCACGAGTTGTGTCATGCATGTGCTATGTATCATGAACATTGTCGTTATGATAGAGACAATTATATCACAGTATATACAAATAATGTTGAAGATGATGCTCTAAACGATGTGCGTAAAATAACATCTAATTACTATATGCGAGGAGGTTTTGATTTTAACTCCATTATGATTTATGGTTCTTATACTTTCAGTAAAAATGGGCAACCAACAATGCTGAAAAAAGATGGCAGCACATTTTATCAAAATGATGTGTTGTCAGATTTGGACAGAGCATGGTTAAATTATTTTTACCTACCATATATCGCTCGTTCCGATGTTTATAGAGAATTGGATGATGTTGTGTATGACGGGAATAACAATGTCTTGACGGAGGCACAAAGAATCGAACTACAAGCCGCTCTAAATAATGGGAATCCGACACCACCCTCTGGTGGAAGAATACCTAATGTGCATTGAAAATAGTAGCATATGACAAATCAAGAAACAAAAATCGGTATAAGTATTCTCTTTTTAACGATGCTTATAATGCTTACAAGTTGCGATTTTTTAGGTGACGATGAACCAACGGATAAAAAAGAGACAGTGACTTTGTACGTTTCATCAGAAACAGGCATCATGAGTGGTCTTACCGCTGTGGAGCATGAGTGTATGCTCGTCAAAGAAAAGGGGCAGACTTCATGGAACCCGTGGGAATTTGAGGGCATAACTGGGTTTACTTACGAAAAAGGGTTCGATTACGAGCTTTTGGTTACAAAAACCATTTATGCGAATCCTCCTGCTGACGGAGGAAGTTACAGCTATGAATTGATACGGGAAGTTTCAAAAAATTCACCCGATACTCCTCAGGGTAAGTTTACAATGGTTGAGTTATCGAGAACGATGAATATCTACAATACATTGTGTTGCACATTCAAACAAGGAAGATTAGAGTCGACAATAATCCCACAGACCAGACTGGATAAAAGGCGCGAAATCCGAAAAGCGAATGAGTAGGATAATTTTTAATACACTAATATGGATATTGAATTTCAGTTTGAAATTCTCTCTCAAGAGGATTTAGCAATCTTGAAAGGTGGTAACGCCGCAGTTCTTCAAGAAAAAGAGCAAGATTCAGAATCCGGTGACGGTGCCAAACTTGTTTGTTGCATCGAAATAGGATTCAATAAAAATTAGTATCAAACTTTAA
>JAEIGA010018749.1_pt1 | contig 10546 bp, 5 predicted proteins | sample 9270691 | NCBI WGS metagenome assembly JAEIGA01 (sample SAMN17057246, study PRJNA624740) | gut metagenome | biome: biome; isolation source: fecal sample | host: Bos grunniens | place: China: Xizang | collected 2019
CGAAGGGAATCGACACGTGATGTCTGGCCTACACCGCTTGCTATGAGCTGCTTGTTCTTTGCGAGTACGATTGCATTGCTCTTGCTGTGCTTTACAATCTTGTTCGCAAAGAGCATGTCCTCAATCTCGTCCTCCTTCGGAGCAACTTTAGAAACAACCTGAAGTTCTGAGGCAATCTCAACCTTTGTGTCGCGGTCCTGTACAAGTACACCGTTGAGAACGCTGCGGAATGTCTTCTCCGGCATCTCTGTAGCTTTCTGGATGAGGATGATGCGGTTCTTCTTCTGCTTGAGCACCTCAAGTGCATCGGCATTGTATGAAGGAGCGATTATCACCTCAAAGAAAATTTCGTTTACCTTCTCTGCTGTAGCCTTGTCAACATTCGCGTTGGCAATGAGTACACCGCCGAAAGCCGAAACCGGGTCTCCGGCAAGCGCTGCATCCCAGGCCTCGGCCAATGTGGGGCGTGATGCAAGACCGCACGCATTGTTGTGCTTGAGGATTGCGAATGTGGTTTCGCCGGCAAAGTCGTTTATGAGCTCAACAGCCGCATTTATGTCAAGCAGGTTGTTGTATGAAATCTCCTTGCCGTGAATCTGCTCTAACATGTCGGCGAAATTACCGTAGAATGCACCTTTCTGGTGCGGGTTCTCACCGTAACGGAGCGACATCGGAGTGTCGTTTGTCTGGCGGAACGCGCTCTTCTCTTCCTTATCGAACCAGTTGAAAATTGCAGAATCGTAGGCCGATGATACTGCAAAAGCTTCACGTGCGAAGAAACGGCGTTCTTCAAGCGTTGTCTCAGCACCCTTGCTCTTGAGAATCTCATGTAGCGGTGCGTACTGTGCTTTGCTTGCAACAATGACAACGTCGTTGAAGTTCTTTGCTGCGCCACGGATGAGCGATATGCCGCCTATGTCAATCTTCTCGATGATATCGGCATCGGAAGCGCCCGATGCAACAGTCTGCTCGAACGGATAGAGGTCAACTATTACAAGGTCGATTTCCGGTATCTCATACTCTGCCATCTGCTGCTGGTCCTTTTCAAGCTCTCTGCGTCCGAGTATGCCGCCGAATACCTTAGGATGCAGTGTCTTTACGCGGCCGCCGAGGATTGACGGATAACCTGTAAGGCTCTCTACTGCAGTGCAAGGAATATCCAATGACTCGATGAACTGCTGTGTTCCGCCGGTTGAAATCAATTGGACACCGTTCGAGTGCAGGAGTTTTATAATCTCATCAAGGCCGTCTTTATGGAAAACGGAAACCAATGCCGATTTGATTCTCTTTGTTGACATGTTTATTCTGTATTTTATAGTTTATTTTATTGATTCCAAATACTTTAATTGGGAAAATAAGGCAAGGTGACCTATTCTCTTGCGAAGTTAGTTTTTTTTGTGCGATTCTTCACTATAAAAACAGTGCTATTTATCAACAATTAAATATAAAATATTTAAATATGCATTTTTGTTTTTCGTTGATATTCGGTTTCTGAAAAAACACGGACTGCTTTGGCAGTCCGTGCGGTATCATTGTTGTGTTTCTTCACTCTTCTTTCTCGGATGGTCGATGTTGTAGTGAAGGCCTCGGCTCTCCTTGCGTTCCATTGCCTGGCGCATGATAAGGTAACCGACATTGATTATATTCCTGAGCTCGCATAACTCGCGGCTCACCACGCTCTGCTTGAACAGTTCCTCGGTCTCCTCAAAGAGCAGGTCAAGGCGGTTCCATGCACGCTTAAGACGTAAATCGGTACGTACAATGCCGACGTATGTGCTCATAATCTGCTGCACCTCCTTGGCGTCCTGCGAAATGAGCACCATCTCTTCGTTCATCTTGGTGCCTTCGTCGTTCCATTCTGGAATTTCCTCCTTGTAGCTGTACTCTTCAAAGTGTTCCAGGGAGTGCTTTGCTGCTGCATCGGCATATACTACAGCCTCAATCAATGAGTTGCTTGCCAAGCGGTTGCCGCCATGAAGTCCGGTGCACGAGCACTCACCGACAGCATATAGCCTGTGTATGCTTGATGCTGCGTTCAAGTCAACCTTGATACCGCCGCACAGGTAGTGTGCAGCAGGTGCAACTGGTATGTAGTCCTTTGTTATGTCTATGCCAAGAGAAAGGCACTTTTCGTATATATTTGGGAAATGACGCTTTGTCTCTTCCGGGTCCTTGTGTGTAACGTCGAGATATACATGGTCGTCGCCACGTGTCTTCATTTCATTGTCGATGGCGCGTGCAACGATATCTCGCGGAGCAAGCGAGAGGCGCGGGTCATATTTCTGCATGAACTCCTTGCCGTCAATGGTGCGCAAGATGCCGCCATATCCGCGCATGGCTTCTGTAATGAGGAACGACGGCCTGTCGCCGGGGTTGTAGAGGGCTGTAGGGTGGAACTGCACGAATTCCATGTCCTTCACGGTTCCTTTGGCACGATATACCATTGCAATACCGTCGCCTGTTGCTACAAGCGGGTTTGTCGTTGTCTTGTAAACGGCACCGCAGCCTCCTGTTGCCATGAGCGTAACTTTGCTAAGGAAAGTATCTACTTCATTGGTTTCGATGTTCAGCACGTATGCTCCGTAGCACTCTATGTCGGGTGTCTGGCGTGTTACCTCAATTCCCAGGTGGTGTTGGGTGAGAATCTCGATTGCAAAATGGTTGTCGAAGATTGTGATGTTCGGGTGCTTGCGTACGGCTTTGATAAGCGACTCCTGAATCTCGGCACCGGTATTGTCGGCATGGTGCAGAATGCGGAATTCCGAATGTCCTCCTTCGCGGTGAAGGTCGAACTCGCCGTTTTCGTTCTTGTCGAAATCGACTCCCCAGTCTATAAGGGCCTGTATCTGCGAGGGGGCTTCACGGACAACCTTTTCCACTGCATTGCGGTCGCTTATCCAGTCGCCTGCAATCATGGTGTCCTCGATATGCTTCTCAAAGTTATCTACCTGCAAGTTTGTTACCGACGCAACACCACCTTGTGCAAAATAGGTGTTTGCATCTTCCAGTGTTGTCTTGCATACAAGCGCTACCTTGCCGTGGCCGGCAACCTTCAGCGCGAAACTCATTCCGGCGATTCCGGAACCGATTACGAGAAAATCAAATTTCTTGACCATTTTACCATTGTCTCTTTTGTGCGAAATGGGGGTAATGGGTTGTTAGCAGCTCATTGATGTGCCCTCTTTCTCCTTTGGAGTGTAAAAGTACAAAAAAATAAAACAAAAATCTTTTTTGACAGAACATTTCACGCTTTATCTTTATTTTTGCGCAATTTTAATTTAATACTGCTATGAAAATTCGTTTATTGACATACGTTTCACTGTTGCTTTTCTTGGCTCCTGTCTCTGCGCAGACCGGCATTGCAGGGGGGCTTGAGCAGTTGTTGCAGGACAAGATATTCGAAAACAGCGATGCCTCGGTAATCGTTTATGACCTTAATGCCGACTCTATGCTCTTTGAGCACCGTGCCCAAAAGCTTGTACGTCCGGCTTCTGTAATGAAGGTGCTGACATCGGTTGCTGCATTGGACCGGCTGGGGCCAGGCTATAATATAAATACGACAATGTACGAGAACCGCACCGACAGTTCGTTGAACATCTACGTGCAGGGAGAAATGGATCCTCTCTTCGGAGAGTGTGATATGGTGGCCATGGCAGCAAGTGTGCCTCAAGGCAGTGTGATAGACACGCTTTATGCCGATTGCTCGATGACTGATTCCCTTTATTGGGGGCCCGGTTGGTCGTGGGACGATAATCCTTATGGATATCAGCCTTATCTCTCGCCGCTCATGTATTGCGGAGGAGCTGTAGAGGTTGTCGTAAAGCCGAAGGAGAAAGGTGCAGCCCCGGAGGTTGCGGTAAAGCCTCATTCCTCGTTTTATACTGTAGTCAATGAAGCTGAATGCGGGAACAACGGGCTTGGCAAGCTTACTATTCTGCGTGACTGGCTTGAAGACAGCAATGTCATACGTATAAAAGGCAATTGTACGCGTGAGAAGAAGGAGACAATGAATATGTACAGGTCGGCCGATTTCTTCGTAGCGGCACTTGCCGAGAAACTCGATTCGTTAGGAATTGTTGTAAGGAATATTGCCTTTGCCGAGTGCCCGGAGAACAGCAAGGTGCTTTATAGGTGTTCCAGGCCTTTGGAGTCTGTTGTGAAGCATGCGATGCTTGAGAGTGACAATCTCTGTGCCGAAGCTCTTGTCTATCATTTGGGAAAACTTGTTGCAAAAGGGTCGGTCTCCATGAGCGACGGCTGTGCTGTTGTAAGCCGTTTTGTAAAGAATAGGCTTGGCATAGCCTCCGATTATTCCATCGCAGACGGTTCAGGCCTTTCGCTTTATAATTACGTTACTGCCGATATCCTTTTACGTGCTTTGCGCTATGCACACATGAATGGCAGAGTTGGCCGGATCCTTTATAAGGCAATGCCGCAATCCGGCATTTCGGGAACTTTGAAAAACCGTTCTAAAGGCACTGCGGCTTTTGGCAAGGTACGTGCCAAGACTGGTACTGTAAAGGCTGTCTGTTCGTTGGCTGGCTATCTGAATGCTGCTAACGGCCATAGATATGCATTTGTGCTGCTGAATACTGGTATGCAGAGTTCGCGTCCGGTGCGTGAATGGCAAGACAAGGTCTGCAATCTTTTGTGCAAGTAACTGTCATTAGATTTCCGAAGCTTTTATATTCCTTACCAGCTGTTCATATCCGCATCGCTCAACTGCACTATGCGAGAACAAGGAGCTATACTGTTTCTCGGTCAAGTTCTTCCAGTCATTTTCTTTCATCTGCAGCAGTTCGTGTGATGGCTGCAGTTCGGATATGCTGTTTGGTAGAGCAAAGCGGTTATGCGGGCATGCCTTCTGGCAACAGTCACATCCGTAGAAGCTGTTTTTCATCTTTTTACCGATATTTTCCGGTAGCTCTCCGCGGTGTTCTATTGTAAGGTACGAAAGGCACTTGCGTGCATCAAATCCTTGAGAGGACAATGCTGCAGTAGGGCATTGTTCAATGCATTTAAGGCACTCTCCGCACCGTTCTCCTTCAAATGGCATGTCGTAGTCGAGTTCTATGTTAACCAGAAGCTCTCCGAGAAAGAATTCCGATCCTTTGCCAGGTATTATTAACTGACGGTTCTTTCCTATCCATCCTAGTCCGGCCCGTACGGCCCAGTACCTTTCAAGCACGGGTGCTGAATCGCAGAATGCTCTGCCGTTGCATGGCATAATGTCATTTATGCTTTTCAAGAGCCTGAACAGTCTCTCTTTTACAGCTTTGTGGTAGTCACAGCCTTGTGCATAGTCCGAAATTCCTTTTATCTGTTCGGCAGGTGTGTAGTTCATGGCCACGGAGATAATGCTGCGGCATCCCTTGACGAGCTGTGTCGGGTCGTACCGCTTCTCGCAGTTGCGTTCAAGATAACCCATGCTTCCGTTATGTCCTTTCTTGAGCCAGTTGTCGCAGTATTCAACAGTCTCGATGTTTACAGGCATAGCCTTAGCTATTCCGCATATATCAAAGCCAAGGCGTTTAGCCTCGGCTTTGATATATGTTGAGAGTTCCTTTTTGTCCATTATTCGAAAATCTTGAAACTGTACCCTTGTTCGAGAAGCCAGTCAATGGCACGAGGAAGTGCATACCGCAGATTGCTTTCCGAACGCATTGAATCGTGAAAAGTGATTATCGAACCATTTCTTGTGAACCTCTTCACGTTGGCAAGCACGTCTTCTCCATATAGGCGGAAACTGTAGTCACGTGTTACAAGGTCCCACATTACGAACTGATAACGCTTGCTAAGTTCCTTGTACTGCGACCTTCGCAGGAGTCCGTGTGGGGGACGGAACAGATTGCTGTGTATGAAGGCATCGGCTTGGTCAACATTCTCTATGTAATCCTTAGTGCTGGTAAACAACCCTTTAAGGTGGTTGAATGTATGGTTGCCCAAACGGTGCCCTCCCTCTACAACCTGCATGAATTCCTGAGGGAACTTGTGCACGTTGTCTCCGACCATGAAGAATGTAGCCTTTATGCCGTATCGCTCCAGCAACTCCACTACCCAAGGAGTAATGACAGGTATAGGACCGTCGTCGAAAGTCAAGTATATGGCTTTCTCGTTTGGGTCCATACGCCATACCGCTTTCGGATATAGGTTACGGATAAATTCAGGAACCTGTTCTATGAACATAAGTCAATCAGTCAATTACGTGTGAAGCAAATTTCTCTACATTGTTGGAGTAAATGCTGTTTACAAGAATCTTTGTATTCTCATTCTTCTCTCCTAGTTTGTTCGACATCTCGCCTACTGTAGCAATCAGCCTGAGAACTGACAGGATCTCCTGCTTCTGGGCCTCGGACAATCTTGCGACATTGTATCTTTTGAGTCTTTTCTCGCTGAGTTTTGCTATCTGCTCAATTGTTGCCGCAATCTTGTTGTCTAGTGCTTCGCTCTTTGCCATTTCACCCAAGAATGTGTACAGATTGCTTATGAGTTGGATCTTTGTATCGACAAATTTCGTATTCTCAAGTCCTGATGCATCACTGTTCTGCAGAATATCGCACTCTTTGTATATGTTCTTTGCAACTACATCGGCAATCTCATCTGAGCCGATATCTCCTACCGGAGCATTGCCTAGAATCATCCAGGCTTCTCTCAGCATTGACGCACGTGCATATATCATCATGTCGCTGCGGCCTCTTGCACCAAGGGTGTTATACCATCTCAAGTACTCGTACTGCTCCTTGACTATAGCTCCGGCAATCTCGTATATCCTCTTCTCAAGTATCTCTGTTTTCTCTTCTGAGAGCTCTGGCTTCAAACCGTTGTCCTTGCCGTAATGCTGTTTAAGGTATAGCAGCTTGTATATGTTGGCAATGGTTATGCTGTTGTCGCGAAGGGCGTCGTATGCAACGATGTCATTAGGGAATACTTCATACCACTTTTCAAGCACATCCATAACCTTTTCATCAGCCTCTTTCTTGTAGAACATGGTCTGCGCAAGATTGGCAAGGAGATTGCGGTGAGTGTATATCATTCTTCTTACCGTCTCGTCGGCGTAATAGTCCTTGTTCTCCTTTACGGCACCCCATTTGAAACGGTTCATGATGTTCTCATAGAAGAGGTCGGTGTCAACAGGTGCATCATTGTCGCTATATCCCAATTTTTTCCAGTTGAACGGAGTTATTCTGTATGCAAGACCTTCGTGTACGAAGAAATCCTGAAGTACTGCCGGATAGTTGTCTGTGCCTACAGTCATTGACATGTATATCGGACGTTCCCAGTTTGCATTTGCAAGCATGTCGAAAAGGATAAGCTCGTAGCGGTGCAGGCTACCCTTGTTGGGGTTATCGACTATTGCATCAAGGTCGATTTCCATGTACTTAGGCAAGCTGTCGGAATATTCACCGGGAATCATCATTCCAGAGCGTTTTACTCCTTCTGCATCAATAGGAATAAGCAGTTTCCTTGTAGGAATGAACTTCTTTGGTATTCTTACCTGCTCATAGCCTCTCTGCATTCTCATAGTGTTGAGGGCATGTTCATACTGCTCTATGATATCCTCGACTACACTTCTGGCAAACGATTTCTCCTTTGCGTCGGCCTCAAGAATCCAATGCTTTGTAATCTTGTTCATCTCAAACGGATTGTCACCAAAGGCTTTATGGAACTTCTCTGGATTTGCATTCCTGTAACTCTCAATGAAGTCCTCCATAGGAATTATCTCTACAGCGCCATTGGTGTTTCCGGCGTAGTCGATTCTCTTCCAAGTTATAGGTAAACCTGGAGAGTCGTATGCCGGCCTTCTCATCTGGTCGATATACCAGTCTGTCTGCAGATAGGAGAGGTTGCATACGCGTGCATCTGTACGTTCTTCCTCAACTTCCTGGTTGTACCATAGAGGGAATGTGTCGTTGTCGCCACAAGTGAATATTATAGGACAGCCATTGTCCGGCATGGTGTTGAGGTAGTTCTGTCCGAAGTCGCGGCACGCATAACGTCCGCTTCTGTCATGGTCATCCCATGTCTGCGAAACCATCTGCAACGGAACCAGCAGGCACACTGCCGATACGGCAATGCTCATTCCGAGTGTCTCTTTCTTTGTCAGGCTCTTAATGTACTGTGCAAGAGCTGCCACGCCCATGCCTATCCATATTGCGAAAGCATAGAATGAACCTGCATAGGCATAGTCGCGCTCACGCGGCTGGTTAGGAGTCTGGTTCAGGTAAAGAACGATTGCAAGTCCAGTCATAAAGAACAGCATGAATACTATCCAGAACTGCTGTTTGCCTTCTTTCCCTCTCTTGTACTGCCATAAGATACCCAGGATTCCCAATATGAACGGTAATGCAAAGAATACATTGCGTCCCTTGTTCTCCTTTAGGTCTGTCGGAGTGAGTTCCTGATTTCCTACAAGGAGGTTGTCAATGAACGGTATGCCTGTTATCCAGTTTCCGTATTCGATTTCTCCCTTGCTCTGTATATCGTTCTGGCGGCCTACAAAGTTCCAGAGAAAATATCTCCAGTACATGTGGTTAACCTGATAGTTTATGAAGAAACGCAGATTGTCCCACTGTGTAGGCATCTTTACATACTCCTTGCCAGTATATTCATAGTTCTCGGCCGGTACGTAGTTTGTTATAGGCCCGCCAATCCAGTTTTCGTACAAGTGTGCATGCTGGTCGCTGTACATTCGGGGGAACAGCATGTTCTGTACATACTTGTAGTCTTTGTTGTAGCCTATTATCTCATATCTGTCAGGTTCGTCGGCGCTCTTTTTCTCGACCTTTGAGTAGATTGGACTGGTCTCGGTGAAGTCGTACCTTCTCTTGTTGTGGTCTATCTTAAGTTCTGAATCGAACCCCTGTCCCCAAAGCAACGGCCGTGTACCGTACTGCTCACGGTTAAGGTATGTGCCCAGTGTGAATATATCCTCAGGCGAGTTCTGGTCCATAGGGGTGTTGGCTGCCGAACGTATAACTATAAGTGCGTACGAAGAGTAGCCTATCATTATCAGAAGCATGCATAGGAATGCTGTATTAAGGGCCCTGAAGCTTACAAGATATTGTCTTGCAGTTGTCGTGCGCTTGTTCACAGTTGTTGTAACGTCCTTGCTTCTTGTTGCCAAGATGTATATTATTGCAAGTACGATGATTCCGAGGAGTATGCTTGCCGAAACGCTATGACCGTAGAACGGAATTCCGAGCAATGCGACAGTTCCGGTGAACAGTGCTGCAACCAATGTACGTCTTGTGCTGTTGTGGCTGTAGTACACTCCGGCTATGAGCACGGCTGCAAGCAGAATCATATATACGATAAGTCCGGTGTTGAACGGCATGCCAAGCACATTGACAAACAGCAGCTCGAACCATCCGCCGACCTTGACTACTCCCGGAACGATACCGTAAAGCACTATTGCAACAATCATGCCGGATAGGCATAGAGCAGCCAAGGAGCCTTTCCAGTTCGCATTGGGGTACTTCTTGTAGTATATCACCAGCACAATAGCAGGAATACAGAGCAGGTTAAGCAGGTGTACGCCAATAGAGAGACCTACAAGGTACGCTATAAGGATTAGCCAGCGGTCGCTGTGTGGCGATTCGGCATTGTCTTCCCATTTCAGAATGAGCCAGAATACGACTGCGGTGAACAATGAAGAGTAACCGTAAACTTCGCCTTCGACAGCACTGAACCAGTAGGTGTCACTCCATGTATATGCCAGAGCTCCGACCAGGCCCGAAGCAAGTATGGTCGTCATCTGCGCTTTTGTCATTTCGGCGCTGTTGCCCACAATGAGCTTGCGCGTAAGGTGTGTGATGCTCCAGAAAAGGAACAGTATGCCCAGTGCGCTCAGAATTGCCGACATGACGTTCACCATTAGCGCGACTTTTGCCGGACCGGCGAACAGCGAGAAGAAGTTTGCTGTAAGCATGAAGAAAGGTGCGCCGGGCGGGTGTCCTATCTCCAGCTTGTTTCCTGAAAGGATAAATTCGGGACAGTCCCAGAAACTCGCTGTCGGCTCAACGGTCATGCAGTATGTGAATGCTGCAATGAGGAACGTCAGCCATCCGAGCGTGTTGTTCAATAGTCTGAATTGTTTCATTATCTTGAGTTATTTTGTTTGCTTGCGGACTTCTGGGAACGTGTTGTGCAACAATCCCAAAATCATGCAAATTTACCTAATATATAGGAGACAGACAAAATATTGGCCTCAAAAAAGACTTTCAACTGTTTATTGTTGTTAAAGCGGGTCGATGTCGTAGTACATGACTATCGAGCGGTAGCGTGGCATGTTGCAGTAAGCCTGTTGCAGGTTCTGCAGAACGTCATTCACCTTGTACTGCGAAAGCGAGTTCTCGACCTTGAGCACAATCTTTCTTATGTAAAGCTGTTTTATGCGCGCAATGGGTGGCAGATCGGGGCCAAGAACCCTATAGTCGAAGATTTCTCGCATCTGCTTCCCGAATATCTCAGAAAACTCTTCAAGTACACGTACATCGCGGTGCTTGATATATATGTAAACCAGCCGATAAAAAGGCGGATAATGGAA
>JAEIGA010018750.1_pt1 | contig 10546 bp, 7 predicted proteins | sample 9270691 | NCBI WGS metagenome assembly JAEIGA01 (sample SAMN17057246, study PRJNA624740) | gut metagenome | biome: biome; isolation source: fecal sample | host: Bos grunniens | place: China: Xizang | collected 2019
TAAGAGCGATACGAACATACAACTTCTCCTTCTCGGCAGCCTCTGTCTCGGCAGCCAAAGCCTCGTTCAAATACTTCATAGCCTTCTCAAACTCACCACGGTTCTGGAAGCCCTGTGCCAAGAACAAAGCAGTTGAAGAAGAGGGCTTAACAGCGTAATACTTCTCGGCTGTGTGGAAGAAGAAATCGCTATTACAGTTAGCGCGTGACATAAGAGTTACAGCCTGATTCAACAAAGCCTCATCCTCGGGAGCATCGGCCAACTTCTTTGAGAACAAAGCCTCGAGATTCTCACAGCTAGCAGCACCACTAACACCAAATGCGTTGTCGAACTGGCTCTTCATCTCGGCTACATCCTCACCCTCGACGCCCTCAAATGCGGGAGAGAAACGATCATACTCGCTGATGATTGCTGTAGCATCAACTACATCATTCTGATAATCCTCGCACAAGTTGCTGAAGTAGATAAGAACGAGCTCCAAATCGGGCTTACCATTCTTCTCCTCGGTAGCCTTGATAGCCTCATCGAAAATCTTACGAAGACCTGCACGATCATCGGGCTTATAGGTCATAAACTCCTTTGCCTTGCGATCCAAAATATAGGCCTTGCCATACTTTGAGTGATCAGCAAAGTTTGCCAAACGAACATCATATACATAGAACAATGAGTCGATATACATTGCACGCTGCTCATCAGTCTCGGCACGGTTGATAAGGTTCTTATACAACTTTGTACCGTTGGTGTAGATGTTCTGTGAAGCCTTGGGGCACTTCTCCAACAACACCTTCAAATAACCTGCTGCAGCCTTGTAGTTTCGGTTATCAACAGACTCCTTCAAGAACTGATTGTTAAGCATATTCTGCTTACGCTCCTCACCTGATCCACCCCAGATAGCATACTTGGGATCATCGTAATTTACATCCTGTGCAATTGCCGAGAAACCCATCATGGCAAACGCAACCACCAAAATAAACTTAAAGTTTTTCATGTAATCTTTGATTTTCAGTTAGTATATTTAATAATTCAATTTTTGTCTTTAACACGTTAATCGTACTTGTAGCGATAGAACCATCTATCCTCACCAAACATGGTCAGGCCGATAGAAACTTTGTAATAGTTCATCTTTACCATTCCGACCTTACTATTATCCACCATGATAGTCTTGTCGGCGCCACGACGCATTCCAAACTCAAAACCTACATCTATCGAAGAACGACCAAACAGACGCACGGGGATTCCGACTCCGGCAGTAATGGCATATTGTTTTACTTTGACGTCATTAAAGGTCTGATAGAAATCGCCATAACGCGCTCCTACACGATAAGAGACTCGGTTCATAAAATTACGCACATCTGTAGGACGAGGAGTAAGCTCAAAACCTGCTTTGATAGTGTGAGTATCAGTATAGCCAACGCGCATACCAGAACTCTCGCTCTCGAGATACGAAGCATTCTTGTCACCCCAATCCTGATATACATAGTCCAATCCTGCTCGGATACGCGATGTTTGATAGTAGGCTCCTGCTGAAATCTGGCTGGGCAAGCGCAGAGGCAAGCCATCCTCCTTATTCTCGCGGACAACCGATGCAAGCAGATTATCCACATAGACGTATTTTACCACATTAGGCGACAACGCACCGCCCAAATCATAGGTAGCACCCAATGTCAAGATATTCTTACTTGTCAAGATAGGACTCCACATGATACCAAACTGTGCTTTGATTTTCGACACATCGAAGGTGTCAACACCTGTGGTAGTTGAATATTCACCGCTACCTGTTACCGATGAGGGGATTGCCTGATAGTTGCGGGTAATCTGACCCCAATAGTAAATCATAGCCACACCGATGGTAAGTTTCTTAAAGGGTGCCCATCCTGCGCCAATCTTGACTTCGGTAACATCACCCTCGCCATTATAGTTATAGCGAACACGACCTACATTACCCGCTACACCGCTCGACAAATCGTCGTGGAACATGGTATAGCCCACATTACTGTAGGGAGTAAGGCTGAAACCGACGCCCAAGCCTTGCGCCAAAGGCATCTGGAAAGCCACATCGTGAATATTAACCGAGTTGTACGCCGTACGGATGGTAGATGTAGAAGAACTTGTATATTTATTCTGTGAGTTACGGAAGTGACCACCCTCAAGACCAAAGTTGAACAAAAAACTTTGGCGGGGAGTATTGGCATATCCTGCAGGGTTCAACATATTCACCATTGAGTTTGACCACATGGCAACTCCAGCACCACCCATCGAGCGTTGCGCAACATTTCCCTGGGTAGACAACTCACCAAGACCATACATCGAATAGGGTGAATAGGTATTCACACTACTAGTAAGAGTTTGGGCCGCCGCGCCCATAGGTAAAAGTAGCACGACAGCTATAAGAGCTTTAATTATTTCCTTGTTTAGTACTCGCATTGTAATCTAAAATTCTGTTCAATCCGGTAATTACCAAATCACATTTTGCAAATATCGCGTTTTTAATTCTTTTATCAAAGAAAATTGCGTCTCCTCCGGCAAAAATTATCGATATTTTTGCATTTTTCTTGCAAAAGGCCTCAATATAACCCCTAATTTCGTTCTCAATACCCTGCATCACGCCCTGTTCAATGGCTTGCGAGGTGGTGCTGCCCATCTCCAAAACTTCATCGGTAGGTTGACATTTTGGCAGCCGTTTTGTATAGTCGTGCAAAGCACGAAAGCGCATCTCGACGCCTGGCGAGATATTTCCACCACGATAAATGCCATCCTTAACAAAGTCGATTGTGATGGCCGAGCCGAAATCGACAATGATACAATTCCTGCATCCCATTACCTGGACTGCAGCTACAGCCGCCGCAAGGCGATCCACTCCGAGAGTTTCGGGGGTAGCATATTCATTTCCGATAGGCACAGGGGTTAAAGAGTTCATCTCCAGCACCTCTATTCCGGCCTCACGCAACGCTTCGGCAACAGAGAGTGTATCGACAGCCGTAGAGGCAACAATAGCCCTTGCGATTTGCGGCCATCGCCCCTTAATAGCTAGGGCATCAAACTCTTGTGGCGATGAATACCTCTCTTTCCAAAGTATTTCATCGCCATCCATTATCGCCACCTTAACAAACGAGTTTCCTATGTCAATTATCAAATTCATCACTCGCCTGATTATAAGTTTCGTAATACAACCACCGCCTCGGACAGGTTGTTTATTCGTCTAACGGTCATTGCCAAACGATTATTGTGCTGTTTTAAGACAAATCTATCGGGCTGTGAAGTTATTTTCTTCAGCAGTGTCATAAAGACATCGCTCTTATAGTAGGGTGAATTATTTTCACCCACAAAATGAACTATCATAAGGCCATTCTTAACCTTCACACGCTCCATACCGAGACGAACAGCCTCCCAGCGCAACCTAACCACATCCAACAGAGCCAAAGCCGCCTCGGGCAAAGCTCCAAAACGATCTACAAGACGAGATTCAAAGGCCTTCAAATCTTCCTCGCGTCGTATAGCGTCCAACTCACGATAAAGACGCAACTTTTCGGCCGGCTGACGCACATAGCTATCGGGTAATTCGGCCAACATCTCGATGTCGATAAAAGCATCCTCAATATAAGTTTCGTTTTTAACCGTCATAGCCTCGTCGTCACTCAACCCTGCCACATCAAGACCTTCGGCTCGCAACTCGGCAATAGCCTGACGCATAATCTTTTGATAGGCCTCAAAACCTATATCGGCAATAAATCCGCTCTGCTCTGCGCCCAACAAATTACCTGCACCTCGAATATCGAGATCCTGCATTGCAATATTGAACCCCGACCCCAAATCCGAGAACTCCTCGATGGCTCGCAAGCGACGACGAGCATCGTCGGTGAGCAATTCATCGGGCGGAGTGATAAGGTAACAATATGCCTTGCGATTACTGCGTCCCACACGACCACGCAACTGATGCAGGTCACTCAACCCAAAATAGTGGGCATTATTTATAATAATGGTATTGGCGTTAGGTATATCTATACCATTCTCGACAATTGTCGTTGATAGCAACACATCGAACTCGCCATAGATAAAATCCATAATGAGTTTTTCGAGTTTTTCCGACGGCATCTTTCCATGCCCTACCGCCACACGAGCTTTGGGGCAGACGCGCAATATCATACCCTCCAACGTGAGCAAATCCTCCACACGATTATGCACTACATAGACCTGTCCTCCACGCGAAAGTTCCTCCTCGATGGCATCTCGAAAAATATCCTCGGAGAAGGTATGTGACTCGGTGACTATCGGCTGTCGGTTAGGTGGTGCGGTGGATATGACCGACAAATCGCGGGAGCCCATCAGCGAGAATTGCAAAGTACGAGGAATTGGTGTAGCCGTAAGAGTTAGCGTATCGACATTCACACTCATCTGTGTTAGTTTCTCTTTGGCCGCAACGCCAAACTTCTGCTCCTCGTCAATAATGAGCAGACCCAAATCGCGAAAGACAATCTGCTTTCCCAGAATCTTATGGGTGCCAATCAGGATATCGATTTTTCCCGCAGCCAAATCAGCCGCAATCTCACGCGTCTGCTTGGCCGAGCGAGAGCGATTGAGGTACTCCACCCTGATGGGGAAATCACGCAGTCGCTCCATAAATGAGCGATAATGTTGTAAAGCCAATATTGTCGTGGGAACCAGCACCGCCACCTGCTTACCATCCACAGCGGCCTTGAATGCGGCACGAATAGCAACCTCGGTCTTTCCAAAGCCCACATCTCCACACACCAATCTATCCATAGGTCGGCTAGACTCCATATCGCCCTTAACGGCTGCTATGGCCGCCTGCTGGTCGGGGGTCTCCTCCCAACGGAACGAGGCCTCCATCTCGTGTTGCAGATAGCTGTCGGCCGAGAAAGCAAAGCCCTGACTCGCCTTGCGCTTGGCATAGAGTGCGATAAGTTCTCGCGATATATCCTTTACAGCCTTTTTGGTTGCCGACTTGAGCTTTTGCCACGCTCCACTACCGAGTTTATATATCTTTGGCGGCTCGCTGTCGCCACTCTTATAACGCGAGATACGGTGCAACGAGTGAACATTGACGAAGAGAACATCGTTATCCTTATAAACCAACTTGATGGCCTCGTGTATCTTACCATTCTGCTCAATCTTGGCCAGACCACCGAAACGACCGACACCATGGTCGATATGTACTACATAGTCGCCCATCTTCAGTGCATTAAGCTCGGCAACGGTCATCTGCTCATCACGCTTTATCTCGCCATTGATACGATAGCGGCGATAACGGTCGAAGATTTGGTGGTCGGTATAGAGACACATCTTCAAATCGCTATCCACAAAGCCCTCGTGCAACGTGACCGACACCGTATCGAAGCTCACGCCACGACGTCCCATCTGATGGAAGATATTATCCAGACGCTCAATCTGCGCCTTATTCTCTGATAAAATATAACTCTGATACCCCTTAAGCACTGCATCCGACAAATCATCAGCCAGCACCTCGAAGTTTTTATTGAACTTGGGCTGCGGGAGCGTTGAGAATGTGATTTTTTTATCGGCCACCCTCTCCTTGAGATTATCGCGCAATAGCATCAAGCCACATCTCTCCATATCGGCCAAAAGCCCATTACGGCTGGTAACCAAAGTATCTATTTTTGAAGGTTCCTCCATCTCGCCCAACAAGCGGCGACGCAAATCGTTTACACGCTTGAAGATATAATCGGCATCATAGAACCAACACGTTGCCTCGCCCGCGAAATGCACAAGCGATACCTTGTCGGCGTTATCGTGGTTAAGGTTGGGAATAATCTCGACACTCTGCACCTTATCGTGCGAGAGCTGGCTTGAGATATTGAACCGGCGGATAGAATCAATCTCGTCATCAAAAAAGTCGAATCGAAACGGGCGGCTCTCCGAATAGGAGAAGACATCGACAATACCACCTCGCAGAGAATATTGACCAGGCTCATAGACAAAATCGACCTGCTCAAAACCATTTGCGACCAATCGCTCGGCAAAAGCCGCAATTGAAATTGTATCTCCCACCGACAGATGAATACTCTTGCTTGATAGCTCACCCACATTGGCCACTCGCTCGGCAAGAGCATCGGCATAGGTACAGATAACCAAATAGCCATCCCGATGATAACGCAGAGCATTTAGGGTATTGGTGCGTTGCACGACCCCTTGTGCATCCTCTCGCCCATAAATTATCGAGCGTTTATATGAGGTTGGAAAGAAGTGAACCCTCTGCTCGTCAAGCAGAGCATAGAAGTCGTTGAGCATATATGCTGCCGCATCACGGTCTTCTAACACAAAGATATGCACCCCTCCCTGTTTTCTGACAAGAGCTGCCGAATACAAAGAAAGAGCCCCACCGACCAAATTTTCGAGATGGACGGTGACACCCTTTTTCGCTTGTGATTTACATAGTTGGCAAAAGCTATCCGAAGCCTCAACCCTATGCAAAATATTTTCGATACTCTCCATATTAATGGCAGCAAACTCGAGCATTATGACACTTTTGCTCTACAACAATAGGCACCAACAGCTTACTCGATAAGCAACATGCCCGAGCGGTCGAGATATTTCACATCGACCATTCCCAAACTCTGGTCGGCTACAATGTGAATCATAACCTTATATCGCAACATCCATCGCAGACGCAACGAAAACAACCCCTGACGCAGATATGAAGCCACATAAGGACTCACGCTCAAACGCAGATACTTCACACCTCGATCCTCGGCCAAAAACTGGATTTGATTCTCAATCTTACGGTCGAGTAACACTGTAGGCTCGATGCGACCCGTACCATTACATGTAGGACACACATCGGTAACATCCTGCACTGCAACAGGGCGTACCCTCTGGCGGGTAATCTGCATCAAACCAAACTTCGTAAGCGGAAGGATGGTATGCTTGGCCTTGTCGGTAGCCATGAGCTTCTGCATCTCCTCATAAAGCAACTGGCGATTCTGGGCCTTATGCAAATCGATAAAATCGATAATGACAATGCCTCCCAAATCGCGTAGACGCAGTTGTCGAGCAATCTCTTTGGCCGCAGCGAGGTTCACGGTCATGGCAGTCTCCTCCTGATTCACTTCGGCCTTGGTGCGGTTACCAGAGTTTACATCAATTACGTTCATCGCCTCGGTGTGCTCGATAATGAGATATGCACCTCGCTTGAGCGACACATACTTGGCAAAGAGCGATTTAATCTGTTTCGATATATCGAAGTTGTCGAAGATGGGTACCGTACCACGGTACAACTTTACAATCTTCTCCAACTGGGGGTCAATTATTTTTATATAGTTTTTAATCTCGTGATACATTGTCTCGTCGTCAACCGTAATTTGCGAAAAGGTTGAATTCAGAGAGTCACGGATTATGGTATTGGCTCTACTCATCTCGCTCATTAACAGAGCGGGAGCCTGACTTTTGCGGATGTTACCCACGGTTTGATTCCATCGCTCAACAAGCGAGAGGATATCTTGTTCTATATCGGCATCGTGAGCCTCTGCTGCGGCTGTACGAATAATAACACCGAAGTTTTTGGGAAGTACGTTTGTCGCGATGCGACGTAGGCGTTTTTTGGTTTCGTTTGAACGTATCTTCTGTGAGATAGATACTTTATTGGAAAATGGGACAAGCACCACATTGCGCCCTGCCAACGATATATCGGCCGTAAGTCGAGGGCCTTTTGTGGAGATAGCCTCCTTGGCTACCTGCACCATAATGGTCTGTCCTGGTTGGATATACGAAGCCAGCTTGCCCGATTTTTCTATGTTGGGTTCGAGCTTCATGGTCTCGACCTTAACACCTCGACGCCCCGGTTGGCGGCTATCGACAATCTTCTGCAACGACTGGAATTGACTTCCCAAATCGAGATAGTGAATGAATGCATCTTTCTCGTGACCAATATTCACGAACGCGGCATTCAATCCCGGCATTATCTTTCGCACCTTACCCAGATAGATATCTCCCACGGCGAATCCTGTTTGGCACTGCTCTTTCGAGAGCTCAACCAAAACTTTGTCCTCACACAAGGCGATGGTAATCTCACTCGAGGTAACGTTGATTACTAATTCTCGATTCATTGTTACAATATGTTTGTAAAATAGGTAAAGCTAAAGAGCGCACTAAAACACCCTTTAGCTTTTATTCTTACCCACTTGCTAACGCAATCTACCGTCGAAATTACTTCTTCTTATGACGGTTCTTACGAAGACGCTTCTTACGTTTGTGCGTAGCCATCTTATGACGCTTGTGCTTCTTTCCGTTTGGCATAGTCTTATAGTTTTAATGATTAAAATGCTTATTTATTTTACCTTTGCTACGAAGCTCTTTGCAGGCTTGAACGCGGGAATATTGTGCTCGGGAATAGTGATGGTTGTATTCTTTGAGATATTACGAGCCACCTTGGTAGCACGCTTCTTGATGATGAAGCTACCAAAACCACGAAGATAAACATTATTGTTCTCTGCGAGAGAGTTTCTTACATTCTCCATAAATGCCTCAACGATGGTCTGTACCAACACCTTCTCGGCACCAGTACTCTTGGCAATTTCATTTACGATATCAGCCTTTGTCATAGTTGTTTATTTTTGTAATTTAACGTTTAATTTTCTTTGGGTCTGCAAATGTACTACATTTTTGATTATTAACAAACTAAAAACAAGTTTTTTTTCTCAAAACATAGATTACAGATTTTTCACAGCAAAAATAGGCCTTTTACAACGGCATTTGGTTGAATGCCATGGCCAACCCCTCAACAGCCTTATCCAATCCACCTTGAATCTTGTTGCCGATCATCATACGCATCATCATATTTAGGTCGGCATGCAAAACCATGCGGATGCGGGTATCACTCTCGCTCACCTCGTGCAACTGCAACCAAAAGGCAAAATCGACAGGCAGAGCTCCCTCTTGCTCGTCGGAAGTAATCTTTATATGTTTGTTATCGACCCTCTCGGCTATTCTTAAGGCGACCTTAAAACCCTTAACCTTAAAAGAGCATGTATCTTCGGTGGCATGCCACTCCTCAACCTTATCCTGCAACGCAGGTGTGAGCATATCGAAACGGCTTAAAAAAGGGAAGATTCTACCGACAGGCTTAAGAATCTGCTGTTGTTTTGACTCGTATTTTTCCATTACAAAAAATTTCAGTAGTTTCTAACTCTACTTTGCAGCTTTATATGCAGCCACGCCACGCTGCAAGAAATCTATAAAACCCTCCACATCAAGGTCATAACCACGAGGCTCGACAAGAGGTTTACCCTCGTCACCCTGCAACACATAATAGGGCTGGGCATTGACTCCATAGGTTTTAAGGGCATAGTATGAGTTTATCTTACCCAACGTCTTTAACACCTTGCCTGTATCGGTTGTAACCCAGTCGGCCTCATCAACCTTGAGCTTATCATCGGCATACAACGCCACGATAACATACTCGTTACGCAAAATATCCAACACACGGCTATCGGCCCACACTCTGGCCTCCATCTCGCGGCAATTAACACATCCATGACCTGTAAAATCGACAAACAAGGGTTTACCCACCTGCTTGGCATAGGCCTCGGCCTGCGCCAAATCGAAGAAGCCATTCAAGTCATGCGGCAACTCCAATACATCGCCATATTTCACACCCGTTTGAGGGGTTGCATTGCCAACTGTAGCTGGTGCTGAAGATGAGCCCATAACAAAATCCTGGCTCTGCATTGGCGGTAGATAGCCCGACAAGGCCTTTAACGGTGCGCCCCACATACCCGGCAACATATAAACCACAAACGAGAAGGCAACAATAGCCAGCACCAGACGGGTAACCGACAGATATGGCATATCGCTATCGTGCTTAAACTTAATCTTGCCCAACAAATACAAGCCCATCAAGCTGAAGATGGCAATCCACAATGCCAAATAAACCTCTCTATCGAGCAGTCCCCAATGGTAGGTTTGATCGGCAACGCTCAAGAACTTCAAACCGAGTGCCAACTCTACAAAACCGAGCACAACCTTAACCGAGTTAAGCCAACCACCGCTCTTGGGTAGCTGCTTGAGCCATGTGGGGAAGAGGGCGAACAGGGTAAACGGCAGAGCAAAAACCACCGAAAAGGCCAGCATGGTAATGATGGGAGTCCAAAACTCGCCCGATGTAGACTGAATGAGCACCGAGCCTACGATGGGACCTGTGCACGAGAACGACACGAGCACCAACGTGAGGGCCATAAAGAAGATTCCTGCAAGACCGCCCTTATCGCTCTTGGCATCGCTATTATTAACCAATTTCTCGGGCATAACGATCTCGAAAGCGCCAAAGAACGACGCTGCAAAAATCATAAATACCGCAAAGAATATCAAGTTGGGCAACCAATGCGTAGCCAACCAGTTAAAGATGTCGGCAGTAACGGCATCGCCACCCACAAGCCATGTGATAAAGATAATGACTCCAATAGGCAAAGTGTAGAGTGCTACGATAAACAATCCATACATCAACGCACGGAAACGACCGCGAGCTACGCTACCAGAACTCTTAAGGAAGAACGATACAGTCATCGGTATCATA
>JAEIGA010018751.1_pt1 | contig 10545 bp, 7 predicted proteins | sample 9270691 | NCBI WGS metagenome assembly JAEIGA01 (sample SAMN17057246, study PRJNA624740) | gut metagenome | biome: biome; isolation source: fecal sample | host: Bos grunniens | place: China: Xizang | collected 2019
AAATATAATAGCAAAGTAATATATGGACGCAAAATTTTCTCCAAGAGTTCGTGAAATAATGTTTCGTAGTCATGAGGAAGCTGTGAAATTGGGAAACTCATACATAGGCTTGGAGCATCTTTTTTTAGGTATTATTGATGGCAAAGATAATGGCGTGACTCATATTCTTGACGAATTGAAACTTGATATCGAAGCATTTAAGCAAAAGCTTGTTGCTTCCATCAAGTCAAACATTATCGAAAAAAACACCACCGATAATATTCCTCTTACCAAACAGACTGAAAGAGCTTTGAAGTTCACTTATATCGTTGCCAAAGAATTCAACTGTGAGTTCGTAGATCCAGAACATCTCATGCTTGCAATTCTCCATGACGACAACAACATCGTTTCTCAACGACTTGAATACGAAGGAATAAACTACGATATTTTCAAAAGCAAATTAAAAGGAAGCGATATTACCAAGTCTAATCCTTTCAAGGAAAACGACATAATTGAAGAACCAAAGGACACTCTTTTCGACGACGATGACATCGAAGAAGTAAAGCCAAAAGAACCTGTTCACAAATCAAACGTAAAGTCTAAGACTCCTGTATTAGACAATTTCGGACGCGATCTGACACGTGCTGCTGAAGAGAAACGCCTCGACCCTATCGTTGGTCGTGAGAAAGAATTAGAACGCGTGTCTCAAATTCTCAGCCGCCGCAAGAAAAACAATCCTGTTTTGATTGGCGAACCTGGCGTTGGTAAGTCAGCAATCGCCGAAGGGCTTGCACTTCGCATCGTTCAACGTAAGGTGTCACGCGCTCTTTATAACAAGAGAGTCATTATGCTTGACCTCGCTTCTGTTGTTGCTGGTACAAAATACAGAGGACAATTTGAAGAACGTATCAAATCTATACTCAACGAATTAGAAAAGAACCCTGATATCATCCTCTTCATTGACGAGATTCACACTATCGTAGGCGCTGGCAATGCAAACGGCTCACTCGACGCTAGCAATATGTTAAAACCTGCTCTTGCTCGTGGCGAACTTCAATGCATTGGAGCGACAACATTAGACGAATATCGCCAATATATTGAAAAAGACGGTGCTTTAGAACGTCGTTTCCAAAAGGTCTTGGTAGAACCTACAACACCTGAAGAGACTATAGAAATCTTGAATAACATCAAGGATAAATACGAAGACCATCATTTAGTAAGATACGAACCTGAAGCAATTGAAGCTTGTGTAAAACTCACAGAGCGTTATATATCAGACCGTTGCCTTCCTGATAAAGCTATCGATGCTTTGGACGAGGCTGGTTCAAGAGTTCATATCAGCAATATGAATGTCCCTTCTAAAATCACCGAATACGAGCAAAGATTGGAAGAAATTCGTGAGCTTAAGAAGATTGCTATCGCAGAACAGAAATTCGAAGATGCAGGCGAACTTCGCAGTGAAGAATTGATAATCCTTGAAAAACTCGAGGCTGAGAAAAAAGAATGGGAAAACAATAGTAATTCAAATCGCGAAGTCGTTACTAAAGAGAATGTTGCAGAAGTCGTTGCTATGATGACAGGCGTCCCTGTACAAAGAATAGCACATAGCGAAAGTGACAAACTCATGAATATGGAATCTGAATTACAAGGTTCCGTCATTGGACAAGATGACGCAATCAAGAAAATTGTCCGCGCAATACGCCGTAATAGAGCCGGTTTGAAAGATCCAAACAAACCTATCGGAAGCTTCATTTTCCTAGGACCTACTGGTGTTGGCAAGACATATCTCGCTAAGGTTTTAGCTAAATATCTCTTTGATTCTGAAGACACATTGATCAGAATCGACATGAGTGAATATATGGAAAAATTCGCCGTCTCCCGTTTGGTGGGAGCGCCTCCTGGTTATGTCGGCTATGAAGAAGGCGGTCAGTTGACAGAAAAAGTACGCCGCAAGCCTTATTCTATCGTCCTTCTTGACGAAATTGAAAAGGCACACCCTGACGTATTCCACCTTCTCCTCCAAGTCCTAGACGATGGTCAGCTTACTGACAGTCTTGGCCGTAAAGTTGACTTCAAAAACACAATTATCATCATGACATCAAATATCGGTTCTCGTCAGTTGAAGGACTTCGGACAAGGTGTTGGTTTCGGAACACAGGCCAAAAAAGACGGCAAGGAAGAATATAGTCGCAGCGTGATAGAAAACGCTTTGAAACGTTCTTTCGCTCCAGAATTCCTCAACCGTATCGATGATGTATTAATTTTCAATTCATTAGAAAGAACTGATATTCATAAGATTATCGACGTTGAGTTAAAGAAAGTCTATAAGCGCATTGAAGAGATGGGCTACACATTGGAACTCACAGAAAAAGCTCACGATTATGTAGCTGAAAAAGGCTGGGATGACCAATATGGCGCGAGACCATTGAAACGCGCTATTCAAAAATATGTCGAAGACGTTTTAGCTGAAGAAATTATCAAAACGAAAATCAACATCGGCGAAAAGATTGTTATCGACTACGACGATATAAAAGATGATATGATTGTCAATATAATTCCAGCAGGAGAAAGAATGTTGACAGAATAACAACTTAAAAATAAACGATATAAAGCGCATCAAAAGGTGCGCTTTTTCTTTTCCTCCTAAAGAGAAAAATTATTACCTTTGCAGATTATGAAGAATTTGTCAGAATATATAAACAATAGATTTTTTAGGGTTATAACAAAGGCCAGCCGTGAACTTAATTACGATTCATACGTCATCGGTGGTTATGTTCGTGATATTTTGCTTAACAGACCTTCCAATGACATTGATGTTGTAACAGTTGGAAGCGGTATTGAATTAGCAAAGAAAACCGCAAGCCTTATTGATGCCAAGAAGGAAGTTAAATATTATGGTCGTTTTGGTACAGCCATGATACGAATGAAAGACAAAGAGATAGAATTTGTCGGAGCAAGAAGAGAATCATACGAGCCATCAAGCAGAAAACCTATGGTTGAAGATGGAACCTTGGAAGATGACCAAAACAGAAGAGACTTCACCATCAACGCTTTAGCCATCAGTCTCAACGAAGACAACTTCGGAGAATTGATAGACCCATTCAATGGCGTTGAAGATTTGAAAAATAAAATCATCCGCACTCCATTAGACCCTGACATCACATATTCTGACGACCCGTTACGTATGATGCGCGCAATTCGTTTCGCTACACAGCTTCATTTTAACATTGAAGATGAATCTTTTAACTCCATAAAGAGAAACGCTGAGAGAATCAAGATAATTTCAATGGAGCGTGTCAATGAAGAACTCAATAAAATGATACTATCACCAAAACCAAGCATCGGCTTTAAATTATTAGATGCGTCAGGTTTGCTGAAGATTATATTCCCTCAACTTGCAGCGCTTAAAGGCGTTGACGTTCAAGACGGAAGAGGTCATAAAGACAATTTCTACCACACTATGGAAGTGCTTGATAATGTCGCAGAAGCTGGCGGAGACCTTTGGTTAAGATGGGCTGCTGTACTTCACGACATTGCCAAACCTCTTACCAAGAAATATGACAAAGGAATTGGCTGGACTTTCCACGGTCACGAGACAAAAGGTGCCAAAATGACACCTAAGATTTTCGCAGCCTTGAAACTGCCTCTTAATGAAAAGATGAAATATGTCCAGAAACTTATTTCACTTCACCTCCGCCCTATCGCTTTGGTACAAGAAGAGGTAACTGATTCAGCAGTAAGACGTTTGCTCTTTGATGCAGGCGATGACATTGATGATTTAATGATATTATGCGATGCCGACATCACATCAAAGAATGAAGAAAAGAGAAACAAGTATCATAATAACTTCCAGTTAGTTAGAAAGAAACTCAAAGAGCTGGAAGAAAAAGATCACCTCAGAAATTGGCAGCCACCAGTCAATGGTGAAGTCATTATGACCACATTCGGAATCACAGAAGGAAGAAATGTCGGCGTCATCAAGACAGCCATCCGCGAAGCTGTTTTAGACGGAATCATAGGAAACAACTTCCAGGAAGCATACGCATTCATGAAAGCCGAAGGCATCAAGTTAGGATTGACTGTAAAACAAGAAGTTACAGAACCTGTTGAAGTTAAGTCAAACGGCCCTGTTCCAAATAAGATTGAGAAATGATGAATAAATATCTCGTTGTAATAGCAGGTCCGACAGCCTCGGGCAAAACAGCTACTGCCATCAAGGTGGCAAAAGCCCTCGGCACAGAGATTATCTCTGCTGATAGCCGTCAGTTTTATAGAGAGTTGCCCATTGGCACAGCAGCGCCTACAAAAGAGGAACAATCTGAAGTTCTGCATCATATGATTCATAATCTCAATGTAGAAGATAAATATGATGTTGCAGATTACGAAAACGACGTTCTAACTTTGTTAAAAAAACTTTTCATAAATCACGACTGCGTAGTCTTGACTGGCGGTTCAGGATTGTTTATCGATGCTGTTTGCAAAGGTCTTGACTCTATTCCTGATATTAGTGACAATACAAGAAACAAAGTCAACAAGTTATATGAAGAAGGCGGATTATTTGCTCTTCAAAATGAAGTACAACGCCTTGACCCAGAATATTATAACATAGTCGACAAATATAATCCTAGACGACTTCAACGCGCAGTGGAGGTTTGTTATCAGACAGGATTGCCCTACTCTTCATTCAGAAATAACACCGCAAAAGTCCGTGATTTTAAGATAATTAAGGTCGCTTTGCTTTGGGACAGAAACGAACTCATATCAAGAATCAACCTCAGAGTCGAGAAAATGATTTCCGAAGGTCTTCTTGAAGAAGCTAAGGCGATGTATCCTAAGCGTCATCTAAACAGTTTAAACACCGTTGGTTACAAAGAATTATTCGAGCATTTCGATGGAAAAGCCAGTCTTAACGAAGCAATTGAGCATATCAAGATAAACACACGCCAATATGCAAAAAGACAAATGACTTGGTTAAGAAAGAATAATGATTACCAATGGTTTACTATTGATGAGATTCCAGAAATGATCAATTATATCAAATCTACAATCAATTCTGAGAATAATAATCAATAAGTCCTTCAATAGGATTTTTAACTATCTTACTTATTTTCAATCCCTTATCATCAAGACGTTGCAATAATACATCTTGGAAATAATATGCTATTGAACCGACGAATCCTATTTCTGCATTCACAGTTGGATTAAACTTCAAAATGAAATATTCTATAAACTCATCGAAACATTCTGAACATAAGTTCTTGATGTATTCATGTTCCTTATTTGCGTAAGCAAACTTTGAGAACTCTGCTAAATATTTGGAAACCTGATTTTTATGATAAACATTTTCTATAAAATCAGATACGTCTATATTGTATTCTTTTTCAAATTTAAGCGACAAATCTTCAGGCATTATCTTATAGAAATAGTCATGAACGATTTTCCTTCCAATATGATTTGCGCTTCCTTCATCACCCAAGACATAACCCAATGAAATTGATTTTCCAGTGATTTCCTTTCCGTCATAGAAACAAGAGTTCGAACCGGTTCCTAATATGCATGCTATTCCTTTCTTGTCACCTAAAATAGCATGACAGGCAGCTAACATGTCGTGTGTCACATTAACATCAGCGTTTACAAACACCGAAGCTAAAATATCTTTAATCATAGAGCAATTCTCTTCTTTTCCGCATCCTGAGCCATAAAAGAAAACACATGTAATTTCCTGAATGTATGGATTATATATCACTTCATCTAAAATTATACTTGAAATATATTTTTCATCTGTATAATTAGGATTGAAGCCTTCCGTCTGAAAAGAAACAACAATATTTTTATCATTAATAATGACCCAATCAGCCTTTGTGGAACCGCAATCTATAATCAATTTCATTGTTAGATATTTTTTGCAAACATACAAAAAAGGCTGTTCAAAAGAACAGCCCAACCATGAAAAAATCAGTAAAATTAGAAGTTATATTGCAGCATCAACTGTATTCTGTTTGCATGACCACTGTCATTATTTTGGTCAATGCGTTTGCCGTAAAGATACTCAGCGCCAAATTGAACATTAGGCTTTGCGTACCAGAAGAAATTTGTTGCCAAATAATATGCTTCTTTGTATAAGTTAGTATTTTCATAATATTCAGGCAAATCAATGTCAACCTGACTGAATGTACAAGACATAAAGGCTCTAGGTGTGAAATTATATTGCAAACCTGCATAATAAGCCATTGATGTCACTTGTTCTAATTTTCCAGCTTCATCTTCATCCTTTCTTGTGTTATCAATTCTAGGAACAAAGTCAAGTTTCAAACCGCTAACATCTTGAATGTAAGGTGTAAGACCATTACCATAAACAAATTGATAGTAGAAAACAAGTTTTTGTTTAACAGTTACCAAACCACTAAGCTGACAAGCGTATGTAGAAATGAAGTCATTCTTGTCCTGAGTTACGTTTCTGTAATTGACGTTACGAATCAAACTGCTCAATCTTACGTGACTGCTATTGTTAGCACCCCAAGCATATTGGAGATATGACGGAATATCAGGGATGTATTGATTTGTAACTCGTTGTTCATCAGAGACTGTAAAGTCTGTAGATGGCATTTCAAGACCGATACCAGCGCTAAAATGCTTTCCCATTCTGCTTCTGAAATTCAAAACATCATTAGTCTTGTATGTCAATCCGTTAGGACCTTCTGAATCGATGGTTGGAGGAATAGCAGCAGCATCGGTGAAAAGACTGGTTGTTCTACCGATAAGCAAATCACCATAAGTGATGTAAGCGTCTTGAATTTCAGGAGTATAACCAGCACCTGAGAAGTTCATATTGACGTATGCTCCAAATTTAGCCTTTTTATCAGAAAGAGAAACGAGGTTGTAGAACAAACTGCTTTGATTTGCATTGAATTGCATCAGCATTTCATTACCAGGCTGAGGATTTATAGGAATTGCCGATGTCGTGAAATATGCCGCATTATTGATGGCTCCGTCAAAATCCATCGACATAGTTCCTTTAACATAACCGCCAACGCCCATCATATATTTCTGGCTTTTGCTCATAAAAGCGAACGACGGTGTCTTTGGCGCATTGAATCGTTCAGGAGCATTCTCTTCAAAAATAATGACATAGGTACTGTCGTGAGGCAAATCATTATTGATAATTAACAATTCTGCATGATGAGGCCTATGAGCCTTTCTGATAATAACTTCCTCTTGCGCATTTGATGTCAGAGGAATAAGAAAAATTGCACTTAAAATTGCAATGATAAATTTACTGTGTTTCATAACATTAATTTTATTGCTAAACAACGTATTTCCAATAAGGTTCAAAGGCTCTGATTATGTCAATATTATTTTTTCTTCATATATTAAATTATGTGTTTTTTTTATTAGATTTGCATTTCATTTTATAATGAGCATGTAATTGAATTTATTTTTAACGAAAAAAGTTAACAGAATTATGAGAAAATGGCGCATTGAAGATTCAGCAGAACTTTACAACATCAACAACTGGGGTGTCAACTATTTCTCTATCAATGATAAAGGAAATGTTGTAGTAACTCCAAGAGAAGGTTGTGCTTCTGTAGATTTACGCGAATTGGTTGATGAATTACAACTTCGTGACGTTTCAGTTCCAATGTTGATACGTTTCCCAGACATCATCGACACTCGTATTGAAACTATCAATTCATGTTTTAAGTCAGCAGCTGAAGAATATGAATATAAAGGAAAGAATTTCATCGTCTTCCCTATCAAAGTCAACCAGATGCGTCCTGTAGTGGATGAAATCGTCAGCCACGGAAAGAAATTCAATATCGGTTTGGAAGCTGGTTCTAAACCTGAGTTACATGCTATCATTGCATCAAATACAGATACAAACTCATTGATTATCTGTAATGGATATAAAGACGAGAGCTTTATTGAGTTAGCTCTTTTGGCTCAGAAGATGGGCAGAACAATCATCATCGTTGTTGAAAAACTCAATGAATTAAAACTCATCACTCGCGTTGCAAAACGTTTGAAAGTCGTTCCAAGCATCGGCGTTAGAATCAAATTGGCTAGCTCAGGTAGCGGCAAATGGGAAGAATCAGGCGGCGACGGCAGCAAATTCGGTTTGACAACATCCGAATTGCTCGAAGCTCTTGAATATCTCGAAAAGAACAATATGAAAGAATGCTTACGTCTTGTTCACTATCATATTGGAAGCCAAGTCACTAAGATTAGAAGCATTAAGATTGCTTTGAAAGAAGCTGCTCAGTTCTATGTTCAGTTACATAAAATGGGATTCAACATTGAATTTGTTGACGTCGGTGGCGGTTTAGGTGTTGACTATGACGGATCTCGTTCTAGCAGTGCAAGTAGCGTAAACTATAGCATTCAGGAATATGTCAACGACGTAATATTCTCTGTTGTAGACGCTTGCGACAAAAACGACTTGCCACATCCTAACGTAATTACAGAGTCTGGTCGTGCTTTGACAGCTCATCACTCAGTTCTTATTTTCGAAGTTCTCGAAACAGCATCATTGCCTGAATGGGACGACAGTGAAGAGATTTTGGAAGATGACCACGAATTGATTCACGAACTCAACGAAGCTTGGGATAAGCTTACTAACAAACAGTCTTCGATGCTTGAGACATGGCACGACGCACAACAAATCAGAGAAGAAGCCTTGGATTTGTTCAGCCTCGGACTTTTAGACATCAAGTCAAGAGCTAAGGTAGAGAGATTGTTCTGGTCAATAGCAAGAGAAATAAATCAATTGACTTCAGAATTGAAACGTATCCCAGAAGATTTCAATAACTTGCCTAAATTGTTGGCAGATAAATACTTCTGCAACTTCTCATTGTTCCAATCATTACCAGATGCTTGGGCTATAGATCAAATCTTCCCTATCATTCCAATCCACAGATTGGGTGAGCAACCAACAAGAATGGCTACATTGCAAGACGTAACATGCGACTCCGACGGTAAAGTCTCTTCATACGTAACAACAAGAAACCAGTCACATACAATGCCTGTTCACAATATGAATTCAAAGGATCCTTATTATATAGGAGTATTTTTGGTTGGTGCTTATCAGGAAATCCTCGGCGACTTGCATAATTTGTTCGGTGACACAAATGCAGTTCACGTCACTGTTGATGAAAAAGGATATTATATCGACCAAATCATTGACGGTGAGACAGTAGCTGAAGTATTGGAATATGTACAATACAGTCCGAAGAAATTAGTTAGAACCGTTGAGTCATGGGTGACAAGCTGCGTTAAACAAGGCAAGATTACCGTTGAAGAAGGAAAAGAATTCTTATCTAACTACAGATCAGGATTATACGGATATACTTATTTGGAATAAGACGCCAAGACACCGAGTCACCAAGACTCCAAGAAATATTGATTTTATGAGATGCCACAGGTGTGACGTTTCTAAAGATAAAAAGGCTGCCCTAAGCAGCCTTTTGTTTTATGATTAGTCAATGGACTATAGTGTACATTTTCTCTCGCAAAGACGCAAAGAAATTAAAAGTTTTAGCTTCAACCATAAATACGACATTAGTCTTTAGTTGCTTCTATGATATTTTGATATGTTCTAACGAACTCTCCGTTTTCAAAATAATAGAAACGACTATAATTCTTTTTGTCGTATTTATCTCCCAAGAGTTCTTTGTAGAATAAATCATCATCATAATCCTTGATTTCAATTCTGAAACAAGCTATATCTATCGAGAACATAGGATTCTTTATGCTCTCAATCTGCGTAAACGCTTCAGTATAACTGTCTGTAATCACAAATAATTCAATGCCTTTTTCATCGCAATATGATTGAGTCAAGCCCAATGAAGTACAATTCTCTGATTTACATATTGGCAACCAGCGGTAAATTATTGCTTTTTCTTGTGTAGCAAGCAGTTCTTTTATCTGATTAGGATTGATAGCATAGATACGACCGTCGTTGGTCAAGTCTGACAAAGAAGTGCTATCTGAAGTCCAATAAACGTTGTTTTTCTGTTCTGAGGTAAGATCCCTCATGAAACTGGCTTCTACGTATGATGGATGTATAATCTTTATACATATACAAGATTGCATTGCCAGTGCTAATGTGATGATTGTTAATAGTTTTTTCATAGTGGTTTATTTTTTATTAAGACTACATGACAACAAGACTACAAGTTTTTGGGTAGGTGGTCCTTATCTCCTAACTAATTAGACGCAGCAATTATTACATTCATTTTTTGTTCCTCACTAATTTCATAATTCCAAACAAAAGTAAGCCTGCTGCTATAATCCAAGTCCATATTCTATTTATATCATTATCTTTAACATCAAGTTCTTGTTCAACTGCTGTTTCAATTTTCGGACGTTCGATATATTTGTTTTCTTCAATTAATTGTAATGTATAATTGAGAACTTTATCACCATTTCTGCATTCTATTTCTTCTAATGAAATTCTTACGGGATAATCTGGCAGCACGCCGCGTCCGTATGGAAACAGTTCGTTATAAACCGTGTCGGCAACAATTTTTACAAGTGGGAAGTTTATTATGTAAGAAGAATTTGGAAGAA
>JAEIGA010018752.1_pt1 | contig 10545 bp, 6 predicted proteins | sample 9270691 | NCBI WGS metagenome assembly JAEIGA01 (sample SAMN17057246, study PRJNA624740) | gut metagenome | biome: biome; isolation source: fecal sample | host: Bos grunniens | place: China: Xizang | collected 2019
GTCACTATTATTAACTTCACGTATATTACCTAAGACATTGGCGGCTGCTTTATAATTATACTGTCTTAGAATCCTTTTTTGAATATAAAAACCGGGGAAGCGATAAAGCTTTTCTTGCAATCTACCATAATCTTGTACAGATAGATGCGTCATAAAGGTTTGTTGTGTATATGATGAATAATTTGGATTTTTTGGACTTTTTATTTCTTTTATACGTTTTTCGAAATCCTCTCTAGAAATTTGCAACGTATTACAAAAATCTAATGTATCAAAAGGTTGAACATCTCGAGGTATAAACACTAAATCGTAAGCCGGTTGATTATATACAATCAACTTACCATTACGATCATACATTAGCCCTCGTGATGGATATATTGTTTTTTTAAGAAAGGCGTTTGAGTCGGCATTCTCTTTATATTGAGAGTCACATACCTGTAACTCAAATAACTTTATCATATAAATCAACACAATTAATATGATAAAGCCACCAATTACAAATTTACGCTTCTCTAAATTATAATCTTTTCTCACGTCTCGTATTAGCTATACTATCAAAACCAAACAATATAATTGCAGTAAGGGTTGAACTGCCTAATATTCTCAACAAACTAAGTATAATATTATTGAACGTAAACAGCTGTATTACATATATACATACACAGAACAATAATGAAAGTGTATACATATATTTTATATAATTACTTACACCTAATGTACGAATTGACGGTATAGGTATCGTCATTTCATCTTCACGTGGATAAAATAAACTAAAAACAGGTTTTCTTATTATAGCTAATATAACACTAGACATCGTGAACATTCCGTGTGTATTACTAAATATATCAACAACCAATCCAATTAAGAATGAAAGTGTCATTACCCAATTTACTGATAGTGTAAGTGGTAATTTTAATATAAAGTATATAAATACAAATGGAACAGCAATATTGAATAAACATATTCTATTGCATATAATTTGAAGAAAAACCATCAAAAGAAATAGTAATAAAGAAACAAACGCATTTTTTGTCATTGTTATATATCCTTTCTATCTTTAGTTTTATTCATTTTTAACATATCAAGTTCCTGTTTCATGTTATTTTTTAATACACGAACATTACTTAATTGTGTAAAATCGGTTAATAGCTTTATTTTTAATGAAAAGAAATTATCTGCACCAGAGTTTATCTGTTCTTCAATTATGCCAACTTGAATTCCCTCTGGAAATACTGCTGAATATCCACTTGTAACAATAGTATCACCTTTTTCAAATTTCACATGTCTTGGCATTTCCTCCAAAATTGCATAATATGGAGACTTTCCATCCCAAACCAAACTACCAAAATAATCACTATTCTTAACTTTACACGAAAGTCGCAAGTCTGGATTTAGCAATGATATTATACGGGAAGAATAATCGCCCACAACATTAACAATCCCAACTACACCATTTTGGTCTACCACACCCATCTCGCTTGCTACACCATCTTTTAAACCCTTATTTATGGTTATAAAATTTTGTTGAAATGAAATACTATTACTTATTACACGAGCTAAGACAAAGTCAAATTGACTATTTTTCGTTTTATTGGATGAAGTATCGGACATACACAATCTATATTCCTTAACTTGATTTCTCAACGCGAGAACTTCCATTTCCAAAGTTGCATTCTGATATTGTAAATCATCATTAATATCTCTTAGATAAAAATAAGATGTTATACCGCTAATTCCTGAATATATAGATGAACTTATAGAATTGGCTGAAGTGAGATAAACACTTTGCTGATAAGGGTTGTTTTTGAACAACAAAATGCTACTCAAAACCATATAAAATATAAATAAAAACCACGAACTGTTTTTTATGAAAAAGTCTATTAAATTTCTCACTATTTTACAACCGAATATTAATACATAAACCCTCATAGAATGGAATTGAAGGCTAAGAAAGAATCATAGCCTTCATTCCATATAATCACATGTATTCTTAATTATCTAATCAAGAAATTAAAACGTTCAATATTTTTCAAAGCAACTCCAGTACCTTTAGCAACAGCAAGTAATGGATCTTCTGCAATATGGAACTTGATACCAATCTTATCGGTTAATCTCTTATCAAGTCCTCGTAGTAGGGCACCTCCACCTGCTAAATATATTCCATTTTTTACAATATCAGCATATAACTCTGGAGGTGTTTGTTCCAACGCACTTAATACAGCAGCTTCTATTTTCGAGATTGATTTTTCAATACAATGACTTATTTCTTGATAAGAAACAGGAACTTCCATTGGTAGTGCAGTCATTTGGTTTGGCCCATGTACGATAAAATCTTCAGGAGGATTATCTAGTTCTGTTAACGCAGAACCTACATTCTTCTTTATTATTTCTGCAGTACGTTCACCAACCTTCATATTATGTGCACGACGCATGTGTTCCTGAATATCATCGGTCAAGTCATCACCAGCTATTTGAATACTCTTATTACTTACGATACCACCTAACGATATAACAGCAATTTCTGAGCTACCACCACCGATATCTACAACCATATTTCCTTCAGGAGCTTCAACATCCAGACCAATACCTAGAGCAGCCGCCATTGGTTCATATATCATATATACATCACGACCACCAGCATGTTCTGATGAGTCACGTACTGCACGTATTTCTACTTCAGTAGAACCTGATGGTATACCTACAACCATTCTTAAAGATGGTGAGAACCAACTATTTTTTGGTGTAGCTTTCTTAATCAAGCCACGAATCATCAATTCAGCTGCATTAAAGTCAGCAATCACTCCTTGACGCAAAGGTCGAATTGTTTTAATACCTTCCCATTCCTTACCTTGCATCAATTTAGCTTCATGTCCCACAGCAACCATCTTACCGGTTCTTGTATCAACTGCTACTATTGATGGTTCATCAAGAATAATTTTACCATTATGGATTATAATGGTATTTGCTGTACCTAAATCTATTGCTATTTCTTTGGTAAATGAGAATAATCCCATAGTAGTATTTAATGTTTAAAGTGACGCACATGGGTCATTACCATTGCCATCTCATTATTATTACAATATTCTATTGTTTCATTATCTCTAATAGAACCACCAGGTTGAATTACTGCATTAACTCCTGCAGCGTGTGCTAATTCAACGCAATCTGCAAATGGGAAAAATGCGTCTGAAGCAATAACAGCACCTGTTAAGTCAAAACCAAAACTATGAGCCTTTTCTATAGCTTGTTTTGTCGAATCAACGCGTGAAGTTTGCCCAATACCACTAGCTAAAAGTTGTTTGTTTTTTGCAAATACGATAGCATTACTTTTACTATGTTTTACAATTTTATTGGCAAATAATAAATCTTCTATTTGGGCTGGGTCAATAGCTTTTACTGTTACTGTTTCAAGTTCTTCAACTTTTTCTACATGCATATCTCTTTCCTGACCTAGCGCACCATTCAATACTGAACGATATTGCATAGTAGGACGTTCATTGTGCTTTTGGATCAAAATAATTCTATTTTTCTTTTGTTTCAACACTTCAAGAGCTTCATCTGTATATGATGGTGCTATACATACTTCAAAGAAAATTTTATTCATTTCCTCTGCTGTATCTTTATCAACTTCAGCATTAGTAATTAAAACACCTCCAAATGCAGAAACAGGATCACCTGCTAACGCATCTTTCCATGCTTCAAGTACGGACTCGCGCGAAGCCAAACCACAAGCATTATTATGTTTCAATATAGCAAATGTAGTTTCACTAAAATCACCAATCAAGTTTACAGCTGCATCAATATCAAGCAAGTTGTTATATGAAATTTCTTTACCATGAAGTTGAGTAAACATTGCCTCAAAATCACCGAAGAAATAACCTTTTTGATGTGGATTCTCTCCATATCTCATAACTTTAGCACCATTTACAGGGAATCGAAGTGCTGAAGTTTCATCTTTATCGAAATAGTTAAAAATATGGCTATCGTATGCACTAGAAACAGCAAATGCCTCTTTGGCGAACCATCTTCTATCTTCCAATGTTGTTTCTGCACCGCCATTGGCCTTCAATCTTTCATATAGCGGTTCATATTGTGCTTTAGACGCAACAATAACAACGTCATTGAAGTTTTTTGCAGCTGCTCTAATCAATGAAATACCACCTATATCTATCTTTTCAATAATATCATCTTCAGCGGCACCCGATGCAACAGTTTCTTCAAACGGATACAAATCCACTATCACCAAATCTATTTCTGGTATTTCATATTGAGCAATTTGACTTTGATCACCTTCATGCTCACGACGATTTAAAATACCGCCAAAAACCTTGGGATGTAGAGTCTTAACGCGACCACCAAGTATTGATGGATAACCTGTTAAATCTTCAACAGCATCACATTCATAACCTAAACTTTGTATAAAGGTTTGTGTTCCACCTGTTGAAAGGAATCTTACACCATTATCATTTAATAATTTCAGAATTTTATCTAGACCATCTTTATAAAAGACTGAAACAAGAGCTGTTTTAATTTTTTTATTTTGTGCCATTTCTATATTCTTTTTCTGTATTGTTATTATTTTTTTTTATTCTTTTCAATCCACTTGCGAGCATTTACAAATCCTTCAATCCATGGAGTTACTTCATTGCGTTTTCTAGTTTCTGGATAGAATGCACATTGCCATGGGAATATTGCACGTTCCAAGTGAGGCATCATAGCTAAGTGACGACCATCAGCCGAAGCTATACCGGCAACAGCACGAGGAGAGCCATTTGGATTAGCTGGATATGATTTATGCGTATATTGTAATACAACATTATATTTATCTGCAGATTCAGGCATATAGAATTTACCTTCGCCATGAGCTACCCATATACCAAGTTTAGAACCTGATAGAGAACCAAACATTACTGAGTTGTTTTCAGGTATTGTAACACCGATGAATTGAGATTCAAATTTATGAGAATCATTGTGCAACATTTTTGTACGTTTTGCATGTTCCGGATTAATTAGGTTCAATTCTATCATCAATTGACATCCATTACATACACCTAAACTTAACGTATCTTCTCTGGCGTAGAAGTTCTTTAATGTTTGTTTTGCTGTTTCATTCCATTGGAATCCGCCAGCCCAACCTTTTGCTGAACCTAAAACATCCGAATTAGAAAAACCACCACAGAATACAATCATATTTACATCTTCAAGTGTTTCTCTACCAGACATTAAATCAGTCATATGAACATCTTTAACATCAAAGCCAGCATAATAAAGTGAATAAGCCATTTCTCGATCACCATTTACACCTTTTTCACGAATAATTGCAGCTTTTATACCACTTGGATTATGCTTGAATCCTTCTATGCCATAAGAACTTGCATTTCCTTTAAATTCAGCTGGAAAACGATAACGAATTGGTTGTTTCTTATAATTTTCAAAACGTAATTTTGCACATTTCTCACCACTTTGTTTACAATCAAGCAAATATGAGGTCTTGAACCACAAATCACGCAAATAATCAACAAACAACATATATTCATTATCATTATGTTTGATAACCACATTGCGTTCATTGTTAGGTGTTGCAACTTTAATATACTTTATTCCTGCTTCAGCTAATGTAGCAAGAACACTTTCTTCATTTTTCTTTGCAACTTGTATAAGTACAGCAGGATTTTCAGCAAATAGCACTTTAATCATATCTTCAGTATTAAAGCCATCGATATTTACCTCAAGACCGCCCTTAACATTAGCAAATACCATTTCAAGCAAAGCAGTTATCATACCTCCGGCAGATACATCATGCATTGCCAAAAGTGATTTTCTGTTCACTAGTTTTTGAATTGTAGCAAAAGCCTTAGCGAAATATTCAGGTGACTTTACTGTTGGTACATCACTACCTACTTTACACATTACTTGAGCCAAAGCAGAGCCACCAAGTCGCATTTCATCTCCTGAGAAATCAACATAATATATTGAACTGTCTTTTAATTGCACAACCGGTGAAACGGTTTTCTTAACATCTTTTACTTCTGCTCCTGCCGAAATAATAACAGTTCCAGGTGAAAGTACTTTTTTATCACCATATTTTTGAGTCATAGAAAGACTATCCTTTCCGGTTGGGATATTAATTCCCAAAGCACAAGCGAAATCACTACAAGCTTTCACAGCACTATACAATGCAGCATCTTCTCCTTCGTTTCTACAAGGCCACATCCAGTTAGCACTCAAAGAAACACTCTTTAAACCATCTTTAAGATTTGCACCAACAATATTAGTAAGCGATTCTGCGATTGACAACACAGATCCTGCTTCAGGATTAGCTAAAGCTGCTTGTGGTGCATGACCTATAGAAGTTGCAACGCCACATTTACCAGTATAATCAAGAGCAACAACACCACAGTCACTTAATGGTAATTGTATTTCACCTTGACATTGTTGACGTGCAATTTTACCGGTAACTGATCGGTCTACCTTATTTGTAAGCCAATCTTTACATGCAACAGCCTCAAGTTGTAGAACGTTTTCTACATATTCATTTAGTTTTGCATTTTCGTATGAAGGATTTTCCAGTACACGTCCTTTTGTTACATCACGCATGATTGTTTTTGGTGAACTTCCAAACATATCTTTCATGCCAAGGTCGATTGGTTTAATACCATCCTTTTGTTCGAATACGAAACGATCATCTCCTGTTGTTTGTCCCACAACATAGAATGGCGCACGTTCACGTTCTGCAATCTTCTTGATTTGTTCTATGTCCTTACTTTCCACAACCATACCCATTCGTTCTTGGCTTTCATTTCCAACAATTTCTTTAGATGAAAGGGTAGGGTCGCCAACAGGTAGCGCATCAATATTAATCTTTCCACCAGTTGCTTCAACCAATTCAGATAGTGCATTCAAGTGTCCACCAGCACCATGGTCATGAATTGATATTATAGGATTATTATCCGATTCTGCTAAAGTACGTATCACATTTGATACACGCTTTTGCATTTCAGGATTTGCACGTTGAATAGCATTCAACTCAATAGCATTTGCATATTGACCGGTATTTACCGATGATACAGCACCACCGCCCATACCGATACGATAGTTATCACCACCCATCAAAACGACATCTTGATTAGGCTTTGGAGTACCTTTAATTGCGTCACGTTTGTTAGCAAATCCAACTCCACCAGCAAGCATTATCACCTTATCATATGCAAATTGTTCACTATTTTCTTCATGTTCAAAAGTCAAAAGTGAGCCACAGATTAGAGGCTGTCCATACTTATTACCAAAATCACTTGCTCCATTAGAAGCTTTGATAAGAATTTCTTCAGGAGTTTGATATAGCCATGGACGAGGTGGCATTGTACACATTTCCCAAGCATGTTCGGCTGTGCGTGGATATGATGTCATATATACAGCATTACCTGCCAATGGAAGGCTAGCCTTACCTCCACCGAGGCGGTCACGAATTTCACCTCCAGAACCCGTAGCAGCGCCATTGAATGGTTCTACTGTAGTAGGGAAGTTATGTGTTTCTGCTTTAAGAGAAATAACTGAATTTATATCTTTAACCTCAAAGAAGTCTGGTTTATCACCAGTCTTTGGCGCGAACTGTTCAATTTTTGGACCTTTCACAAAAGCAACATTATCTTTGTAAGCCGATATAAGTCCATTTGGATTTTCTTGTGAAGTTTTCTTTATCATTTTGAACAATGACATTTCTTTTTCTTCACCATCGATAATGAATGTTCCATTGAAAATCTTATGTCGACAATGCTCTGAATTTACTTGTGAAAAACCAAAAACTTCGCTATCAGTTAATGGACGTTCCAACTTTTTGCTTAAGTTCTTTAGGTAATCTATTTCCTCAGGACTTAATGCAAGGCCTTCACTAATATTATATTCTTCAAGATTTTCAATATATATAATTTGCTCAGGAGTCTTTGTAATTGTAAAAATGTCTTTATTTAAACCTTTATAGACCCTTTGAAGCATTTTGTCATGTTCCGGATTTTCTTCCCCAAAATAAGCAAACTCTTCAATTCGAGTGATACCACTGATACCCATATTTTGGGCAATTTCTACAGCATTTGTACTCCACGGTGTTATCATCTCACGACGCGGACCAATAAATGTTCCTTTTACGGTTGAGCCTGATAAGGCTTTAGCACCATCAAACAGCCAATAAAATTTTTCAATCTCAGCTTGGGATAATTTATGATCCGATTCAACAGCAAAAACAGTTTTTGCTCCTTTTTTAAAGAACGTTATCATATCGTTATTATAGAATATTTTATATTACGTAATAATTATTGCAAAGATAATGAAAATATCACAGAAAAGCACTAATTTTGACCACAAAATAAAGAATTAATGATACAAGAATTACAAATAAGAGTAAACCCTAGAATCTCGGCAGTCAAAGAGGAATTAAAATTATATATTTCTACTCTAAAAAACATTGACATTAATAGAATTAAAGCGATACGTATCATAAAGCGTTCAATCGACGCCAGACAACGTAACGTAATGGTGAATCTTACTATTCGAGTTTATGTAGATGAAGAATTTGATAATAAACCACTAATAGATCCTATTGTATATAAAGATGTTTCAACTAATGCGAAAGCTATTGTTGTCGGAGCAGGTCCGGGAGGACTTTTTGCAGCACTACGCCTGATTGAATTAGGTATATGCCCAATAGTTCTTGAACGTGGTAAGGATGTACAAGAACGCCTAAAGGATGTTGCACGTATTTCGCGAGAAGGAATAGTTGACCCAAATTCCAATTACTGCTTTGGAGAAGGTGGAGCGGGAGCTTATTCTGACGGAAAGCTCTACACTCGAAGTAAAAAACGCGGATCGATCAATCGAATACTTGGCATTTTTTACCAGCATGGCGCAAGTGAGGATATATTAATAGATGCACACCCACACATAGGCACAGACAAACTCCCAAAGGTTATCAAAGCTATGAGAGAAACAATTATCGCATGTGGGGGTGAGGTTCATTTTAATACACTCGTAAATGACATCATTATAGAAAACAATGAAGCGATAGGAGTATGTACTGAGAATGGTTTACGTTTAAATGGTCCTGTTATTCTTGCTACAGGACATTCAGCGCGTGATATTTATTCATTATTGAAAAAAAAGGCTATTAAAATTGAGGCAAAAGGGATTGCTGTAGGAGTGCGTCTTGAACATCCACAACACACCATTGATTGCATCCAATATCATAGCTCAAACGGTAGAGGTAAATACCTGCCGGCAGCCGAATATAATTTTGTAACACAAGTTAATGGTAGGGGAGTGTATTCATTCTGCATGTGTCCCGGTGGTTTTATTGTTCCTGCAGCAAGCGATAAAAATCAGCTTGTAGTTAATGGAATGTCGCCGTCGAATCGAGGAACTCGTTGGGCTAACTCAGGTATGGTAGTCGAAATTCACCCTGATGATCTTGATAAAAAGTACTCTGAATTTGGAGAACTTGCAATGATGAAATACCAAGATGATGTTGAACGAATATGCTTCGAAGCAGCGGGTAATACACAAAAAGCCGGAGCACAACGCATGATTGACTTTGTGGAGGGACGTCCATCTAAAGATTTACCACCTACATCGTATGCACCTGGTATTCAGCTATCCAGACTAGACAAATGGATGCCAAAATTTATTAGCAGCCGTTTACGAGAAGGATTTAAAGTATTCGGACGTTCTGCACGAGGATTTCTCACTAATGAAGCAATTGTTATCGGAATGGAAACACGCACATCCTCTCCGGTTCGCATACCACGTGACAAAGAAACACTATCTCACATTGAAATCAAAGGCTTATACCCATGTGGTGAAGGAGCCGGTTATGCAGGAGGTATCGTTTCTGCCGCAATTGACGGTGAACGCTGTGCAGAATGTCTAGTTTTTGCTCTAAACACAAAATAGAATGTTTTTAAAAAAAGAATTTAATCCAAAATTAGAAACTAAGAAAGCATACATTTCTTTGTTTTCTATAACAATATGTCAATTAATAAGTGTAATTCCTGTACTATGGTTTGATTTAGGAGTCTTTTTAACCACAATATTTTTGTCATTTATTGAATTATACATATTCATGGAAAATTGCTTAAACAAAGATGGTTTTATTTTTAAATGCGATAAAGCAATATTAACGCAACAGATAAAAACATATAAATCAATCTATCGACTATGGATATTTGCCTTAACTTTCTTTTGTCTAAATAATCTTCTATTTTTTATCTTAACTATTATTTTTGAAGTACATTATTTTGAAATACAACAATTTATAACGGATCAAATGCATGATAATTCTCAAGATTCATTTTTATTCGATATATTATATTGTTTCGACCTTTATACAATACATAGCAATTTATGGGAATATAATTTTGCAAACGGCCCTGATTGGGATAGCGCAATTTTCTTTGTGCCCTATTACACTTATAAATATAACGGCAACAGAGAAATTGTCGATCTGATGTGGGACAATATGTGCAGCTCCTTAAAATATTTTAAAAGCCTTTCGGAAGGCTA
>JAEIGA010018753.1_pt1 | contig 10544 bp, 9 predicted proteins | sample 9270691 | NCBI WGS metagenome assembly JAEIGA01 (sample SAMN17057246, study PRJNA624740) | gut metagenome | biome: biome; isolation source: fecal sample | host: Bos grunniens | place: China: Xizang | collected 2019
TATTGGCTGGTGACTATTTGAAAGAGGCTTCTGATAGTAATGTTGATATGTGTGCGGTAGGTTTCTTGTATCGTCACGGTTACTTTACACAGAGCCTTTCAATGGATGGTCAGCAGATTGCAAACTATGAAGCCCAGAACTTCCAGAGTCTTCCAATAGACAGAGTAATGGATGCTAACGGACAGCCTCTGACTGTAGCTGTTCCATTTATCAATTATACTGTTTATGCTTCTGTTTGGCGTGTAAACGTAGGTAGAGTGCCTTTGTATCTGCTTGATACTGATAATGAAATGAATAGCGAATACGATCGTCCTATCACATCACAGTTGTATGGTGGCGATTGGGAAAATCGTTTGAAACAGGAGATTCTTTTGGGTATAGGCGGTATGCTTACTTTAGAGGCTCTTGGCATAAAGAAAGATATCTATCATTGCAACGAAGGTCATGCAGCTTTGTGTAACCTTTACAGACTGACATCTTATATTAAACAGGGATTGTCATTCAACCAGGCTATGGAGGTGGTTCGCGCATCTTCACTCTACACTGTTCATACTCCTGTACCTGCAGGTCACGACTATTTTGACGAAGGTCTGTTTGGTAAATATATGAGTGGTTATGCACAGCAGTTGGGTATTAGCTGGAATGAGTTGATGGATATGGGTAGAACTAACCCAGGCGATGCTAACGAACGTTTCTGTATGTCAACATTTGCTTGTAACACTTGTCAAGAGGTTAATGGTGTAAGCTGGTTGCACGGTGAGGTTTCAAAAGATATGTTCTCAGGTATATGGAAGGGTTATTATCCACAGGAAAGTCATGTTGGTTATGTAACAAATGGTGTTCACATGCCTACTTGGGCTGCTTCTGAATGGACTTCACTATATGGTAAGTATTTCGATAAGAACTTTATGAACGATCAGTCAAACCAGAATATCTGGGAGGCTATCTATAATGTTCCTGATAAGGTGGTTTGGGATACTCACAAACAGTTGAAAGAGAAATTGGTTGAATATATTCGTAACTCTTTCCGCGAAACTTGGTTGAAGAACCAGGGAGATCCTTCAAGAATTGTCTCTTTGATGCAGAAGATTAATCCAAATGCGCTGATAATAGGTTTTGGTCGTCGTTTTGCTACATACAAACGTGCGCACTTGTTGTTTACCGATTTGGATCGTTTGGCTAAGATTGTAAATAATCCTGAATATCCTGTTCAGTTCTTGTTTACCGGTAAGGCTCATCCACATGATGGCGCAGGTCAGGGACTTATCAAGAAAATTATTGATATTTCACGCCGTCCGGAGTTCTTGGGTAAGATTATCTTCCTGGAAAACTACGATATGCGTTTAGCACGTCGTCTTGTTTCTGGTGTTGATATTTGGTTGAATACTCCAACTCGTCCACTTGAGGCATCAGGTACTTCGGGTGAAAAGGCTCTGATGAATGGTGTTGTAAACTTCTCAGTGCTTGATGGTTGGTGGTACGAAGGTTATCGTAGGGGTGCCGGTTGGGCATTGACCGATAAACGTACTTATCAGAATCAGGCTTATCAGGATCAGTTGGATGCTGCTACTATCTATAGCTTGCTTGAAAACGAAATAGTTCCTCTCTATTATTCACAGAACGAAGAGGGCTTATCGAAAGAGTGGGTTAAGGTTATGAAGAATTCAATGGCTCAGATAGCTCCTCACTACACAATGAAGCGTCAGCTGGACGATTATTATGATAAGTTCTACTGCAAGATGGCAAATCGTGCAAAAGATCTTATGCAGAATAATTTTGCAAAAGCAAAGGAGATTGCATTGTGGAAAGAGATTGTAGCAGAGCGTTGGGATTCTATAGAGATAGTCTCTTCTGAAAAGAGCGAATGTATTCAGCAGGGTCAGTTTGAAAGCGGTAAACCATATAAAGTTAGATATGTGGTTGACGAAAAGGGACTGGAAGATGCTGTAGGTATAGAAATGGTTACTGTTGCAAATGTTGATGGTAAGGAGAAGATTGTAAGCGTAGAACCACTGAATTTGGTAAAGCGTGAAGGTAATCTTTATACATTTGAATGTACTACCAAAAACGATGAAGCCGGTCAGTTCAAAGTTTGCTACAGAATGTATCCAAAGAATGCAGAACTGCCTCATAGACAGGACTTCTGCTATGTTAAGTGGTTTTATTGATTAAGACTAATTATATTGATAGTAATTGACCGGTTGGTGTTTTCCAATCGGTCAATTATTTTTTTTAGAGGTAGCTATAACTATAAAAAAATAGAGTAGGGTACATTGGCACTCTACTCTATTGATGTCTTGATTTGTTTATGCTGTTACTTCAAGTATTTCTGCAATGCTTCTTCTACAGCTGAGCCACGAAGATTCTTTTCTATAATCACACCTTCTTTATTTACAAGGTATGTGGTAGGGATAGTCATTACTCCATAAAGAGTTGCAGGCCCTGTTTCTGAATCATCGTCTAAAAGTTGTATCCATTCCATCTCTTCTTCTGCTACAGCATTCTCCCAATCACTTCTGTTTGCATCTACAGATACGCTGACAATCTCAAATCCTTTAGAATGCCATTTTGCGTATGCCTCTTTCAGAGTAGGGATTTCTCTGCGACATGGACCACACCAGCTTGCCCAGAAATCTATGAGAACCAATTCGTTCTTTGCTACGAAATCAGAAAGCTTAACTTTCTTGCCATCGGCACCAAGCATTTCTGCTTCAAAATCGATGTATTTGTTACCGATTGTCAGGTTAATCTGACTTTTTACATAATCTGAAAGTGCAACAAAACTTTCGTTTGTACCAAATACAGGTTCCATCTTTACGATGAATTCCATAAGTTCTTCAGGTTCAAACATATCGTAAGATTCTAATAGCTGCTGCAAACCGAATTCATTATCGGTGTTGTTAAGAATGCTTGCTCTTACTATATCTATGAATTCTTCCTGGAGTTCTTCCATTTTCTTGAATGCAGATTCTCTGTCGGCTTCTGTTTCTGCACGTTGCATTTCCATTTCAATAGCAGTAGCACGTTCGTTCATATTACTGCTCTTGTCATAGAATATCTGGAACTGTTCATTTACTAATGTTCCGCTTACATTCTGCATGCCGTTAGCATATTCAATCTTAATGTTACCGGGTTCCAAGAAGAATGTGCATGAATTTGACTGAATACCATCTACTGAGAATGAGAGCATAGCAACTTGACAAGTATCGGTTTTTCCGCTAAATGAGAAAGATTCTCCAGATACTTTGGTTGAGTCCATTATGGCTAATTCACCATCTTCTATGTGGAAAAGCATAATGGTAGCATCGTCTGCAATACCATATATCTTACCGTTTACTTTATAGCTGTTACTACTGCAAGCAGTGAACAATAAAGTTACCAATGATAATAAAAATAACTTTTTCATATTCTTTGTCTATTTAATTACGTACTGTGAACTGATTGATTCATTTGTTATTACGCGATTGATGGTTTCAGCAAACATTTCCGCAACTGAAATCTGTTTCAGCTTCTTACAAGGTATTGGGTTCTTGTAAGGTATGCTGTTGGTAAATACAATCTCCTCTAATTGTGATTCGTCAACGCGAATAGGAGCATTACCACTCATTACACAGTGTGAAGCTATGGCGCGAACGGATTTTGCACCTGCCTCTTTCATTACATCGGCAGCTTTACAGATAGTACCTGCGGTATCTACTATGTCGTCAATAACAATTACGTTTTTGCCTGCTACATCGCCAATGATTTTGATATCATCTACTACGTTGGCGCGTGAACGTGTCTTTTGGCAGAGTACCAATGGCACGTCAAGGTATTTTGCGTATGCGCTGGCGCGTTTGCTACCACCTACGTCTGGAGCCGCAATAACAAGTTCATCAAGTTTTAAGCTTTCAATATATGGCACAAATACCATTGATGCATATAGATGATCTACCGGTACATTGAAGAAACCTTGTATCTGATCTGCGTGCAGGTCCATTGTGATAAGGCGGTCTATGCCTGCAGTGCTAAGTAAATCGGCTACTAATTTGGCACCTATTGATACACGTGGCTTATCTTTTCTATCTTGTCTGGCCCAACCAAAATAGGGGATAACTGCGTTGATGCTTTTTGCTGAGGCGCGTTTTGCAGCATCTACCATCAATAACAGTTCCATCAGATTGTCAGATGAAGGATAGGTGGATTGTACCAGGAATACATCGGCACCACGGATAGACTCTTCGTAAGAGACTGCAAACTCACCGTCGGCGAAATGTGTAACATTCATCTGCCCAAGTGGACACTTAAGATGATCACATATCTCTTTTGCTAAGTACATTGTATTTGTACCGCAGAAGACAAGGAAATAATTTCTTAAATCCATACAGAAAACTTGTTGTTTATAGTTCTTTTAAATAAGGTATGCAAAGGTACTACTTTTAACCTTATTCGGACTATAATAAACGAAGTAATTTTTACTTTTGATAAGCAATTTTTATTTGCTTACTCTATCGGGGTTGTTGTTTACGAAATCTGCCCAACTTTTAGATGATGATTTTCTGCCTGTTTTCAACTTGGTTCCTGTGGTATTTGCGCTTTCATGAATAGGATTGCATATTTGTATAAAATGACAATAGGCAGCACCTAATGCATCGGTTGCATCAAGGAATTTAGGCATATCTTCTTTGTTTATGTTTAATAAATTCTGAAGCATATAAGCTACCTGTTCTTTGCTGGACGAACCATTGCCTGTAATAGCCATCTTTATTTTAAGCGGGGCATATTCGGTTATGGGAATGCTGTGGTTTATGGCAGCTGCCATAGCTACTCCCTGAGCACGTCCCAATTTAAGCATTGATTGTACGTTTTTTCCAAAGAATGGAGATTCAATGGCAACTTCATCCGGAAGAAACGAATCTATTATGCCTGTTACACGTTGAAAGATTTTACCCAGTCGCAGGTACATGTCTCCCTCTTTGCGCAGGTCTATTATACCCATTGCAATCATCTCTGCTTTGTTGCCTGTAACTTTGATTATTCCGTAACCCATTACGTTTGTACCGGGGTCTATGCCCATTATGATTTTTTCTTTTATGGGTTTCATTTGCGGGTTTTCGGAATGTTGGGGATTTTCGGTGGAGCATACGAGAATCGAACTCGTCACCTTTTGACTGCCAGTCAAACGCTCTAGCCAGATGAGCTAATGCCCCGTGTTTATTTTCGTCTGCAAATATACAACATCAGTTAGAAATCCGGTCAATTTTAAGCAAAAATATTGTTATTCAAAGAATGATTGTATAAAGACTAATGTCATAAAACCAAAAAGCAAGGCATAGGTGGCTCTTTTCTGATAACCGTGAGCATGGGTTTCCGGTATCATTTCATCGCTTACAACGTAGAGCATTGCGCCTCCGGCAAAAGCTAACATTACAGGAAGAAGCATTTGTGATATGGCACCCATACCATAACCTATCCAAACACCTGCAATCTCTAACATACCTATTGCCAATGAGATTATGAGTGTGCGCATTCTGCTGACTCCTGCCATAAGAAGAGGGGATATAATAACCATACCTTCCGGAACATTTTGCAGAGCTATACCGAATGTTACTGACCAGGCGGCACTACTGTCTGTTTCGTTAAAACCCACTCCGGCAGCTATTCCTTCCGGTAACTTATGCAGGGCTATGGCAAGTACAAAAAGAAGAACTTTGTTTAGATTTGAGTTGTTGGCATGCTGCTCCGGTTCTAATCCGGTTATGGCGTGCAGGTGTGGTGTTAATGCATCCAATACATTCAGGAATAAAGCGCCTACAATTACTCCAATGGCAATAGTCCACCAACCACCTGTTCCGGCTCCTTCTACTGCCGGAAGTATAAGCCCTACTGTCGATGCGGCTAACATAACTCCGGCACAATAGCCCATAATGGTGTCGTGAGCCTTGTGGGAAAGGTTTTTAAAAAACAGACCTATAACGGATCCTATAATTGATGCACCACATAGTCCTATAGCGCTAATCCAAACTTCATTCATAACTTTAGTACACAAATTTGGTGTAAAGTTACACATTCTTTTTTTGAGATAGGTAAAAATAGTGTTATCTTCACCGCAAAATATGTGAATTATGATAGAGAAAATGATGGAGAGACGTTCTGTACGTCATTATACCAATGAAAAGGTTTGTAAAACCGATGTGGAAGAGATTTTGAAATGTGGTATTTACAGTCCTAATGCACTTAATGCGCAGGGTTGGGAGATACGTGTGCTAACAAATGATGCCAAGATAGATGAGGCAAGAAAGTTGTTTAAAAAGGCTATGCCGGAACGTGCAGAAGAGCCTGCTATAAGCCATGCGTTTCCAAATGCACCGGTATATATATTTATAGCTAACGATACTGCATCGCCATATTCGGAAAAGGATTGCGGTATTTTGGCTGCTACTATTACATACGCAGCTTGGGCTAAAGGTTTGGGTACTTTGATTATGGGCAGTACTGCAAACTATTATAATGGTATTCCTGAATTGAAGAGTTATCTTGAAGAACTGAACTTTTCTGACGGATATAAATTGCAGTTGGTTATAGCTTTAGGTTATCCGGCTGAGACTCCTGAGGTTAAACCTCGCGATTTCTCCAAAATATGTTGGATAGAATAGTCTTTGATAATTTGGATGATTATTGCTAATTTTGCACACATTTAAAACTTAAAATATGAATAAGGTAGCGGAAAACCCTTTAAAAAACCGCACAATCAACCATCCTTACGCGTTAATGGTTGTTTCTGCGGTATTTGTGACATTGTATTTAGTGGCAAATATTATGGCTGTCAAAATTATTGGTTTGGGTAGATGGTTCTATTTTGACGCAGGAACACTAACCTTTCCTTTGGCCTATATGTTGGGTGATGTACTTACAGAAATCTGGGGCTTTAAGACAGCGAAACGTGTTATTTGGCTTACTTTTTTCTGTAATGTATTGATGGTGGTATGTACACAGTTAGCTGTTTGGTTTCCATCGCCCGATTATCTTGAAACAACAGCTAAAGCTTATAATACGATATTTACGTACGTGCCCAGAATAGTGGTAGCTTCGCTGGTGGGCTTCCTGTTGGGTGAACTTTCAAATGCTTGGTTTATGGATAAAATAAAACAGAAAACCAAGGGAAAACGTATGTGGGTGCGTACTATAGGTAGTTCTGCAATAGCATATTGGTTTGATACACTGCCTTTTGTACTTATAGCTTTTGTTGGAGTAGTTTCTGCCAGAGAGCTTTTGTTGATGATAGCGTTGCAATATGTGGTGAAGCTTTTAATTGAGGTGGTTTTTGGTACTCCTATGTTTTATGCAACAATACATTTCCTGCGTAAGCATTTTATGAAAACTGGTTGGTGATGAATAGATATGCTGTTATAGATTCAAAGCTGAAACGTGAATTTGTACTGCTGCAAGGTAGCGGTTGCAGATGGAAGAAATGTTTGTTTTGTGATTATCATAAAGATTTAAGTGATAATGCATTATCTGTAAATAGTGAAGTGTTGCAAAAAGTGACCGGAGTGCATGGTGTGCTTGATGTAATTAACTCGGGTTCGGCAATGGAACTTGATAAAGGAACAATAGAGATTTTGCAACAGGTGGTGAAAGAGAAGCATATTCACACTTTATGGTTTGAGGCTCATTATATGTATAGACACAAATTAGCTGCTTTTGCAAAACTGTTTGAACCTGCTGTAGTTAAATTTCGTTGCGGAGTGGAAACTTTTAATACTGCTTTACGCAACAAGTGGCAGAAAGGAATACCCGAAAACGTTAAACCGGAAGATATTGCACGCTATTTTAAGGGTGTGTGCCTGTTGTGCTGTACAGAGGGGGAGGATAAAGAACATATAATTGAAGATATCAGGATAGCTGATAACTTGTTTGAATATTTTAGTGTAAATATTTTTTGTAATAATACCACCTCTGTAAAACAAGATAAAGAGTTAGCTGCTTGGTTTGTGCAAAATGTATATCAGCAGATAAAAGATAATCCAAAGATTGAAATCCTTTTAGAAAATACAGAACTCGGAGTAGGTTGATACAGTCATTCTTGTTATAATTATCGCTTTAAATAATAAAAACGATATAACATGATGAATTTAATCAATTTTAAAACTGTAGTTGAGCGGTGGGCTTTAGATAAGCGTCCCTACGTGAAACAATCCACATTTGCGGCTTACTCGTTGATAATAGAAAATCATTTGTTACCTTTCTTTGGTGAATATGTAGAAATAACAGAAGATATGGTGCAGGATTTTGTGCTTATGAAATTAGCGAAGGGGTTAAGCCAAAAATCTGTAAAAGATATGATAGTTGTTCTGAAAATGGTCTTTCGCTTTGGCGTGAAAAACGGCTATTGGGTACATAAAGAGATTAGTGTGCGTTTTCCTATAGAGCATAGCAAGCAAGAGGTTGAAGTGTTTACCAGAATTGATCAACGTAAGATAATGGATTATGTAAAGGGTGAGTTTTCATATAAGAATTTAGGTATATTTATTTGTTTGAGTGCTGGTCTGAGAATAGGCGAGGTCTGTGCTCTTACATGGAATGATATTGATGTGAAAAATGAATCGATAACTGTTTGTAAAACAATTCAAAGGGTATGCTTTTCTAAAGTTGACGAAAAGGGTACTAAACTGATAGTTGATACACCAAAGACTAATAATTCATTTAGGGTGATACCAATGTCTAAAGAATTGCTTAAACTGGTTAGGCCTATTAAAAAGGTGTGTAGAGGGTCTTATTATGTCTTGACAAATTCTGTGAATCCTACAGAACCACGTACTTATAGAAATTATTATAAAAAACTTCTTACAAAAATAGGGGTGCCCATATTGAAATTCCACTGCTTGAGACATAGTTTTGCAACGCGTTGCATAGAGAGTAAATGTGATTATAAAACCGTAAGCGTTTTATTGGGACATTCCAATATAAGTACTACTTTGAATCTATATGTACATCCAAATATGGAGCAGAAAAAGCGCTGTATAGAGCAGATGTGCAGAGCGTTGGGGTAGCCTTTTTTGTGTAAATCCGAACCTGCTCATTTAATAGGGTAGGTTCGGATTATATTTGGTTATAGTTTGTCTAAAATCTCAGCAAGAGTCTCTATCTCTTGGTCTGTAGTGGTCCATCCTGTAACAAAACGGACAGTAGTTTCTTCTTTTCCTCGTGGCCCCCATAGTTCAAAGCTTACATTAGGCATAAGTTGGTCTATTATGTGGTTTGGTAAGCGTATAAATTGTTGATTTGTAGGAGAATTAGCGGCGATTTTATATCCTTTAGATTTGAAGATTTCTCTTATGCGAATAGCCTTATTTACTGCCTGCAAACCTATCTCTTCGTATAAATTGTCCTCAAAAAGAGCCTCAAATTGCACTCCAAGCAATCTGCCTTTGGCAAGTAGAGCTCCGTGCTGTTTGATAAGCGGGAAAAAGTTCTTTAGAAGAGTGGGGTTTGTTATAACCACGGCTTCTCCAAACAGTGTTCCAACCTTTGTTCCTCCTATATAGAAAACATCGGCCAAAGCTGCAATATCATTTAGTGTGACATTACCATTTTCTGCAGCCAAACCGTATGCTAATCTGGCGCCGTCTATGTAAAGAGGTATTTGGTATTGATTGCATATATCACTTATCTCTTTTAATTCTTCGTAGCTATACACTGTGCCATATTCAGTTGGGAAAGATATATACAACATACCCGGTGCTACCATGTGTTCGTAGGTATCGTCATTGTAGAAATTTTCTATATATTCTTTTAATTCACTTGCCCAAATCTTACCTTCGTGTTGAGGCAGGGTAAGTATTTTATGTCCTGATGCCTCTATTGCTCCGGCTTCGTGTACATTTATATGTCCGCTCTCTGCTGCAAGTACTCCTTGGTGTTTGGCCAATAGACCATCTATAACAGTGGCATTGGTTTGTGTACCACCTGTCAGGAAATAGACTCTTGCGTCTGGTTTACCACATGCATCTTTAATAAGGTCTGCTGCATGTTTAGTGTGATCGTCGCTGCCATAACCAACTGTTTGTAAATGGTTTGTCTTTAATAGGCGTTCCATTACTTTAGGGTGCGCCCCTGCCATGTAATCTGTATCAAAATGTAGCATGCTTATATTCTATTTTGCTGTAAAGGTACATAATTTTTTTAGAAAGAAAATATCATGCAAGTTGTATATTTATCAATGATTATTATCTTTGCATCTACAACTAATGAGAGAGGTTTGAAAATGTTTAATTAACAAAAAAGTAGAAGTTATGTTAAGTGAAAAATTAAAGAATGCTATCAATGAGCAGATAAATGCAGAGTTATGGTCGGCGTACTTATATTTGTCCATGTCTATGGATGCAGAATCAAAAGGTTATAAAGGTGTGGCTAACTGGTTCTTTGTGCAGTGGCAGGAAGAGCAGGATCATGCAAGAATCTTTATGAACTATCTGAATTCAAGAGATGCAAAAGTGGAACTAAAACCTATCAAGGAGGTACCGGTTGCATGGAATTCTGTTTTAGAGATGTTCCAGGAAACA
>JAEIGA010018754.1_pt1 | contig 10544 bp, 6 predicted proteins | sample 9270691 | NCBI WGS metagenome assembly JAEIGA01 (sample SAMN17057246, study PRJNA624740) | gut metagenome | biome: biome; isolation source: fecal sample | host: Bos grunniens | place: China: Xizang | collected 2019
AAAAAGTACCAATTATTAATGGACCTGTAGCTCAGTTGGTTAGAGCACACGCTTGATAAGCGTGGGGTCACAGGTTCAAGTCCTGTCAGGTCCACCATTAATAATGCCTCAATAGCTCAGCTGGTTAGAGCACTTGACTGTTAATCAAGGGGTCCTAGGTTCAAGTCCTAGTTGGGGCGCCATTTAAATATGGCCAGTTGGTGAAGCGGCTTAACACACTGCCCTTTCACGGCAGCATTCACGGATTCGAATTCCGTACTGGTCACCATAAGAATTTAACTCAGATTTATCTGAGTTTTTTTGTGTTTAAAAAGTGTTTATTTTGTTGAATTATGTCTAATGTTTTGATATCATTATTGTATAGTAGGATAAGTGTCGCAACTTATATCCTGAAGATAGTTTGGAGGTGAGATGTTTGAAATGTCTTAGCAAGATTGGTTCGGGATTGCTTTTGACAGTTGTATTGGTTATTGTAATTGGCTTATCTATTGGTGGAGTTATTGTTTCTACTTTCTTTAGTGTTACTGGGTCTTCTAAGTTAGATAAAGTAACTTGGGATGTACATTTTGAAAATGTTAAAGTGAAAAAGGGAAGCACGTCTGCTATAAAGCCTGTTAAATTGGACTCTAAGAAGACATCTATTAATTATGAGGTTTTTCTTGAAAGACCGGGAAATTATTATGAGTTTTCTATTGATGTTGTGAATGACGGGAAGATTGATGCCAAGGTTGGAGCGGAACCTGTTTTATCTGGGGTAACTGGTGAGTATAAAGATTTTATAGATTATACAGTTAACTATTCAGATGGATCTTCCATTAGAGTTAATGATGTTTTAGACATTGGTACTCGGAAAACTATTGTGGTTAGAATAGAATATTCTAAAGATATAAGTTATGAAATGATGCCAGAGGATGTGCAATCATTTAATTTAGGATTTTCTTTAGACTACGTTCAAAAATAAAACATTATATGAGGTGAAAAAATGAAAAAGAAAAACAATGGATTATTATTAGCTATAGCATTTGTTGTTATGCTAGGAATTAGTGTGGGGTATGCTGCTATTACAACTACACTACAAATTAATGGTACTTCAAGTATCGGAAAGGCTACTTGGGATGTTCATTTCGAAAACATTTCGGTAACAAGTGGTAGCGTTACTGCTACTACTGCTGCAACTGTAGATACAAATAAAACATCAGTTGGGTATGCAGTTACATTATCATTACCTGGAGATTTTTATGAATTTACAGTTGATGTAAAAAATGGTGGAACAATTCCTGCTAAACTATCAGGGACTCCAACATTAAGTGGTGTAAGTAGTGAACAAGACGTATATGTTAATTACACAGTAAAATATAGTGATGGAACTGCTATTAATGCTAATGATGAATTAGCCGCAGGTGCATCTAAGAAATTAAAAGTAAGAGTAGAATACGACAAGAATATTACTGATAGTCAATTACCTACTGACGGAAGTAGTTTAAATCTTGGATTCTCAATGGATTATGTTCAAAAGTAATAAATAATACAACATTTGTTAAGAGGTGTAAAAATGAAAAAAAGGAGTTTGTGTAATACTTTAATATTATTAAGTATAATTGCATATGCATTTATCTATCAATTTTTGCTGTTAGATAATTTGTTGATGTATGTAGAGTTTATCACAGCTTCTTTTTTCATTTTAATTATGTTTATTGCTTTTTTATGTTTTGGTTTTAGAAAAGAAAAAGATAATGTTTTAAAAAAACATATTAATAAATCTATAGTTATGTTTGTTGTTACGTATTTTTCTGTAATATATTTTTTAGGATTATTACTAGGATTCTTAAAAAATTCTTATTCATTAAGATTTGTAACATTATTAAATAATATTATTGCTCCATTTATAACAATTATATGTACAGAATTATTTAGATACATTATGATTCGTGCAAATAAAGACAGAAAGTTATTTCCTGTTATAGTTAGTTTAGTAATTGGTATATGCGAGATTTTATATAGCATCAAGTTAGTGGAGATTATAAGTTTAGTAGATGTTTTTGAGGTTATTACTTCTGTTTTTCTACCAATAATTTGTAAAAATTTATTTTTAGGTTATTTATGTTATCAAGTTGGGTATAAACCTTGTTTGTTATATAGAATATTTATTGAGTTGTATGTATTTATAGTACCGATTGTTCCGGATATTGGTAAATATTTAACATCTATGATAGGTATAGCAATTCCTATTTTGTTATATGTTTATTTTTCGAGAGTAATTGAAGAATATTATTGTGGTATTCAATATGATTTTTCCGATAAGGAACATATTGGGGTAAGTATAGTAAAAGTATCAAGCCTTTTACTATTTGCAGGTTTAGTATATGGATTTTTACCTTTTTATTTATTAGGTATTGCTAGTGAATCTATGGCACCTTTTATTAATAAGGGAGACGCTGTTATATTACATAAAACAAAGAAGAATATTAAGATAGGTGATGTAATTGCGTTTAAACATAATGGTAGAGTAATAGTACATAGATTAGTTGAAACTGTTAATGTTGATGGTAGAGATATTTATATTACTAAAGGTGATGCGAATAATGCAGCTGATAATTATAATTTAAAAGATGATGATATTATTGGAGAAGTTAAGTTTGTGGTTCCTTATTTAGGGTATCCGTCACTTTTCTTTTCAAGTTCTGTAAAGGAGTAAAAATATGAAGAAAGAGTATATTTTGGGGTTATTAATATGTTTTTTTGGAGTAGGGTTTATAATCTTATTTTTAAATGATTTATATACTTATTGTATTATTGTTGGAACAATAATTGCAGCGTTAGGTATTTTGTTATTGAGTGAAGTTGTTTCTAAAAATAAAAACAATGAATTTGAAAGAAAGCTTAATTCTGTACTTAATAAGTATGATGCTATTTTGGTACAAAGTAAGTTGCCAGAATTAGCAGGTCTTAATATTATTGTTGTTGATAAATTTGAAGATTTAGTTGATGCTCAAGTGGAGATTAGAAAACCAATATTTTATATGAAACAGACTGAATCTTGTTCTTTTGTTTTATTAGATCAAAATAATGCTTTAGTGCATATTATGAAAGATAATGAAACTGTTCTGGCTCCGATTGAAATTATTATGTCTGAACTTGAAAAAGCAAAGAAAAAAGAGGATGTTGATTATAGTTTGTTAAAAGATATTGAGAGAACAACAATTATTAAATTGGAAAATAGTAAATCTTATAAAGTTTCTCCTATTAGAAAGAGTAGTAAAGATGAGGAAATAGAAATTTTATAATATATGTTTATTAATAGATATAAGGAAGGAGGCAAATTATACAATGAGAAGAAGAAAAAGAAAAAATAGTTTTTATTTTGTATTTATGTTTGCCATTCTTGTATCTATTAGTTTGGGTTATGCTTATTTGGAAAGAACAATTAATATTAATGGTTCGTCTATGTTAGCAGGAAATACTTGGAAAATTCAGTTTGAAAACTTTATAGTTACAGAAGGTAGTGTGACTCCTACACAAGATGTTACTTTTGATGATAAGAAAGCTACAATAGATTTTGGTGTTGTACTTGATTTACCAGGGGAGTTCTATGAGTTTAAAGTTGATGTTCAAAATAAAGGTTCTATTGGAGCATCGCTTGATGAGATTAGTTATACAGAATTAACTACCGAACAAAAAAAATATTTAAAATTTGATGTTACATATGCAGATGGTACTCCTATTAATAGGTATGATTTTTTGGAAAAAGATAATTCAATGACTATGCTTGTTAGAGTAGAGTATATAAGATATGCTGATGAGAATGAGATAACTCCAGCGGTTGATCAATATTTGAACTTGAATGTTGCATTAAAATATGTTCAAGATGATGGTTTAACTAAAAACTTTATGGACAGAATAAAGCTAGGTGCAAAAACAGATGAATTTGTCAATTTTGGAGCAGCAGCATCTGCTTCTAATGGACAAGGTGTAATGTTAATGTCTTCTACAAAGAATGATGAATATCCAATTTATTATTATCGCGGTAATGTTGATAATAATAATGTTAGATGGGCTAATAAATGTTGGAAGATTATTAGAACTACTGATACAGGCGGAGTAAAGATGATTTATAATGGTTTACCTGCAGAAGATGGATCTTGTAATAATACTGGTAGTCAAACAGCAATCAATTCTACTAGTACATTTAATTCTTCAGCTTCACCGACAGCTACTGGATATAAATATGGTAGTCCAATTACTTATAGTTCTAAGGATTTGACTAGCACTATTACGTATTTTAGTTATCGTAGTATTACATGTCAAGAGAATACTAGTGGTCGTGTGACTTGTCCGAACTTGATTTTATATTCGAAAGCTGTATGGGATTCTTCTATCAGTAAGTATAATCTTTCTTTTAATAGTTCTACTACTTCAGTTCCATTAAGTGGCTATTTTACATGTAATTTTGAAGGTACTAGTTATGGTACATGTTCAGCTAATCAATTATATTATATATTTTCTGTTAGTCATGGCAGCTCTGGAACATCATTTGACTCTTCAGGTAATAGAAAATATTATGTTTATTTTTATTATGAAACTTTTGGAGCTAACTCACCAATGATAAGTAGTGCTTATTCAGCTCCTATTATAAATATTTGTAGGGATATTAAGATGACCAATTGTTCTACGGTTCAGTTGAGTCGTAGTAATATTTTTAGTGGTTATGTTGGAAGATATATATGTTCTGATGGAGCAAGTACAACAAAATGTACTAATCCTTATATAATACGAAGTTCGACTTCAATGGGAATAACTACCGACTCTACGTCTAGTATTCTTGTTAGTTCATCGGTTAGTTATGCTGATGGTTCTTATACTTTAGTTGATCCTGTTTCGTTTATATGGAAAAACAATTATAAAAATAATGATTTAAAAAAATATCCATATACTTGCTTTTCTAGTTCTGATTCGTGTTCTAGTGTTTCTTATGTTTTGGATTATGAAAGTTCTTTAGGGCCGAGAAGTATTATTAATTTTACTGATGGGGAAATTATGACAAATGAGATAATTGAGTCTATGTTTTCTAATAATAATGATTCGGTTATAAAAGAAAAAATTGAAAATTGGTTTAGCGATGAATTAATTGATTATGCTGATGTTATAGAAGATGTTTATTATTGTAATGATAGAAAATATTCCGAACTAGATTCAAATAATGCATTTAGCTTTAATTCATATAGTCGCTATAATAATAGTAACTTTGATTTGAATTGTCAAAATTCGGATGATAAGTTATCTACTGGAAATGGTCTGCTTAATTATCCGATTGGATTGATTACTTTAGATGAAGCGATTTTAGTGGGTGGAAAATTTTCTTCAACATATTTATCTGATAGTGTTAGTTATTGGACAATGACCCCCTCAACAAATAGTGGTATGTTTGTGATGGGTGATTATTTACAATCAAGTAGTACTAGTGTAGCTAACTATGTAAGACCTGTTATTTCTATAAATAATAATTTTAGTATAAAGGGTGGTACTGGTAGTATTGCTGCACCTTTTGTGATTGAATAATAAGTAAAGGAGGTACTTTATGAAAGTAAAAAAGAAAAATAAATTATATTTTGTTATTTTATGTATTCTTTTTGTTTCTATTGGTTTAGGTTATGCATATTTAAGTACCTCATTAGGTGTTAATATAGGGGTTAAGGTTACAAAAAGAAGAATTGTTTATTTTGATTCTGTTAGAGTTGTTGATGGAAGTGTTACGGCTACAAAAGCGCCTGCTGTTGATAAACATTCAACTTATTTAGATTTTACAGTAACTCTATCTAAATCAAGTGATATTTATTCGTTTTATATAGATGTTAAAAATGATACTATAAAAAAAATGATGATAAATCAAATATCTACTGCTGGATTAACAAGCGCTCAAGAAAGTTTAATAGATTTTCAAATCTTATATGCTGATGAGAGTATTCCAAAGGTTAATGATATGTTATTGGATGATACTGATACATTAAAGGTTATTGTAAAAGTTAAAGATGGTGTTACATCATTTTCTTCTCAACAATTAAATTTAGCGCTTGAGGTAATGTATAAATTGGCTGATGAAAACACCATGTTTTCACCATATTATTATATGGCCAATGGTGCGGTTGATGATGTAAATGTAAACTTTCAAAATTCTGCAAGTTCTACAAATGGCTTAGGGCTTAATATTGCTAATGAAACAATTAATGATGAATTTCCAGTTTATTATTATAGGGGTAATGTTACTGATAATAATGTTTTGTTTAATGGAAAATGTTGGAAAATTATTAGAACAACTGATACTAGAGGGACAAAATTACTTTTTGCAGGGGAGCCAAATGCAAGTGGTGGCTGTACTAATACTGGAGATTCTACTTTTGATGTTTCTAGTAAGTTTAACAATAAATATACACTTGAGTCTGTTGGTTATATGTATGATGGTGATACTGAGGTAAATAAAAAAGGGCAGTTTATTTATAATTTGTATAATACTACGACAATTTCATCATCATTTCAAATTTATTATTCATCTTCTGTCAATTCGGATTTAAGAATTACTTCAGGACAATCTTTTTCAAGTTCAAATGTTTCTCCTGGAAGTTCACTTTCTGGTGTTTCGTCGTGTTTTTATCATTTGAATAATATGGGAGTTGCATCGTCGATTAGTTCTGGTTATGTTTATTCTTCGAGTACACCTTTAGCAAAGACTAAGACATCAGTGACGACGTGTTCAAATTTTACTCCAGTTACTATTTATAGAAATTCTTTTAATCTGCTGACGCTTATGAATCCATCTTATTATGTGTTGAATGCTTCTAGCTCTGGTTCATCCATACAGCTTACTCAGTTACCGATGTCTTCATATAATAGTTATATTTATTTTGGTGATAGTTATGAAATTGATGAAAACGGTAAATATAACTTAGTTGATGTAAGCAATATGTATATACGTAACTGGTATACTTCTTCATCGCGTTCTTCGTATGTTGGTAAGTATATTTGTTCTACTCCAACAAAGTCTTCTTCATGTGATACTATTGTTAGAGTTTATTCAGTAGGGGCTACTGCTTTGTACGGTACGGAAGAATCTATAAAGTTTGGTAATAGTGTTACTTATGCAGATGGTGTTTATACATTAGTAGATACTATTGATGATTATTGGAATAATTATAATTTAATTAAAGAACGTTATCATTACACATGTTTAGGGGGTGAAACTTGTTCGGAAGTGGCTTATATTACCGAGGCACAAAATAATACTACCTTTTATTATATAATGTTGTCTAATGGTGATGTTGTTAATGATGCTTATATGAATAAAGTTTTTAGTAATTCTAATGATTCAACTATAAAAGGTGTAGTTGATGAGTGGTATACCACTAATCTTTCTAATGTGACTAACGAAATTGAGGATACAGTATATTGCAATGACAGAAGTTTGGCTACAGGTTCTTTTTTGGGATATAATGTGGAGGCAAATGCTTCTTATTTTGGTGGATATAATAGGCTGGAAGTGGATTATAAACCTTCGTATGTGTGTCCACTGAAAAGAGATAGTTTTACTATTAATGATGATGTAGGTAATGGAGATTTGGTTTATCCTATTGGGTTAATTACTGCAGATGAGTATCTTAGAGCAGGTGAAGGGGGCTCTTATTTATCTACTGGTTCTTTTTGGACGATGTCTCCAGCTAAAATTTCAAGTGAATATCAATATTTATTTTATGGCTCTTCTAATTATATTTATCATAACTCGACGGCGGCCGGTTCTCGTGGCGTTCGTCCTGTTATATCGTTAAAATATGGTGTAAAATTTAGGGGTTCTGGTACAACAAGTAGTCCGTTTGTTGTGTTATCTAAGTTTAATATTGCTGGTAATAGTTATACTTATATTCCTGGTATGACATGGGAAGAGTGGATTAGTAGTGAGTATAATACTACTTCTTTAAGTGTTACTAGTGATAATATGTTATGCGAAAATGGTGTTAAATGTGTTGTTGGACCAGATTGTATTGAAAGTACTTCGCAGATTAATAGTAGTATTAATTATTCATTAACTAGTGGTTCTGTATCTTGTACGGCGGATTAATAAAAAAAGAAAGGCTTTCTTTCTTTTTTTGTTGACATAATCTTTAATATAATGTAATATTGTATATGCGGACGCACAAGAGATGGAGTAGTACTCAAGAGGCTGAAGAGGCGCCCCTGCTAAGGGTGTAGGTCGGGCAACTGGCGCGAAGGTTCAAATCCTTTCTACTCCGCCATTATAAAAATTACCTTGCTTATGCAAGGTTTTTTTGTGCTATTTTATAGGTTGAAATTAGTAGTATACAAATTGGAAATATGGTATACTTAATTTAGGAGAGTGACCTATGAATAAATTCATTAAAAAGTTCCTAAATAATTTTGAAAGTATAAGCAATTATTATAATTATTTAGTGGATAAAACAAAGCAAAAAGAATATGTTGGGATTACTAATGAATGGTTAATTGATAACTTTTATTTGTTAGTTGAACACAAGAGTAATTTTATACATGATAAAAAGGAAATATCTAAAAGATTAAAAAATATAGATACTCTTTACAATGCAGTTAAAAGTATTGTTTTAGAAAATAATTATAATATTAATTTTGAAGGATTAACTAGTTCTTTGAGAACTTATCAAAGACAAAATAAGATTTATTTTTCTTATAAAGAAATTGCTAGTATTAAAGAAGTTTTATTAATTATTTATGCTGAAAGATTAAATGCATTGTGTAAGGAAGAACATGCTAAACTTATTGATAAAGATACAATTAGTAAGATTATTAAAGATCATGAAGATAAGGAAATTGAACTTAGTTCTTTATTAAAAGATGGTATTTCTATTCCTAAGAATCGTTATTATTTATTTGAACTTAATAATCAATTAAGAGAATTAGGGGCAAAGAATAATAGATTATTTAAAGAGTTAAATGAGTTGTTAGAAGAAAAACAAATTAGTTTAAAAGAATTGATTAATGATGAATATCAAAGAAAAGTTGAAAATGATATTTTAATTTCTAATATCTTTAGTGATTTAAAAGAATTTTTTGAATATAGTGATGAAGATTTATATAAGAAAACATCTAAGACTGAAAAAATGTTATTAGAGGATGAAATTTATTCTAAAATGACACCTGAGTCTAAAGCATTATATCGTAAACAATTATTAAAGATTTCTAAGAAAATGAAGCTTACTGAAGTTGAATGTTTAGAAAAGTTGTTTGAAAATACTGATAGAGATGATTATCATATTGGGTTCCAACTATTTAATAGAAAGAGTAAAGCTAGTAATGTAGTGATGTATATTTTAGTTTTAACATTATTAACAGTTGTGACTAGTTTAATTTTATGTAATTTCTTTATTGGAATTAAATGGTTAGGATTTATTATTTTACTTATTCCAGTAGGACAATTATATTCACAAATTATTAATCATTTACTTACTAGAATTGTAAAACCTGTTGTATTACCTAAATTAGATTATACTAAGAAGGGTATTCCGGAAGAATCTAGAACTATGGTTGTTATTCCAACAATTGTGGGGAATGAAGCTAAGATTAAAGAAATGTTTGATGTGTTAGAAACATTCTATATTATTAATAAATCAGACAATTTATATTTTACTTTACTAGGAGATATTAAGGGTGGTAAAGAAGAGGTTATGCCATTTGATAAAGATATTTCTAAGTATGGAGTAGAGTATGCAGAAAAGTTAAATAAAAAGTATGGAAAAGATTTATTCTATTTTATTTATCGTAAGAGACATTGGAATGAAAAAGAAGGTCAATATTTAGGATATGAAAGAAAGCGTGGAGCTTTAGTTCAATTCAATCAAATCTTATTAGGTAAGATGGATGATAAGACTAATAAGAAATATTTTAATGTTAATATGCTTTATAATAAGAAACTTAATGTTAAGTATGTTATTACATTAGATGTTGATACAAGATTAGTATTAAATTCTGCACTTAACTTAGTTGGATGTATGGCACATCCAATGAATAGACCAGTACTTAATAAAGCAGGTACTAGAGTAGTTAAGGGTTATGGTTTAATGCAACCAAGAGTTAGTTTAGATATTGAAGCTACTAATAAGAGTTTATATAGTCAAATATTTGCAGGTATTGGTGGATTTGATACGTATAGTGCAATTGTACCTAATGTATATCAAGATTCATTTGGAGAAGGTAGTTTCGTTGGAAAGGGTATTTATGATTTAGAGACATTTGATAAGTTATTATCAAATAGATTCCCTGATAACTTAATTCTTTCACATGACTTATTAGAAGGTAATTATTTAAGATGTGGATATGTATCAGATATTGAATTTATTGATGATTTCCCATCTAAATTCTTAACAGATACTTCTAGACAACATAGATGGGCTAGAGGAGATGTACAAATTATTTCTTGGTTAGGAAATAAAGTACGTAATAAGAGTGGAGAAAAAGAAAAGAATCCAATTAGTTTATTAGGTAAATATAAAATAATGGATAATATTGTT
>JAEIGA010018755.1_pt1 | contig 10544 bp, 23 predicted proteins | sample 9270691 | NCBI WGS metagenome assembly JAEIGA01 (sample SAMN17057246, study PRJNA624740) | gut metagenome | biome: biome; isolation source: fecal sample | host: Bos grunniens | place: China: Xizang | collected 2019
CACCGGGGAATGTTTCTATAAAACGGAGATAGAGTAATGTTTATCGAGGTCAATCTAAACCCTTATAAGAAGTCGGTCGGTGATTGCGTGATCCGAGCGATCAGCATGGCCGAGGATGAGGAGTGGGATGATACTTTTATCGATCTGATGGTTAAATGCTTCAGACTGAAAGATATTCCTTCTTCTAATAATGCATGGGGCTCATTCCTTCATGATCTTGGATATACTCGCAATATTGTCCCGGATACATGCCCAGACTGTTATACAATAAGGGATTTTGCTGACGATCATCCCGAAGGGATATATATCCTTGCAACAGGGACGCATGTAGTGGCCGTTAAGGATGGAAACTATTATGACTCATGGGATTCTGGGGACGAGGTACCTGTCTATTATTTCAAAAAGGAGATGTAATTATGGCTTACAACTATTATCCACAGTATTATCAACCGCAATATCCACAGCAGCAGGCAAATAGCAATCAGATACAGAATGGAGGCTTTGTCTCTGTCAGAAGCGAGGAAGAGGCTCGAAATTATCCTGTTGCTATCGGAAATAGTGTCACTTTCCATGATGAGACTTCTGCGCATGTTTATACCAAGACAATGGGATGTTCGCAATTTGACCGTCCTGTGTTTAAGAAGTACAAACTTGTCGAGGAGGACGTTGAGGAGCAGACGGATCCGGGAGAGATCGATTCAGTCAAGTCAGACATCAAGAAGTTATGGAGTGAGATAAATGCGCTCAAGAGGAAACCGGTCGCAAAGGATAAGAATGGAGAGGGTTGATATGTTTGGGAACCTTAAAGATATATCGGATATGTATCAGAGATTCAGACAAAATCCGATGCAGATGCTGAATCAGCGGTTCAATATTCCGCAGAATGTGAATCTGAATGATCCTAATGCTATCCTTCAGCACCTGATGAATAGCGGACAGGTTTCACAAAACCAAGTTAATCAGGTCATGCAGATGAAGAATAATCCTATGATACAGCAGTTAATGAATAGATGATATTAAGGGAGTGCGCATAACCTTGATATACCGACCATTCGATTTGAGGATGGCCGCTAACCTTACAAAATTAAAGGAAGGAGAGAAACTATGTTAGAAAACGGAAGTAACTTTTACATGCCTGTTGCTCCTGCTAATGGCGGAGGCTTTGGCAATGGCGGCTTCGGTGGAGATTGGGGATGGATCATCCTGCTTCTTTTACTTGCCGGAGGCGGATGGGGCAACGGATTTGGTGGCGGAATGTTTGGCGGAAATGACATCTATCCTTGGATGAATCAGGCAAACCTTACGTCAGAAGGATTCCAGAATCAGATGCTGAACGATAATATCACAAGCATCAGAGATGGGGTTCAGAATCTGTCCACGCAGCTCTGCAATTCATTCGCACAGGCGGAGATAGCAGATAACTCAAGACAGATGGCAAACATGAATCAGCTTTTCGGTCTGTCTCAGCAGTTTGCTGATTGTTGCTGCGAGAATCGTCTCGCTAATTGCCAGACTCAGAACATCATTCAGAGCGAGGCAAGTGCAACAAGGTTCGCTGATGCGAACAACACTCGCGATCTACTCACGAATCAGACCGCAAACACTCAGGCTATTCTGGACAAACTCTGTCAGCTTGAGCTTGATGCTAAGAATGATAAGATCAGTGATCTTGAACGTCAGCTTACTATGGCAGATCTTAGAGCATCACAGACGGCTCAGAACGCGTTTATCGCACAGGGCCTCACGAATGAGGTCGATGCTCTGTATAACAGGCTGAGTAATTGTCCTGTTCCTACAGTTCCTGTGTACGGCAGACAGCCCATATTCACATGCAACAACAATGGATGTGGCTGTGGATGCGGTATGGCATAAGGAGGTGTAGTTATGGCAGCAGAATATCTTGCGAACGCGGTGCAGGAAGTTTCACTAAATGCACCGATAATATTTAACGCATCTATTCCTTGCAATCGTGGATGGGTTTACCATGAAGATGAGACAGGAGTTTTTATTCTGCGCGGATGCACAGATCAGTGCTATGCAACGTATCAGGTCACGTTTAACGGCAATATAGGTATCCCGGAAGAAGGGGATATCGTGCCGATAGCGGTTTCAATCGCTGTGACAGGCGAGCCGAGGCTGACAAGCAGGGCGATATATGTCCCTGCTGATACAACGGCAGAAGATGACTGGGGAAATGTTACATCAACCGCGATCATAAAGGTTCCGAAGGGCTGTTGCTTCTCGGTATCAGTTGACGCGGTTCCTGCGACATCAGATCCGACAGTCACACCGGCACCGGTTATAGAAGTGCAGAACGCAAACTTGGTAATCTCAAGACTATCGTGAAAGGAGAATAGATATGCATAAATTACAAATGTACGAAGGTCTCCGCGATATGCTCGAAAAAGAGGTTACGGAGATCGAAAAGAAGGGCAACCTTGACACACAGGGGTTAGATAACCTCTACAAGCTCATGACCGCTTTAAAGGTTACAGATAAGTGTATCGAACGCGAAGGCGGAGAGTCATACGAAAACAGAGGAAGTTATGCCAGAAGAAATGCTCGAAATAGGAGTTATGGTGGCAGTTATGATGAAAGTATGGACATGATGATGCCTGAATGGGCCTATGACGGAATGAGCAATGCAAGAAGGCGCGGTCGTGGTAGCAGCCGAGACGGAAGCTATGAGGAAAGTCAGGACAACTTTCGTGGTTATACGAATCGAGGGAGATCGAATGAGTCCCGGGGATCCTATGAATACAGTAGGGATAATTCCCGGAGGAAGATGATCCAGAAGTTGGAGACTTTAATGGATGACACAATGTCAGAATATGAACGTCAGGCTATCATTGACTGCATTAACAGAATACAGTAATATTATTGGGCGCGGTTATCCGCGCCCTTGACTTTACCCACGAAATTACCCACGAAATTCACGGAAGGTTGCAAAATAGGGGGTTATAGGGGACGAAGAAAAGAGTTCAAGTCTCTCCCTCGCTATTATCAGAAAAGGCCGAAAAATCAACACTTTCGGAATATCATGGGCAAATTTATGGGCACCAATTAGAAACGTAGTTTCTAGAGTTTGCAGATTATTTCTGAAACATTTACCCACGAATTTACCCATGAAATCGGTTGAGAGATTTGGACTCTCACACTCTAAAACATATCTTTGAGATATTTCTCGGCAGAAGATTTCCTCTTATCAGCCATTGACTCGCGATAGACTTGTTTAAATATATGATCTGACTTCCAACCACCAAGAGCCATTGCGTCCGCTTCCGGCATAATGGTGGAAGCATATGATGCGAAATAATGCCTCAGATCGTGAAAACGGAATTGGGGGATGTTAAGCGCGATCTGATGCTTATGCAGATGTTCATTGAGCTTGTTCGGTGAATATTTAAAGAAGTAACCTTTTTCTTTGATCTCTTCTACAAGTTTGTCAGGAAGATATACGATTCTGTTCCCGGCATCGGTCTTAGGAGTTTCTTTTCTGATCCATCTCCTGTTCCATACCATTGTGGAATGGATATGCAGCTCGTTGCCCTTCAGATCGGACATATCGAGGGCGCATATCTCACCGCGTCTCAGAGATAGAACACCTAATTGGAACCCTATACTGTCCTCTGTACCTTTGGCAGATTCTAATATGGCCTTAATATCGTCCTGAGACGGCAAATAAGACTCTCTTTGTTGCTTTTGGGGCAATGTAGTGCGTAAAACAAATTGCGGTCTATATGAGCCAAATACGGCAGAAATAAAGCCATGCATTGCTCGGACTGTTTTGGGAGCATGATTAATGGCATATCTGTTTATTTCCTTCTGGACATCGGCCTGTGATACGTCATATAGGTTTAGAATCTTGAAATCATCGGATATATTATTAATAAGCCTTTCATATGTTATCACAGAAGATGGTGAGAGGACGTTGCTTCGGCTTGATATGTATTCTTTGGCATAATGCTCAAAGGATCCCTTTGTCCCGGTATTTATGTCCTGCATTTTATCCGCAATAGCAATGGTCACTTCTTTGTCGGTCGGTTTATGATCAAAAGTGACGCGGTACCTTTTGCCTTTATACATTTTGGTTGCCCGGTAAGAGCCGGAGGGGAGTTTTTCAATCTTCATTTTAAGCTGAGGGTGACTATATTGTTTCTATCTGATGTATACAACGAAAAAAGGCCGTTTTTAATCTTGTGTTGTGTTGCGCTTATCTGGACAAGGGAATACATTTCTTTGATAAGTTCCTGCTGCGTTTCCTCAGATGTTGCCTGCCACCGGTCTTTTCTTACATAAACAGAGACACCTGAGCCTCTGACAAAAATATGATCGATGGCATCTCCATATGCTTCAAATGTGGCTGTCAAATCATTTTTGAAATCTTCCTCTTTGGCCTTATTTGCTTTTGATATCTCGTTTAAAAAGAAAAAGGCAACAAATACTATTATGGCTATTGATATCAGGTTTATGGTTAATCTCTTTTTTGGTGTCATCTGTTCATTCCCTTGTAATCTTGCAGTTGGAGCACATAAGCAATTTGTTAAGCATTTCCTTGTGTTGTACATCTTTTTGGAATACGGCATCAAGTAACTGATCCATGCGCTTATCTTTCAGCGAAATCTGTTCTTTTAAGAAGTCAATGCTCCGGTTAAAGCGCTCACGTTCTTTATCCAATTTTTCGTGGTATTTGATCTTCTCTTTATTGAGTAAAGTTTCAAGGTGTTCGATTTGGTGTTCCAGTTCTTCAATGCGTTCTATTTTGTATTTCAGAAGAGATTTCATGGCCTTAACGTCCATATCATCAGTGTCCTCAATAGTTTCAATATCGAGTAATGCCTTCGCTATGGGCCGTATAGTGTCCTCATATCTGAACTTTATCTCTTCAGAGCCTTCTGCAAATACCCGGGATAACGTGGACTTGGATACGAAATCTCCGTTATTTTCCATCAGATCAAGGATATCTGCATAAGACAGGCCCTTTTCTTCTCTGACTTCTTTAAGTTTTAATATTACGTCACGGCTGTTCGTCATTTGGAACCCTCATTTCATGTGTTGAACTTTTTATTGGACATGTCATCTGATAACATAGCAAACGAAAGGAGATGCGCTATGGATGTTATGGAAATACTTATGTTATACGCAAAAGCAAGCGAAGATGTTAAGAGTCAGATTGCTGAGATTTTAGCAGAAGATGAATCACAGTCTGAACATCCGGACTTGCCTTCCTGAAGGCCTCATAGAAATCCATAAGCTCTTTTCGCTCCTGCTCGTTAAACCCAAATAAGGTTATCATCTCTTCATCCTGGTCTCGGATCGGTGTCGAGTCCTCGGTCCACCCCATCAAATAACCGGGATCGCAGTCAAGAGCATTGGCCATTTTCTCGACTTTGGTAATTGGAAGGTTTCGTGCCGATTCGATTTTCTGAATAGATGACCGGGACTTATATCCCACTTTTTTAGCGAGCTCATCCTGTGACAGATTTAATTCTAAGCGCTTTTGCTTAATTCTCTCACCTATTGTCATTGCAAAGCCCCTCCTCAACTGAATTATAAGTCATTGTCGAAAATATTTCTACATAAATATGTAAATAATTGTTGACAATGCGTCTACAATGGTTTATAGTTTCGGATGTAGACATTCGGTCTACAACATATCGTAGAGGAAGGAGGGATTGAGATGGTAGATACACAACTTGTTGATGAACGTATATCTGCCTCAGGCAAGAAAAAGAGTTATCTTGCAGACCGGCTCGGCATAACGGTCCAGACGTTAAGAAGGAAGTTGAAAAACGAGTTCCCTTTTACAACAGACGAAGTGTCCGATCTGTGCGATGAGTTAAACATCACCGATATGTCCGACATGCAGCAGCTTTTTTTTAAGCGAAATGTAGAAAAAACGTCTACATAAGGAGGTAATCAATGCCTAGAGTTTTATTAAGCGAGGAAGAGAGAGCGAGTCATCGGTTCGCAACTTGGGTACAGGGTGAAAAGAAACTTCAGAAGGTAAATGATACCGATCTGGCGAGTGAGAGAGGCATAAGTCAGTCGGCCATGAGCAGAAAGCTCAGGTTCGAGAGTTTCGATTTTAAAGATTTCGTCTGTATTGCCCGGAAACTCGGAGCCGATGCAGAAACACTCAAATACATCCTCGGATTATGAAGGGAAGGAGGAAAAGATGAGGGATAAGCAGTATTTTTGGGGTTTAGTCATGTTTGTACTCGGTGGCGCATCACTTGCAGATCACATATGTCATGGAGTCGATGCATTTCCGATAAGTGCCGTGATATTCGGTCTGGGGTTCATCCTCATCTGCAGGAGCTATGGCAAAAAAGATTAAGGATGATGAGCCGTATATCAACGATGAGTTCAATAACCGGATTGATTGGGTAGTCGATGACGTTATCCTTCACGATGACACTTGGAAGGCTTGGGAACACGATATCGACAAACAGGAAAAGATGCACCTGTCGGAACTTGGCCGGATGTGCCAGAACTTCACCAAGAGTGATTTCGCAGCCGTTTGTATCACGGCTATGGAGAATTATCCGTTCATGGTCATGCAGATTGTGGCGGAATACCTAGTAAACATGAAGAAAGGGGAGAACTGATGGAAGAGTTAAAGAACTACTTGGAAACCGTAATCGCGCTTACAACAAAACATATCAATGAGGATGAGACGAGAAAAACCGATCCGATCAACGGCAGATTCTTTGAAGGAAGGCTCGTGATTGAGAGGTCTGATCTCGAAGTTCTGAAACGCATCAGCGATATGGTGAACAGATTATAGGAAGGAGAACGATATGGAGACAAGCTTGGTTGACTTAGTAGGTCAGTGGCAACAGGTCGCTGAACTGATGATGGATCCCGAGAGCGATCCGCAGACAATAATGGACACTCTTGAGGGTATCGAAGGAGAGATAGAGGTTAAGGCAGACGGATATGGTTCAGTTATCCGAAAGATGGAATTTGAACAGGCTGCGCTTAAAGGCAAGAAGGAATACGTCAAATCCGTATTGGATCAGATCACAAAGATGGATAAACACCTCGAGAATCAGATCGGATGGATGAAGGACAGGCTTAAGGATGCCATGATCGCAACCGGGAAGGATGAAGAAGGCATCAAAACAGACCAATATACATTCAAGGTCAAGAAGGCAGGCGGACCGCAGAAACTTCTCAAGACCGGGGAAGTCCCTGATAACTTCAAGAAAATCATCTATGAGGACGATGACGCGAAGATCAGGGAATATCTCAAGGATCATGATTGCGAGTGGGCAAGGCTTCTGCCGAGAACAACCTATCTGGACATCAAGGGGGTATAAGCATGGGAAACACTTTATATAAGAATAGTCAGGGATATGGCTACAAATACACGGACATTTCAGAGATTCACAAATGGCTCGAAGAGAATGGGATCACTTACTACCAATACATCGAGCCTGTCGATGGAAACGATTATGTTTTCACAGTTCCAATTATAGAAGGCAAAGAACTGGCACCGAGAAGAGGATGCCGAGTCATAACAGCATCACTGTCAGGAAAGACAAATCCGGCACAGGAACAGGGCTCAGGAATAACGTATGCGAGAAGATACTCGCTCCTTATGGCTTTCGGACTTGCCACAACTGATGATGACGCAGCTTGCATGACCGAGCCAAAGGGAAAAAAGATATCGGGATATCCGAGCCGGGAGATAATGCTCTCCATAGTCGAGAAACACTATCCCGAAGGATCGGAGAACCGTACCAAACTGCTAAAAGGGTGGAAGATATCAAACTTGGAAGATATCAGCATGGAGCAGTTATGCGCTGTATATGACAAGTTTGGAGGTCGGTAATGGATCTGACAGGACGGCTTTGCGAGGTATCAAGGGACTTTATCACCAAGAAGCCGATTATCAAGTTCCTCATAAATGAGGAGCCAAACGGTATCGAGGATTTGGAATATAAGGATCTGAAGATCACAGTCTCAAAAATCACAAAGCCGAGAAGCCTTGATGCAAATGCTTATTTCCATGTTCTGTGCAACAAACTCCGCGAGAAGCTGAATATGTCAATGGCTCACATGAAAAACGTTCTTATAACGTCATATGGCCAGATTGAGTACCTAGAGGAGGGTGTTCCGCTCTGTTACAAGACAAATGCACCGATCAGATACATCGAGGAACTCGAAAGCGCACACATGAAGTTTGTAAAGGCAACTGATGACGGAGCATACATGTACATCGTTTACCGGGGAAGCCATACATACGATTCAAGGGAGATGCACATACTACTTGAAGGAACCATAGCAGATTGCAAGGAACAAGGCATAGAGACAGCAACACCGGATGAATTAAAAAGGATGGAAGAGTTATGGAAACAGCGCTGACAGGAAACTTTACAAGGAAAACCTTAATCATAAAAGGCCGATTGGATAACCTTAATGACTACACAAAAGCATGTAGGGCAAATAAGTTCGCAGGAGCAGGCTGTAAGGCCAAGAACGAGATGATTATAACAGGATTTATTGAGGAGCAGCTTGCAGGGGTTCAGTACAAAGGCAAGACATATCTTCACTTCAGATGGATAGAACCTAATCGGAACCGGGATTTAGACAATATCTGCTTTGCAAAGAAGTTTATCTTGGATTCTCTTGTGAGAAATAAGGTTATCGAGACGGACGGATGGAAGGGAGTATGGGGTTTTACGGATGAGTTTGATGTTGATGCTCTGGATCCGAGGATTGAAGTAGTCATAGAAGGGAGACTTAAAGATGAGTAACAGCATATTCGCATATTTACCTATAGGAAGCAACAGTAAGCCGATAAGCCGTCAGGAGCTCGTTGATCTGATGGGGATTCCTGACAGGGCCGTCAGAGAAGAGATAAGAATGGCCAAGAGGGATGTCCCGATTGTAAACGTGGGCGGAGGATATTACATAGCCGATGATCCTGATGATCCGAACCTTAAGGCCTATATCATACAGGAAACCCACAGAATAAAGGAGATAAGCCGGGGACTTAAGAAGCATAAATGGCTTTATAAGTTCAATAAGAATCAGGAGACATTGAATGTTGATATGTAAAAGATGCGGAAAGGAACTGCCTGAAGGGGCGCCATACGAAGAAAATGCAAATAATGTCTATTGTGGGGACTGCGCTTTTCTTACCGGGATAATCAATGGCGAAGAGTATTTACATAATCACTGTTATTGGTTATGCCTTCCAAATTTAAGAGCAGCGATCCGTAACGGCAAGATTTATGTCGATAATAAACCATTCTTCTGGGAAAGAGAATCAAGAGACCGTAATGCTCCAGAGTATAGGGAGTGGAGAGAGCAAGTGTTTAGTCGGGATGATTATACCTGTCAAAAGTGTGGACAGAGAGGGAAGAAGCTCAATGCTCATCACGTCAAACAATATGCATTGTATCCGGACTTGAGATTTGATCTTGATAACGGCATAACCCTTTGTGATGCCTGCCATAAGGCAGTTCATAAAAACAATCGAAAGAAGGTTAAGGCATGAACGATGTTAAGTGGATAAAGATAAGCACCAACATCTTTGATGATGAGAAGATCCTGCTTATCGAAGGCCTACCAAAAGCGGATTCCATTCTCGTTATATGGTTCAAGCTGTTATGCCTCGCAGGAAAGACAAATAATAGTGGAGTTTTTTTACTTAATGATGCAATTCCATACACAAATGAAATGCTTTCGAAGATTTTTCGGAGAAAAAAATCGACAGTTGAAAATGCATTAAAGGTATTTCAGGAGTTTGGGATGATCGAGGTTGTGGATAATGTTATCACTATTCCGAAATGGGGCAAACATCAGAGTTTAGACAGTCTTGAACTCAAGAGAGAGTACATGAAAGAGTACATGAAGGAGTACCGGGAGAAACAAAAGGGTAAAGTCTGTAAAACTAACAGTAAAACTAACGTTAGAAGTACAGATATAGATAAAGATAAAGATATAGAAAAAGAAAAGAAAAAGAATAAAAAGATACATAATTTTTCGGAACGTGTAATTGATTATTCAGAACTCGAGGATCTGGCAAATGGTAAGTCTGATCAGGGATGACGTTGAAGGCATTTGTTATTTATGTGGGAATAGGTCGGACCATGTACACCATATCTTTGGCGGTCCATGCCGTAATGCAAGTGATCGGCACAGGTTGATAGTGCATTTATGTGTTGATTGCCACAGAAGGATTCATGACAAGGGCGGTCCCGAGATGACATACCTTCATCAAATAGGGCAGCAGGCTTACGAGGAGCGGATCGGGACAAGAGAACAGTTCCGGGAAGAGTTTATAAGGAGTTATTTATGAATTGGGACAATTATACATGTGATGGTCAGATGAACATCTTTGATCTGTTTACAGAACAGAACAAGATTGATAAGCCAATCCGGTTGATTGAGTTATTCGCAGGAGTAGGCTCTCAGGCGATGGCACTCCGCAACATAGGTGCAAACTTTGAACATTATCGAGTAGTTGAGTTTGATAAGTATGCAATAGCATCCTATAACGCAATTCACGGCACATCCTTTGAAACAAG
>JAEIGA010018756.1_pt1 | contig 10544 bp, 7 predicted proteins | sample 9270691 | NCBI WGS metagenome assembly JAEIGA01 (sample SAMN17057246, study PRJNA624740) | gut metagenome | biome: biome; isolation source: fecal sample | host: Bos grunniens | place: China: Xizang | collected 2019
CGTTTCACCAATAATGCCGTGCGTGTGTGGATTTCCACCTAAAACTCCAGGGAAGTTCATCATTTCGCCCAAGCCTACACAACAGTCGTAATCCATGGTAAGAGCAACGTCTTCTGGGTCAATTTTTGCGCCCGTATCTTCAAAACCACCAACAGCAGGTACGCAAGATGGTGTTGTGAGCATGGTTTTAAGTGGTGTGCGCTTTGAGTCTTCAATCATATATTTTACACCGTCAAGACCAAGCACGTTGCAAATTTCGTGTGGGTCGATAAACACGCCTGAAGTTCCGTGTGGAATAACCGCCTTTGCGTATTCGCTTGGGGTTATCATAGAAGATTCTATATGTATGTGACCATCTAAAAATGATGGGGCAAGGTATTTTCCTTGCAAATCAATTACCTTTGTGTTTTCGCCAATTAAACTATCGCAATTGCCAACTTTTGCTATTCTGCCCATAGCAACTGCTACGGAAACGTTGTCAATTATTTCCTTTGTGCATACGTTTATAAGTTTTGCATTTTTAATAACAAGTTCTGCCTTTATTTTGCCTGTGGCAACAAGGGCTAGCGTTTTTGTACATTTATAAAGTGGATATTTGCAAAAAAAATTTTTCATATTATCTCCTTAATTTATATAATTATATCTTAGCTTGTCCAAAAAGTCAATGGCTAAAAATCGGCAACGTGGTTTTGCCGATTGTAACTTTTCTTAAGTGTTTTGATTAAATCCACAAAGACAATTATTACAGCTGGTTGTTAAAAGGGCAAGCAATAATAGTAGTTGCGTATTGTTTATTGTGTTGTTATTTAATAGTAAAAATAAAAGTGCAATAAAGGCTATATTGTTATTCATAATTTACCTCCTAAAAAATAGCCAAAGTTTTACATTTTATGATTTTTATTCCCAAAACCTACTAAGAAAAAAGTTGTATTATGTATGCACACTTATTATATGCAAGGGGGATTTTTAAGGTGCAAGATATTTTAGTTGATAAAAGAACTCAGTCTATGGTTGAAGACTATATTCCAAATGGGGAAATTCTTGATGAATTAGTTTGCTTTTTTTCTATGTTTTCCGATTATACAAGATTAAAGATTATTTCAGCACTTGCTATTTCTGAAATGTGTGTAACTGACATTTCTAAACTATTAAAACTAAATCAAACAACGGTTTCACATCAGTTAAGGTTTTTGAAAAGCGTTAATGCGGTAAAAACCAAAAGACAAGGCAAAATTGTGTTTTATTCTTTAAGAAACGAAACTTTATCTGACATTTTATTAAAAGGAGTTGAGTTTTTAGGGTATTAACCCTTGTAAAATTATCGTAAATAGAGTATAATTACTCTAATGAATATTATAGAGGACAAACTAAAACTTTTGCCAGATAGCCCCGGCGTTTACGTTATGTTAAATGCTGATGCGGAAATTATTTACGTGGGAAAAGCTAAAAACTTAAAAAATCGTGTTAGGCAGTATTTTAGGGGCAAAACAAAACCTATTAAAGTTGCTAGTATGGTAAGTAACGTTAGCGACTTTTATTATTACGTTGCTTTAAGTGAAATAGACGCCCTTTCCTTAGAAGATACGCTTATTAAAAAACACAAACCAAGATATAATATTCTTCTTAAAGACGATAAAACTTATCCTTACATTAAGGTTAATTTAAAAGAAGATTTTCCGTCTTTTACGGTTACTAGAAAATTAAAAAAAGATGGTTGCAAGTATTTTGGACCTTATATGGCAGGCGTTAACGTTTTCGATACTTTGGAAATGATTAACGTTGTCTTTGGGGTTAGACCATGCGATAAAAAAATATTACAAAATAAAAAGACCAAGGTCTGCTTAAATTATCACATAAATAAATGTAACGGCGTATGCGCTGGGCTTGTTGATAAAAAAGAGTATGGTAGTAGAGTTAAGCAGGCTATAGATTTTCTTAACGGAAACACAAATTTAGCAGAAAGCATTTTAAGACAAAAAATGCAGGCTTGCGCAGGACTAGAACAGTTTGAACTAGCGCTAAAATATAGGAATTTAATTTCTGAACTAGATAAAATTAAGGTAAAAAGATTAACTTCTCTAAACAGATATATTTGCGCAGACGTTATTTCAGTAGAAAACAACGGTTTATATTCAGCAGTACACGTTCTAATCGTTAGAAATGGAAAAACCATTGGCGGTAAAAACTTTTCTTTTGATTCGCTTACAGATGAAAAAGAGTTAGTTAGTGAGTTTATAATGCAATATTATAATTCTAGCTCAGATTTTCCCGAAGAAATTATTACTTCCTTAGAAATAGAAGATAAACCTCTTTTAGAAGAATATTTCAAAAAAAAGTTTGGCGAAAATATAGTTATTACTTGCGCTAAAAAGGGTGTCAAAAAAAGTCTTTCTAATATGAGCACGGCAAATGCTAAGGAACATTTAGAAACGGCTATCAATAGAATAAAGCACAAAAACGATATGACAATTATGGCTTGCAAAAGACTTCAAGAAATACTTTCGTTGTCTTCCTATCCAAAAAGAATGGAATGTTATGATATTTCTAACATAAGCGGAACGGACAAAGTGGGGAGCATGGTCGTTTTTATTGATGGCGAACCTAGTAAATCTCAGTATAGAAGATTTAAGATTAAAACCGTTCAAGGCGCTGATGATTATAAAAGTCATCAGGAGGTTATGGCTAGAAGATTAGAAAGGTTACTTGCAAAAGACCAAAATTTTTCTAAGCCTAACCTAATTATAATAGACGGCGGAAAGGGACAACTTTCTAGCGTTAAAGAGATTTTTGACCAAAAGGGAATAAAAGATATAGACCTTATAGCCCTTGCCGAAAAAAACGAGGAAATTTATACCTTATATAAAAGTGAACCCATAGTGCTTGGCAAAGACGATTACGTGCTTAAACTTCTTATTAGAATTAGAGACGAAGCACATAGATTTGCTATAACTTATCATAGAAGTTTAAGAGATAAAAGGGCATTTAGTTCAGTGCTTACAGGAATAAAGGGACTTGGCAAAACTAAAATTAACGCATTACTAGACAGGTTCAAAGATATTGGTGGAATTGTTTTGGCAAGTAAAAAAGAACTTGAAAGCGTAGAAGGTATTGGCGAAAACTTTGCAGATAAAATTATACAAAAATTAACAGAAGAAGGACTAAGATGAAATACGATTTATTTGTGGCAGACTTTGACGGCACGCTTGGTAGTGCCCCAGACATAGTTAACCCAGAAACTGTAGATGCTATTAAAAGATACGTAAATAAAGGTGGCATTTTTGCTATTTGCACAGGAAGAATTTTTTCTTCTATAAAAAAGATTTGCAATAAATATGGCATAAACGGGTATGCGATAGCCTGCCAAGGCAACGTTATTAAAGACGTTGAGACAGATGATGAAGTATTCGTTGGCGGTATGGATAAAAGTTTGGCGCTAGAAATTACAAAAAAACTTTTGACTGAAAACGAACAAGTTTTAGTTTATATTGGCTTTGATTTTGTGTACGAAAAAGAATCAGTATATACTAACCACTATGAAACCAACCTTAAAATAAAAGGCGTTAAAGTAGATAGCCTAATCAAAGCAATAGAAGAAACGGATAAAAAAATTCTTAAAATTGTGGTTGTTTCAGAACCAGATAGAATTAGCAATCTATTAAAAAAATATAAAAACCAGTATGCTAATAAACTTGTTATAAATAGTGGTTCACCAAGACTTGTGGAGATAATTGACCCTTCTTGCACTAAGGGTGAAGCCATTAAAAAATTAGCACAACACTATAACATAGGGTTTGATAAAATTATTACAGTAGGTGATTCTACAAACGATATGGAACTTGTAGATGGGCCTTGGCATGGTGTTGCCGTTGGCGACGCCAAAGAAGAACTAAAAAAAGTAGCAAAAGAAATTACAGTAAATTTTGATGAGCAACCAGTTAAGGTGCTATTAGAAAAATACTGCTTATAACCGGAGAATTTATGGAAAACGAGACTTTAAGTAACACAATAAAACTTCCAATGATAGCACTAAGGGGAAAGGTTATGTTCCCTAAAACAATGCTTAACTTTGACGTTGGCAGACCTATGTCGGTTGCAGCAATTTCTGCAGTTGACGAGACTGACCCGCTAATTTTTCTTGCGCCACAAAAGAGTGCTTTTGTAGATGCGCCAAGGAAAAAGGATATTTTACAAGTGGGCGTAGTTGCAAGAATTAAGCAAATTATAAAACTGCCAGATGGGGCTGTTAAACTAACCGTTCAAGCCCTTTATAGAGCCAAAATAGAAAAATACGAAGATGAAAGAGACTACTTTTTAGTAACCGTTTCAGAAAAGTCTTACGTAAATAATGCAGACGAATTGGAAACGGAAGCGTATTTTAGAGTTGCAAAATCGGCTTTCTTTGATTATGCTTTGTTTGATAAAAGAATAACAAAAGAAGTGCTTTCAAGCATAACAAAAATTGCAAGCCCAGAAGATTTTGTAGACAACGTTATGGCAACCGCTATGTTTAGCGAGGAAAAAATTCAAGAAATATTTTTAGAAGATAATACTATTGAAAGGCTAAAACTTTTTGAAAAATTATACTCTAATGAACTTGAAATTGCAAAAATAGAAAAAAAGATTTCTTCTAGGGTTAAAAAGAGCATTGACCAAAGCCAAAAGGAATTTTATTTAAGAGAACAAATAAAAGCAATTCACACTGAACTTGGTGACGACGTTGATGAAAAGGAAGAATTAAAGAAAAGAATTATTAACAAAAATCTTCCTGAAAGCACCAAAAATAAGGCGCTAAAAGAAGTCGATAGGTTAGATAAAATTAATCCATCTTCACCAGACTATTCTATTATACTTAATTATTTAGATTGGCTATTAGAACTTCCTTTTAACGAGCAAACAGAGGATTGCGGAGATTTATCTAAAGCAAAAAGCATTTTGGATAGCGACCATTTTGGCTTGGAAAAGGTTAAAGCAAGAATAGTAGAATATATTGCGGTGTTAACTCTTACTAAAAAAATTAAGGGGCCTATCTTATGCTTTGTTGGTCCTCCGGGGGTTGGTAAAACTTCGGTTGCTTCTTCAATTGCAAGGGCGCTTGGCAGAAAATTCGTTAGAATGAGTTTAGGTGGCGTTAAAGACGAGGCGGAAATTAGAGGACATAGGCGCACCTACGTTGGCGCTATGCCAGGTAGAATAATTTATGGATTAAAAAATGCGGGTGTTAATAATCCGGTTTTCCTTTTAGATGAAATTGATAAATTATCTTCTGATATACACGGGGACCCAGCCAGTGCACTTTTAGAAGTTTTAGACCCAGAACAAAATACAACTTTTAGAGATAGGTATTTAGAAATCCCATACGATTTAAGCAAGGTTATGTTTATCACAACCGCAAATTCTATAGAAACTATTCCATATCCACTTCTAGACCGTATGGAAATTATAGAACTTACTGGCTATACTGATGAGGAAAAATTAGAAATTGCAAAAAGATACTTAATTCCAAAACAAATTAGTCAAAATGGTCTTTCTGACAAAAAGATAGAATTTACAGATGATGCTATTAGGGAAATTATAGAGTCTTACACACTAGAGGCAGGTGTTAGAAACCTTGATAGAGAAGTAGGTTCTGTTGTTAGAAAGGTTGCAACCGTTGTAGCAGAAAAGCCAAGGGCAAAAAAGCGCACTATTAAAAAGGAAGACGTTAGTTCTTATCTTGGCATTAAAAAGCATACGAAAGATATTGCTTTAGAAAAAGATGAAGTTGGTGCAGCAACTGGGCTTGCGTGGACAAGTTTTGGCGGTACAACCCTAACTATAGAAGTAGGATTAATGCAAGGCAAGGGTGAAATACTTCTTACAGGAAAACTTGGCGACGTTATGAAAGAGTCTGCTCGCGCGGCGTTAAGTTATATTAGGTCAAACGCAGACAAGTACCAAATAGATGCGGAAATATTTGAAAAAATGGATATTCACGTGCACGTTCCAGAAGGTGCAACCCCTAAAGATGGCCCGTCGGCAGGAATAACAATGGCAACGGCTATACTTTCCGCAATAATTAAAAAGCCAGTAAAAAAGAGCATTGCTATGACTGGTGAAATTACACTTAGGGGCAAAGTGCTTGCAATTGGCGGTCTAAAGGAAAAATCTTTAGCAGCGTTTAGAAATGGCATAAAAGATATTATTATTCCAAAAGCAAATATAAAAGATATTCAGGAAATACCAAAAGAAATTAGAAAGGAATTGAACTTTATTCCAGTAGAAGACGTGGGTAGTGTTTTTGAATCTGCAATAAGGTTTTAGAGGTAAAAATGAAAATTACTAAAGCAGAGTTTATTACGTCTGTTGCTTCAAAAGATAAGTTTTATAAAACGGAAAAACCTATAATTGCCGTTGTTGGTAAGTCTAACGTTGGTAAATCTTCGCTTATAAATATGCTTGCAAGAAACAAGAAACTTGCAAAAACGTCTGTTACACCAGGCAGAACAAGACTTGTCAATTATTTTGATTTTGGTAGTTTTGTGCTTGCTGACCTTCCAGGATATGGTTTTGCCAAGGTTAGCAAGGAAGAAAAGAAAAAATGGGCGGACTTATTAGAATCCTTTTTACAAACAGAAAAACTTAATCTTTTAATTTGTTTAGTCGATTCTAGACACGACCCTACTGAAGACGATATAATGATGATAAACTATCTATATCATTATTCAATACCATTTGTAATTGTGGCAACAAAGGTAGATAAACTTTCAAAAACTAAAATTAAACCGCAGATGATGACAATTACAAGAAAACTTAAGGTCGGGATTGATGATATAACTCCAACCTCTGCAGAAAGTGGGTTTGGCAGAGAGGAAGTTTTGTCTTTAATAGAAAAATCATTATAATAAAAATAATTTTTTGTTTATTGTTTGATATTTTCATAATTTTATGATATTATATTAGCGCACCAATCGTGTGCTAATATAATTTAAGGCAAAATATAAAATTTTATTTGTCTTATGGTTAAAGAATTGATATTAATATTCTATTGCTGGTGTGGCTCAGTTGGTAGAGCAATTGATTCGTAATCAATAGGTCGCAGGTTCAAATCCCGTCACCAGCTCCACGAATAATAAAAGACATCCAAAAGGGTGTCTTTTATTATTGCAAACCGATAACGGTTTGCGAAGTGCTGCGGCAGGTTCTGATTCCCTTGCGGGAGACGGCAACCCTTTTGTCAACCTTTGGTTGACATTTCCCCTAACAGGGGAATTTCCCGTCACCAGCTCCAAATTCGATAATAAAAAAAGAAATCCAAAAGGGTTTCTTTTTTTATTGTGATTTAGCACGAGTGCAAAATCACACCTGCGAAGGTCGCAGTCTACTACGCTAAAGCTCCGTAGGGCTAGCCCGTCAAGGAAGAAAGGTCAAAGTCGCCCAAATCCCGTCACCAGCTCCACAAAAAGTAAAAGACATCCTAGGAGGGTGTCTTTTTTATTGCAAACCGATAAATAACTTAAAAGCCAAGCAAATTTTTTTGCTTGGCTTTATCCTTATAATTTTAACTTAGTCTAAAAATGGTTCTTTGTTTACTCTATGAAGAGAAATTTGGTCTATAACTGCATTTGTTCTATTTTGAAGTAAAAATAGTACTATGTTAGAAATATCTTCAGGCATTATCATTCCTTCTTTTGATAGGTCTGGGCGAGAAACTTTTATCATATCTGTATAAACTCCACCTGGGGATAATACGTGTACCCTTATTCCATCTTTATAAACTTCTTTTGCAAGACTTTTGCTAAATCCTACTAGCGCATGTTTACTTGCCGTGTAAACGCTTTGAAGAGGGTAGCCCATATGACCTACAACAGATGCAATATTTATTATTGTTGCATAGTTTGATTTTTTCAATATTGGAACAAGTTTTTGCGTTAAAAAGAAAGGAACCTTAAAGTTCAAGGTCATAATACTTTCAAATTCTTCCTTAGAAATTTGTTCAAAAGGCGTGCTTTGTGCTAGACCTGCGTTGTTTATTAATATATCAATTCCGCCAAAAGATTGAACTGCAAGTTCTACACCGCTATTTATAAAGTTAATGTCTGTTAAATCTCCGCTAAGCGCAAGGCATTTTACACCAAAAGACTGAACTTTTAATTTTAAATCTTCTAATTTTTTAAGATTTCTTCCGCCAAGCAGAATTAAATTTACTCCTGCTTTTGCAAGATTTTCTGCAAGCGAACTACCTATTCCACCACTTGCGCCCGTAATTAGCGCAACTTTGCCTTTCAAATTGTTTTCCATAATTTTCTCCTTACAATATTTTAACACTGTAAAAAATTTTAGTCAATAGAATTAAAAATCAAAATAAAAGTCATATACAAGTTGCATATTTTTTGTTTTGTGATTTACTTTCGGTAGGGAGGAAAATTATGATTTTTTATTTTGACTTAAACGGAAATAATATAGGCGCAATTAAAAGTGACGTATATCAAGGTTCAAACAAGGCTAGCGAAATTATTTTTGCTTGCCCAACGGATAAATTAAATAGCGTATCCGTGGCATTCGTTTTACCTAACGGTGTTAGTAGCACCTATTATTTAATGGAAAGTGTAGAAGGTGCTAATGGTGTTTTTACAAGCGAAGGTTTTGAATTTAATTTTTGGAAAATATTGCTTCCAATAAGCGTAACTTGTTTGGCGGGCGTTGTTGGCGTGCAATTTTTTGTGTCTAGCAGTAGCGAAACTATGTCTACTTCTACAATTGACTTTGTGGTTGAAAGGGGAATAGAGGCAACCGAGCCTGAAAAAACAGATAGTTTTTTAGAGGTTAGCCAAAAGATTGCAAGTTTAATAAGTCTTGCTGAGTCTCATGCGGATAAGGAACTTGTGGCAGAGGTTCAAAACACCGTTAACGCATTAAACGTTGCGTTTCCAAGGGTAGAGTCTATCGCAAAAGGTGCTAATAGGGCTGTATCTTTTGAAAATTATGCGGAAATGATTTTGGCAATAGAGGGAATGGACAAAAACGAGTTTAACGTAGGACAAAGCATATATATTGCAGAAGTAAACGTGCCGGATTTATGGGTTTATTCTGTGGACGAGCAAAGCCAAAATTACAATTTTATTTCAGAAGAAGAATTTGCAGATAAACTTATGTCTGGTCAAATTATTAAGGTTGGATTTTATAATCTTTGTAGGCTAGAAACTTCTAATATTGACGTTGCCAATTTTGTTTTAAAAAGCGATTTGGCAGTTACCGATAATGGTGATGGAACTGCAACTATTATTATTAATGCGTAGGTGAATTATGTATATAGTAAAAAATTGTCTTCTGAAAAAGGGGGAAAACTATGTTCAGTTTTCTAAGGCATATATAAATGATAAAACGCTTTCAATTAGTAAGGCTAAAGTAAACGGTAAAGAATACTTTTTAGGTGATATATTTTCTGCAAACGTTATAAAAGAGGCGGAGATAGAAAAAACTATTTCAGCACCTGTTAATTATATGGAACTGCAAGGTATTTGCAAGCAAAAAAATTATGAGGGTTACAACCAATTAATGTTTCCATATTCTGGACTTCCTAACAAAAATGGAGGCGCAACAACAATTGACGGAATAACGTATACCGTTACTAAAGAAGGGGAAATTACGTTAGAGGGAGAAGCGACAAACGATAGTGTGTTTTTCTTAGTTTCACAAGGTAAAAAAATAACTTTAGATGTAAACGAAAATTATATTCTTGCTGGATTAAACAAAAAAAGCACGGATGATAATTATTATATGGGAATTCAAGAGATTAGTTATAAAGAATCCTGGATAGTAAGAGAAAATAATTACATTCAGTTTGTACCAAAATATCTAGAATATTACGCATTTATAAAAGTTAAAAAAGGCAGTAAACTAAGCGGAAAAATAATTAAGCCTTTAATTATAAAAGGAACAGACATAAAAGAGTTTGAACCTTACGTTGGTGGCAAGCCAAGTCCTAGCAAAGAATATAAACAAGATATTTCCTTTTTTAGCGGGAGCGAAAATTCTATAATGCTTAGCGGTGTTGGTGAACAAGGTCTTAGTGTTGTCATTCCAGAAAGTGTAAATATTGGTGGGGAAAATATTTCGTTAAAAATGGGTGGAATAAATTCCATAAATGATAAAATAGTAGTAGACGGTATTGCAAAAACGGTACGTTTTTATAATCACGTTACTAAAATAGACAATATTAATAGTCTAACGTTTAGCAGTGGGAATTCGTGTAAATACGCAGTAGTCGGTGGCGATTTTGATAGTGCGATTAGTACTCATTTTATTTGCAAAAGTATTAGCAGTCCAGAGAATATAAGAGAGGGTGAAATTGCAATTTGCAATATGGCGCTAGTTGTATCTTGTCCAAATAACTTACAGACAGAAGAGGAAATTGCAAACTATTTTAAAGGGGTGGAAATATACTGTACAAAAATTTCGCCTACGATTTATGATTTAACCGGTACGACGTTAGCAGGGCAGTTATTAAATCTTTCTAGTTTAGAAGACAAAACTAAAATAACTATCTTAGGAAGCGAAAATTTATC
>JAEIGA010018757.1_pt1 | contig 10543 bp, 9 predicted proteins | sample 9270691 | NCBI WGS metagenome assembly JAEIGA01 (sample SAMN17057246, study PRJNA624740) | gut metagenome | biome: biome; isolation source: fecal sample | host: Bos grunniens | place: China: Xizang | collected 2019
AGAAGGGTCGTGATGACAAAATGACTATGGACAATGTCCGGCTGAACCTCATCCACAATCTCGCGCATCTTCCTGATTGTCCCAAGCATCCCTTTCATAGAGTAGTTCATCTCATGGACAATGATTCCGGCATCCTTGTATTTCTGCACAAGAATACCGTCAAGAGGCATCGCCACATGCACCTCCTCTCCCATCAGCACAAGATCTCTCATCACGCGAAACGCCCACGTCGCCCCAGTCGAAGTCTTTACCAAATGAAGTGATTTCATCTTAACTGCTTTTCCCACTTATGAATTAATGATTTCCCAGAAGATTGATTTTATCTTATCAGAGTTATGATTCTTCTCTGCCACATGGGATGCTCTGGCAGCATACGACTCTATGAGTTTATCATCACTCAAGATTGACAGCAGACTTGACTTGATCTCATCTGCTTTAGTTGCAACTATAGCTGCTTTCTCCTGCTTGAAATACTCAACTGACGAGAGATCGTCCGGACCAATAGCGAAGATACATCTGCCTGCACTAAGATAATCTGTTATCTTCGTAGAGAAGGATAATCTTGCGATATTGGTACATTTATTTTTGAGACTTTCTACAAAGACCAAAATATCTGAATTCTGCTGCTCGATGAACGCATCAGCCTGCTTGATAGAACCATGGAAACACGACGAGCCATCTATATTCAATGAAGTAAGTTTCTTCTTTGATAACGTCGTCTGTGAATATATATCAAGGAAGAAGCGCATTCCAAGCTCATCATTTATCTCCTTTATCGCTTCAGCAAGCATTCTGATAGGTTCATATCGTCCTATAACTAGGGAACCTGTGTACACCAATCTGATAACTGCCTCGGGATTCCTTTTATATGGCTTAGCAACTATTTCACGACTCGGCTTTGTCACAACAATGGAATTCACATTAAATTCCATGTCGCACTCCCGTTTCATTTTAGGGCATATTGTCAGCACTTCATCACATTTTGCGACTAATTCTGACACGGATTTACGAAGAAAAAACCTATCTATTATTGCCAACGGATTATATGGCTCCTGCTTATATGTAAAATTATCATCCCACAGGAAGCCTATCACCTTCTTTGGCTTGAAGGTATCAATGATATAATTATTAAGTCTATTATAATGTGGATAGCTTTCTATGGAAAACACAAAAACATCTGGATTAAAGTAAGATATGAATGCATTCAGTTCCTTGCCATTCCATTTACCAAGCCTCCACATCAATTCTCTCATCCACAAAAAGAGTCTTAAACGGTGCTTTGTAAAGAATGAATACAATTTCTTTTCCTGTATCTCATGATGATCAGCACACGGTAAGCTCTGTTCTATGTTTGCATCAACCTCTCTGCCCGTCACTACAGAAGGTTTGAATACCGATTTAATGACATTGCTTTCAATAATCTGGAAATAATGACCACAAGAAGCTGAATCCGGAGCATCTGAACGGATGTATATATTTGCAACATTCTCTGCCCCATACCCACTCAATAAGGTAGAGAGGGTGTCAGCACCGGAATTCTGACTCCAGGAAGGTATTGAGGTTGTTAGTATGCGACGTTTCATCTGGGCTTAATTTTATACAGCGAAACAATAAGTGATGGGACAATCACCATCATGAAAAGATAGCCAGGTGCTCCAAATATACCCTTCGTGTACAGATATACAAAAGCCATTATGAAGGACACACAAATGTAGGAGCGATATTCTCTGAATTTATTGAGGCACAGATATTTTTTTAGCACTGATACGATAAACATCAAATATGGAATAGCTCCAGCTAACCCCATTGATCCTAATACATCAATAATTTTAGAATGGCCGCCGACATTACCTGCTCCCACTATCGGATTTCTGAAAAAGGACGCCCAAGACAATTGATGGTAATCCATTCTTGCAGTAAGGGAGTCACCTGTAATGGTTCCTTTTAGAATACTATAATGAATATCCTGAAGTTTGAAGTACACTGCGGTATTCTCAAAGCATGGCATCAACCAATCCACTAAATTCAGGAAAAAGCCTGAATAATACAGCAATAACAATACCATGGAACCGATAATCACGATACTTGAATTATAGATTATACGGCCAGGCTTATATAACAGTACAAGAAATACGGTAAATATAATTATCACTAAGCTTGTTGTCACTGCAGTCTGAACTACAATATAGCCGAATAAAAGAAGCAGGACAAGATTCAACAATTTATAAAACCTGACAGATTTCTTGATATACAGGCACAATGGTAGAATCATCAAGGCATATGAATGCATCAAGTCATATCCAGGTAGTCCGATCTGGCGGTTTTCCATATCCATATCCTCTCTTAAGAAGTTGGCACTTGCCTGAAGTAATGGTAATATATAGATATATGACAGGACTAAGAGTATGACACTTCCATAGCCTATTATCTTATAAAGCCGGTCATTCTTTCGATATACCAGAACACTGAATATCATCGTACTCGGAAGTATCCAGGCAGTTTCAATTATTAAACGATAAACCGGCGACAAGGTTGACTCAAGGCCATTGATATGGAAACTCTTACCACATATTATATACAGAAATATAATTCCTATATAACCCAAAAGCCATGCTAGAGGTTTTGAAAACATAGCCCTCGGATACAATAAGGACAGAGTAAAAACCACCAGCAAAGCAGGCAGATATACCGGGATATTTGTCAAATCTGCAAACAGCGGGAATATTATATATATAATATAGAAAAAGGATACAGCCAGGAAGATATAATCCTTTCTCAATAGTTTACTTCTCATTAAATAAAGATTTATACAGACCTATATATTTATTATAGTTAACAACCTTTTCAAAATTTCGCAGAATGAAGTCCCTGCATTTATTTGAATAGACTTCTTTTCCAGTGGATATTACCTTCATCACTTCTGAATAAAGACCATGGTAATCACCTGTCTTAACGGCATATCCACAATCTCCATCGATAGTTTCAAGCATGCCTGTCGAATCATATGTCACAACGGGAGTTCCACAAGATTGACATTCCAGATTGATTGTACTTAACGTATCCTCACGAGAGCAGTTGGCCATCACATCTGCCATCGAATAAAGTTCTGCCATTTCTTCACGTGAGCGAGTAAAGCCATAGAACACTACATTATCAGCATATCGCTTGAGTTTGCCATCATAGCCAAACAATACCATGACATAGTCAGCTGGCAGGTTCGCTGCAAAATAATCAAGAGCCTCAGCGTTTACATCAAGCATCCACTTACCAGCCGGCGCCAGAATGACCTTCTTATCATCAAGACCAAGTTTCTGCCTGATATCACCTGAACGAGGGTTGAACACATCTGTATCAACACCATTATGAAGATAAGTGACAGTGCCTACATGTCCTAAAGTTGAAGTTTTAAGCTGATTAGCGATCCACTGCGATGCTCCGACAAAAGTAATGTTCTTGAGTTTTGAAAAATATCGCAATCTGTCTCTTAATATATCAGATGATGCATCATAACATAGCGCAGGTGTATCCTGTCTCTGCTTTATACATTTACCACAACTCTCCTTCCATTTCTGACATCCTACAGCAGCATAATGAAAGCATCCTCCAGTAAAAAACCAGCAATCGTGCAAAGTAACTACGGTCTTTATCTCACGCTCAGCCAGGTATTCAAGGAGAAGGTTAAGATTTATATAGTTGCTGTGAAGATTGTGAAGATGGACAACGTCCGGCTTGACCGAATCAATATAGGAAAACAGTCTTCTTGTCGCGGCGTTACTGAAATATGCCTGCTTGCCGGCAACTCTGCACAGCAATGCATGTATCTTGTGATCAATCATTGTCCCCATTCTATAGAAACAGTCCGGAGACTCAGCTGTTCCTGTAGAAAAGACAACAAAAGATTCGATGCCATTCTCTCCACACAGGTGATGAATGTCACGAACAATTGTCCCGGTACTTCCGAGAGCATATGTTGCATTAATTTGAAGTACCCTCATTGTTAAACAACTGCATCAATCTTCCACGTAGGAATATCTGAAACATCATTATTCCTACATACAACATTAGTACTCCCCAATCTCTTATTATAGCAGGTGACTTTCTGACTTTTATAAAAGACAAGCCCCATATTCACTTCCGGAAACATCTTGGCGGACCTCATGCTTACCTCGCCTAAAATATGATAACAGAATGGTCTTACATCTTTCTGAAGTATGAAATAATGCGAGGCAATCTTCTTGTGGAATAATGCTTTTCCTGACAGCCACCATTTGACATACTGATCATCGATTGGAGAAGGATGTTCTCCTGCATATTCCTTATAAGACAGATATAACCTTGCTATGTAACTTCCGGCTACACGCCATCCCATCTTCATATATCCCGGGAATGAGTTTGTATTCGGGAAATTATAAATAATCACGCCTTCAGGTAATTCTGCAATTGCCTTACGCGTCATCTCCATGAATATTCCCCTACCTCTATATTTATTTATAACACACGTTGAGCCAGGCTGGTAGGCCTCATTTCCATTTATATCATTTCGCCATAATGCTCGTGCAGCAATAGGCTCACCATCAGCATAGACTACAACCAGAACAGATCTTCCGTAAATGTTATTTATAAACTGCCTGTCGAATTCATCCCTACTGCCAACATTGAATATTTCATTCTGCAGAGCAATATAATCGTCTATAAACCTTTCATCAAGCCGATCTGACCATCTGATGTCATAATGAACATTATCCATAATCATCCTAATAATGTACGCCACACGTTAAAATAACCTTTCAGCTTAGCCTTGAAAAGCCAGAAACTCTCATCATTGCTGATTGCATTCCTTCCAAAAATCAATTTGCCGTCCTGACAATAGGTATACATCATATCAGAGGTATATATTCTTTGATAATTGCGATTGGCAACGATATAACTGTTTGAAGATGCTGAATATTTACCAAATGGATAACAGAAATCCATTGGCTTATATCCTAATTCCTGTTCAAATACATTTTCCGCCCTATCAAACTCCAATTCTTTTTTGATAAGCTCGAGGTTTGACATATCCGGATGAGAATATGTGTGAACTCCAAATCCGACCAAGCCCTCTTCATGCATCCTGCGCACATTATCCCACGTCAAGTAATCCGGATTGGCACCTATTTCTCCCACTGTCAGATATATACTATATTTAAGACCTAAATCTCGCATAAGATCATATATCTCATTATAATTGGAGATCCATCCATCATCAAAGACAATCAGGACCTTATCTGAGGCGTATCTTACAGATTCAGCAGAATCAAGATCGTCAAACCTTAATGTAGTATAACCTTTTGCCGCAATATATTCCATCTGTTGCTTAAAGACCTCAAAGTTCGTCTTCATATATGACTGTCCGGGCCCAGATACGATATCATGATAGTATATGACATTCACATATTTATTCTTTGAATGACATAGAAATCCGGCAAAAGGGATACAATAACTATATATGATTTTCTTTATAAAGTTCATAATATACCTACTTATTCCATATACCCCTAGCCTTATCATTGACTATCTTACGGTATTGAATTATACCGAATATAAAATTAGGAAGGGTATTTATTATGATTATCGCAGCTACCATTCCAACTGTGTCGAATTTCTTGATCATCAGAAGAGCAGCAGGGATAAATGCAACTATCTTGAATAAAGCCAATAACAATGATATATCAAGTTTACCCACACCAGAGAGAAAAGCCCAATATGGTGAAACCCATATATTCAGAATGAAGTAAATGCTCATTACGATGCTTAAAGAAAGAGGAATAAGCAATTTACCTCCCAGCCATATCTTAAAAACGAAAGGTGAGACCAGGAGCATCAGCACTGAAACAATGGTAAGACCTACATTATATAGTCTCAACTTACCGAATGCGCCTTTGATCCAGTCAAGTTCTCTTTTAACATATGCATCAGTCACGGCTGTTATGATTGGCTGCAGAAGCATATTGTTGAATATTACCAGTACACCAAAATATGTCCAGGCAGAATTATATATGGCCGTTTCAGTAGGATTGATGAAATGAGATATTATAATACTGCTTGAATTGAATACTACTAACCCGGCAAACTGGCCAATGAAGAATTTGACACCAAGAGAATAAATATCCTTGAGACACTTTTTATCAAAATCCGCTACAGAAGGCTTGTACCTCTTATAATCAGTACGATACATCTTGATGTTTGCAATCAGCAGCACAATCAGCAAAGGTACGCTCATCGCCATACAAGCCAGGAACAGCGAATTGTACGAGAAGAGTTTGAGTGCAAGTACTGCTAGCAAAGTCAGAACATTGGCAATCGGCTTGAATATAGTAGAATATGCAACCTTCTGATCTGCTTGAAGTACATATGTCAGTAATTCTAACACGAACTGCATCAGATACAGCAAAAGAACTACTACGATACTCCACACCAACTCTTGCGAAGGAAGTGTCTGACAATTCAATATTGAATTCCAATCAAGTTTGAAGATTATCGGAAGAGCCAGGATAAAGAAGGCTGATAAAGTGACAAGCATAGAAATATATGCCGTACTCACCAATCTTTTTCCATAATGCTCATCCCCAACAGAAATTGATTTTGTCAAATGGAAACGCAGACCTGCTCCCAATCCGAAATCAAAATTGTGGGACCAGTATACAATTGAGGCTATGGTAATGTACACTCCATAATTATCGGAAGTCAGATAAGACAGCAAGACCGGAACCTTGGCAAAATCAATTACCATGGACAACACCTTGATCAATACTGACCCAAGTGCATTACGCTTGACAATCTTTGTCCGCTCTGACCCTGATGAAAAAATAGAAAGTACTCTACTCTTCAGCGATTGACTCATTAGAGAATGCCTCAATTTGAAAAATGCTATTTTCGCCAGACCATCTTGTTGACAACACCTGTGTAGCTCTGGATGAGCTTTACGATCTTGGTGCTTACATTTTCGTCCGTATAGTTAGGTACAGGTATTCCGTTGTCACCATTGCTGACCATCTCAACTGCAACATCTACAGCCTGGAGAAGATCATGGTCATTGATACCAGCTAGGATGAAACATCCCTTGTCAAGTGCTTCAGGACGCTCCGTTGATGTTCGGATACAAACTGCCGGGAATGGGTGTCCTACGCTAGTAAAGAACGAACTTTCTTCCGGAAGAGTTCCCGAATCAGAAACAACCGCAAAAGCATTCATCTGCAAGCAGTTATAATCATGAAAACCAAGTGGCTCGTGCTGAATGACACGTGGATCCAACTGGAAGCCAGATGCTGCAAGCCTGTTGCGGCTGCGAGGATGGCAGCTGTAAAGAATCGGCATGTCATATTTCTCTGCCATAGCGTTTATCGCAGAAAAAAGAGACGTAAAGTTCTTCTCTGTGTCTATATTCTCTTCGCGATGAGCACTGAGGAGTATGTATTTTCCTTTCTCAAGACCAAGTCTCTGATGTATGTCAGATGCTTCAATCTCTGCAAGATTCTCGTGGAGAACCTCTGCCATCGGTGAGCCAGAAACATAGGTTCTCTCCTTTGCAACACCAGATGCATTAAGATAGCGACGAGCATGCTCACTATAGCAGATATTTACATCAGAAATAACATCAACGATACGTCTGTTCGTCTCTTCTGGAAGACACTCATCAAAGCAACGGTTACCGGCTTCCATATGAAAAATCGGGATATGAAGTCTTTTTGCACCTATGACAGAAAGGCATGAATTAGTATCCCCGAGCACAAGTACCGCATCTGGCTTAATCTGAGCCATGAGCTTATATGAAGCACTGATGATATTGCCCATAGTAGCTCCCAAATCCTCACCTACTGCATCCATATAGACTTCAGGATCAGCGAGTTTGAGATCACGGAAGAACACACCATTAAGATTATAGTCATAGTTCTGTCCCGTGTGAGCAAGAATACAATCGAAATACTTGCGGCATTTGTTGATTACAGCGGCCAGACGGATTATCTCTGGGCGCGTACCGACGATAATCAGGAGTTTTAAGCGTCCATCGTTTCTGAAGTTAATGTTGCTGTAGTTTGTCTTGAGTTCCATATTATTCTACTGGTAGAAAGTAAGTATCCGGTTTGTCTGGGTTGAAGATTTCGTTACAGTACATTACTGTGACGAGGTTTTCAGTATCTGAAAGGTTAATTATGTTGTGCGTATAGCCAGGCAGCATATGAACAGCTTCAATCTTGTCTCCACTGACTTCAAAATTGAGGACTTCATCCGAGTCAAGACGACGCTGCTGAATCAGACCATGGCCAGAGACAACAATAAAGAATTCCCATTTAGTATTGTGCCAATGCTGCCCCTTTGTAATGCCTGGCTTACTGATATTGATGCTTACCTGTCCACAGTTGAGTGTGTGAATAAGTTCGGTGAATGAACCTCTCGAATCAATATTCATCCTAAGTGGAAAAGAGACCTTTTCCTTCGGGAGATAACTCAGGTAAGTACTATAGAGCTTCTTGGCAAAGGAGTTCTCTGGTATTTCAGGAATCATCAGAGTCTTTGGCTGATCAGCAAATGAACGTATGAGTCCGGCAATTTCACCTAGAGTTATTCTATGGGTTATCGGGCACCAGCAGTACCTACCATCTTCACAAGGCAAAGCCTCAACCCCATCAAACTCACAACGATGCGCATTGCCTTCAAGTGCAGCAATCATCTCGTCTACGAGATCGTCGATATAGAGAAGTTCCATCTCTACACTTGGATCATTAACCTGAATAGGAAGGTCGTTAGCGATATTGCTGCAGAAGGTAGCAACTGCACTGTTATAATTAGGTCTGCACCATTTTCCAAAAAGATTAGGGAAACGATACACAAGAACATCCGCACCTGTTTCCTGTCCATAAGCGAACATCAATTCCTCTCCCGCCTTCTTGCTCTTACCATACTCGCTCGCACCAAATCTGCCGGCGAGGGTTGCCTGTATGGAGCTTGAAATCATCACAGGACATTTGTTGCTGTGCTTGCGTAGAGTCTCGAGAAGAAGGGATGCAAAGCCGAAATTACCCTGCATGAATTCCTCAGGATTCTGTGGACGGTTCACTCCTGCAAGATTGAACACAAAGTCACAGTCAGCACACCAGCAGTCTAGATCTTCGAGTGTTGAATCGAGATCATATTCATAAACGGCACTGACAGTTACGTTTCCGTAACATTTGGCTTTTCCATCCTTTATATTGTTAAGCTGGGCACAGAGATTCTTGCCTACAAAACCTTTAGCGCCTGTTACTAGAATTTTCATACTACTCTGAACGGATGTCACGCGCCTTTGCACGTGTAACTAGACCGAGATCTTCCTGAATGAAACGAAGACGCAAAAGCTGTTCCTTCATACCTTCAACATCGAGACGAGTTGTGTTATGAGAATGATAATCCTCAATCCTGGTCATATCCTCATTTCCCTCTGTGAAGTATTTATCATAATTTAGATCTCGGTTATCACAAGGGATACGATAGTAATTTCCCATATCGATTGCCTTCGCCATCTCTTCTCTAGTCACGAGAGTCTCATAGAGCTTCTCGCCATGACGGGTTCCAATAACCTTGATTTCTGTCTCGGCATAGAGGGGATCTACCTTGGTGTAAATCTGCTTGAGAGCCTCAGCTAGAGTCTCCAGTGTAGCAGCAGGCGCCTTTTGAACGAAAAGATCACCATTGTGGCCATTAACAAATGCATAGATGACAAGATCTACTGCATCATCAAGTGTCATCATGAATCGTGTCATATTAGGATCAGTGATCGTGATTGGCTTTCCTGCCATCATCTGTTCTACCCACAGAGGGATTACTGAGCCACGTGATGCCATCACATTACCGTAACGGGTACAACAGATGGTCGTAGCTGCGTCATCTCCCAATTCACGTCCCTTTGCAATTGCAACCTTCTCCATCATTGCCTTGGAAATACCCATCGCATTGATTGGATACGCAGCCTTGTCAGTAGACAGAACCACAACATTCTTCACACTATTGCTGATTGCAGAAAGAAGTACATTATTGGTACCGACCACATTGGTCATAGTTGCTTCCATCGGGAAGAACTCACAAGACGGAACCTGCTTCAATGCCGCTGCAGCAAAAACATAGTCAACGCCTCTCATTGCAACATCTACAGATTCCCTGTTACGGACATCACCTATATAGAATTTCACCTTTGATGCAACCTCAGGATACTGAGACTGAAGATGATGCCTCATGTCATCCTGCTTCTTTTCATCACGTGAGAATATACGGATTTCCTTTATATCACTTGTAAGAAAGCGACGTAGTACTGCATTACCGAAACTTCCGGTTCCACCTGTAATCAACAGGGTTTTTCCTTCAAATACTGACATTATTCATTGATTTTATTATCAAACTCTTCAAAACATGAGTTCTTGCTGAGGAACTCAGGGACGATGTCCTTCATGAGTCTTACCATTGCCGGTATCTCGACCTTACGTGAAAGTTCATCGAGCATTTCTACAGCCTGCTCGGCTGCATCGTAAGA
>JAEIGA010018758.1_pt1 | contig 10543 bp, 11 predicted proteins | sample 9270691 | NCBI WGS metagenome assembly JAEIGA01 (sample SAMN17057246, study PRJNA624740) | gut metagenome | biome: biome; isolation source: fecal sample | host: Bos grunniens | place: China: Xizang | collected 2019
CTCGCAGAACAAAGTCTCAGAAGTGGGACGGATGCAGTAGCGCTCCTCCAGCTTCTCGCTGCCGCCGTAAGTGACCCAAGCGCACTCGGGAGCAAAGCCCTCCACATGATCCTTCTCCTTCTGGAGCAGGGACTCGGGAATCAGCATGGGCATCATGACGTTCTCGTGACCGGTAGCCTTAAACTGGCTATCCAGCTCACGCTGAATGTTCTCCCAAATGGCGTAGCCATAGGGACGGTAGATAAACATACCCTTAATGGAGGAATAGTCAATTAACTCAGCTTTTTTGCACACATCGGTGAACCACTGAGCAAAGTCAACCTCCATATCGGTGATTTGAGTCACTTGCTTTTTATCTTGTGCCATATTATCAAATCCTTAAATTCAGAATCGTTTGGTAAACAGTATTACATATTTTATGACCTGAACGCAGAAAAGTCAAGGTTTTGGAGATAATGAAGGAAAGGAGAGTGAGCCATATGCGCAAAGTGGGAGTATGGGAACGAAATGAGGGCTTAAAACGGACGCTTGTGGAGGACCTGCAAAAGAGAAATCTGCCTCGGCCGGTATTTCTCGCAGGGGAACATCCTGCCAATTTGGCAGGTGAGTCGCTGGATCTTCTGGTGGTGTCACCGCAAGCAACGGGCTGGGCGGGAGCGGCCAGCGTAAATTGCCGATTGGTTCTCCTGCCCGGCAGCGCCGCAGCATTGACGAGGGGGATGAAGGTGGAGGGTGCGGTCAGTTACGGAAACGGGCCCAAAAATACTATCACTTTGTCCAGTTTGGAGGAGGGAAAGATTGGGATCGCCATCCAAAGGGAATTGGTAACGGTGGAAGGCGGAGTGGTGGAACGGCAGGAGTTGGTGCTGCCCTATAGACAAGAGGACGGCAGCCCCGAATTCTTCATGGCGCGTGTGGGGGCACTTTTATTGTTAGGGGTAACACTGGAATAAAGAATTCACCCACCGTTGGGTGGGTGAATTCTTGTAGTCCAGTTATTCTGCAGAGACCATATAGTAGTAGACCGGCTGACCGCCGCTCAAAAGATTGATCTCGGCATTGGGGCAGGCGGCCTGGAAAATTTCCAGAGCGACCTGAGCCTGCTCTTCGGTTACATCCTCACCATAGAAGATGTTGATAAACTCAGCGTTTTGCTGAGCATCGGCATGGGCCAGACGGTCCAGCAGAGCGGACAGGTCGGTATCGGTGCCGAACAACTGATGCTCGGCCAGAGCCATATAGTCGCCCTGTTTGATGGCAAAGCCGTCAAAGTCAGAATCTCGAGCGGCATAGGTGACCTCGCTGGTGCTCACATTGCCGATGGCCTCGGTCATGGCGGCGGTGTTGTCTTCCACCTCGCCGTCAGGATCGGCGCAGAGCAGGGCGGAAATACCCTGAGGAACAGTTTTGGTGGGAAGAACAATAATTTGCTTATCTTCAATCAAACCCACACACTGCTGGGCAGCCATGATAATGTTCTTGTTGTTGGGCAGAACATAGACGATCTCGGCAGGGGTCTTATTGACCTCGCGAAGAATGTCCTCGGTGGAGGGGTTCATGGTCTGGCCGCCGGAAATGATGCCGTCACAGCCCAGATCACGGAAGATGCTGGCAAGACCTTCGCCGGCACAGACCGATACAAAGCCGTACTTCTTCTCGGGAGCGGCGATTTCCGGCTCATCGGAGGTCTGCACGGAATCTTCGGCCATCTCCAGATCGTCCACGCTCTGAGGCTTCAAGCCGGCAGCCATATCCTCGTACTGGGTGCGCATATTTTCGATCTTGGCCAGTTCCAAAGTGCCATACTTTTGTGCCTCGGACAGGGCGGCGCCGGGGATATCGGTGTGGACATGGACCTTGAAGGCCTCATCATCCTCGCCGATGACCAGACTGTCACCGATGCTGTTCAGATAGGTGCGGAAGGGCTCAATGGACTTATTCATGGTCTTGCGGACAATGAACACGGTATCGAAGGTGAAGGTAATATCCTCGTCGGTCAGGTTGGCAAAGTCGGCCTTGTCCTGAGCCACGGTATCGTCCTCGGTTTCGGGCATGGGCTCGCCCCGCAACTCGTCCAGCATACCCTGGAGGATGATCAAAAGACCCTTGCCGCCGGCATCCACAACACCGGCTTTTTTCAGCACGGGATTCTGATTGATGGTGTCGGCCAAAGCAATTTTACCCTCATCAATGGCGGCCTGCAGGACAAAGTCCACATCGTTATTTTCCTCGGCTGCCTCCACAGCACGGCGCGCGGCCAGGCGGGAGACGGTCAGGATGGTGCCCTCGGCGGGCTTCATAACGGCCTTGTAGGCATTGTTGACACCCTCGGACAGAGCGGCAGCAATGGCAGCGCCGTCAGCGGTGGTCATATCCTTCAGGGTCTTGGCGAAGCCGCGGAACAGCAGAGAGAGAATGACACCGGAGTTGCCGCGGGCACCCCGCAGCAGGGCGGAAGCGTTGACTGAGGCGGCAGCGCCAATAGTGGCAGAGGGCTTTTTCTGCAGTTCGGTTGCAGCGGTGGCGATGGTCAGGCTCATATTGGTGCCGGTATCGCCGTCGGGCACGGGGAATACGTTTAAGTCGTTGATGCCTTGCTTCTCGAGATTAATGGCGGCAGCGGCATGAATGATCATGCGCTGAAACAGAGCGCCGTCAATAGTCTGAATCATAAGTTTTCTCCTTTTAACCGATCACCATGGAGTCAATGCAAACGTTGACTTCCTTCACTTCAACGCCGGTGAGACGGCTGACGTTATAGCGTACTTCGCTCATGATGGAGCGGCTGACGGCCATCAGGTTGACGCCGTTGTCCACAATGATGTGCAGCTCGATGGACACAGTGCCATCCTCGTTATGCGTTACTTTAACACCCTTGGCCATGGATTCACGGCGCAGCAGGTGAACAAGACCGTCTGTCTTGGAACGAACGGCCATACCCTTAACTCCATAGCAATTGGTAGCAGCGGCACCGGTGATGGAAGTAAACACTTCGTTGGCAATCAACAGGTCGCCTTTTTCGGTGTTCATTTTCATGAAATCCCGTCCTTTCTGGGAAGTTTGGCGGCAGAGCAAAATATGCCACCATGACATATTAGGTCAATATATTCTATTCTATTTTCAAAGAAATTACAAGTAAAATATGAAAGCAGTGATTGTAATTTAACTGAATATCGTGTAAACTATAGATATCCTTAAGAAATCAGGAGGGCTTTAAGATGAAAGCAACCCGGGTTATTTTGAAAATTGTTGCTGCCGTTTTGGTGGTGGGCGCCGCAGTTTGCTGCGTGATCGCATTCTGGGATAAGATCGAGGCAGCATTCAATTGCGTGAAGACCAAACTGTGCAAGAGAGGTCTGTGCACCTGCGAATGTGAAGATTACGCCGACTGGAACGTAGAGTAAGAAACTATATTACAGAAAAAACAAGGTATGAGCTTGCTCATACCTTGTTTTTTGTTTATAGGTCAATACTTTTTGCGCAGGAGCACATAGGATAGCCAGTAGAGAAGCACAATCAGACATACGCTGCCGCTTGCAATGGGGACAAGTTCTTCAACCCCGGCGATTTTCAGTATAACAGTCGCAACAGCTGCAATGATTACAAACAGATAACCAGCCCAAGACCATGCTTTCATGGAAATGTATTTATTGCGCTCGTCGTTGACCTCTACATCTACCTTTTCCCGATAAGATGTGTTGACGCTGTATCGAATCTGTCGCACCAAAAGTACCGCTCCCACAAGGATCAGCGCCGTGCCCATGCCGCCCCAAAACTCATCCACCAGATCAAAACCGGCGCAGGCAGCCAAAGCAATGCCGATCAGTATTTCAAGAATGTTGGCGATCCAACGTACATTTCGTTTCATAAAACAGCCTCCTTGCCTCAATGCTCATCCTCAAAAATAAATACATCTTCAATAGTCAGACCGAAATAACGGGCGATTTTATATGCCAAAGCAATGGAGGGGTTGTATCGTCCGTTTTCCAGCGAACTGATGGTCTGTCGGGAAACCCCGAGGCTCTTGGCAAAATCCTCCTGCCGGATGCCCTTCTCTTTTCGGATCTGCTCAATTCTGTTTTTCATTAAATACCAGCTCCTTGTAAAGCAAACTTTACATGAAGAGCATATCACAACATAGGAAGGATGTCAAGCGAGCTTTACATTTTGCGGACACGATGGTTTTTCTTTTTTCCATGAAACCATAAAAGGGAGAGGTACATAGAATGAAGAGAGAGGAGGGAGAGTGGTTTGGCGTTTTCGGACCTGGAGCTTCTTGCCAGATTGGTACAGTGCGAGGCGGGGGGCGAGGGGGACAACGGAATGAAAGCGGTGGCCTGTGTGGTGATGAATCGGGTCACGGTGGACTACGGGGAGTACGGACGACTGATGACGGTGCGGGAGGTGGTCTATCAACCCAGGCAGTTTGTCTGCGCCATGGAGACTGTAAGCGGAGAATACAACCCGCAAAATATTTATAATATGCGGCCCGAGGCCGAGCATTATGCCGTAGCAGAATGGGCTATATCGGGGCAACGGCTGCAGGGACTCGGGAGTGCACTGTGGTTTTTTAATCCCTTTTCCCCAAGTTGCAGGACAAATTTTCCGTCCCGGGTAGGACAGTTTGCTCTGCGGATCGGAGACCACTGCTTTTACAACCCGACACAGTATTATGCAGATACATAACGGTTTGGACAGAAAGGAGTTTTATATGCCGCAGTTTTATCCTGACGGTCCTGCGACTGTCAGTCTCAATGCCATTCAAGAGAACGGAGGGATCAATACGCCTCCTCAGGAGGATTTCAACACACCTGCGCTGCAGGGGAGTATGCAGCAGATTTTGTCGGAGAATCTGGGGAAATTCGTAATTGCAGATTTTTTGATTGGAATATCCACCATTGTGCGTCGGGTAGGCATTATTTATTCGGTAGGCAGAGGGTATGTGACCCTCTATCTGGAGCAGTATAAGGCTTTTGAGGTGTGTGATATTTTCTCACTGAAGTTTGTTACATTCTTCCCGCCCGGAAGTGAACCATCCATAGATGATCTGAACCGGGGGCTTGCCAACAGCGGCATTTTACTGCCTGGTGGTTTTGATCGAGCCTTTGGCAGCGGAATGTATCACGGTGCCGGTGTGGGTATGGGTACATTGGGTCAAAGCGGAGGGAACCAAAATCAAAACATGAACTCCGGAGTGAGCGGACCCATGAATTCCGGCATGAGCGGTCGGGGAGGATCCGGAATGACCGGAGGAAACGGCTGCCGCACACTGGGGCAGCGATAAAAAGCGGGCGTCGTGATCTCACGGCGCCCATTCTAAATTCCAGGCGAAAAGTTTTTTAGTGGTGGGGACGGTGTTTTTTCTTGCAAAAAATTTCCAAAAGGTGGATAATAACGGCAAGATAACCGCCTCAGCAAGGAAGTGATGAAGTTGGAGCCGATAAAAACCGAAAACAGAGCCGATGCGCTGGCATGTGATGTTCTGACGCTGGCACGCAATACGTTGCTGGTCAATTTGCGCTTTCTGGATGCGGCCTTGAGCCGCTTTGCCCCCACATTGCGTCCCGGAACCACTTTGGCGACCGACGGTGAGGCCCTGTACTATGATGCCCGCCATGTGCTACGCACTTATCAGGCAGAGCGTTCGGCACCCGCCCGCGATCAACTGCACCTTTTGCTGCACTGCGTATTTCGCCACATGTTCCCCCGAGGGCAGAAGGACCGGAATCTATGGAATCTGGCATGTGATATTGCGGTGGAGCATGCGATTACCGGCTTTGGACTGCTTGCGGTCAGCGCAGAGAGGGAACAGAAGCAACATGTGATTACCTCCCGCATTCAGCGGGAAATGGGAATGCTGACGGCGGAGAAAATATACCGCTATTTGGAGCGCAGACCTTTCTGGTTGGAGGAATTTGAAAACCTGCCCGATTTGTTTGTGGCGGACGACCACTTCTTGTGGTACCAGGAAGGGGCTGTGTCCGAAGAGACGGAACGCTTTTGGAGCGACGTATCCCGCCGTATGCAGGTGGACATGGAGACCTTTGCTCGCCGGCAGGGTGACAAGGCACAGGCCATGATGCAAAATCTGCGTGAAGTCAACCGCGTCAGTTTTGATTATGCCGGATTTTTGCAGAAATTTGCCTCACGTGGGGAGGTCATGAAGACCGATCCGGAGGAATTCGACTACATTTTCTATACGTACGGCATGAACCTTTATAAAAATATGCCGCTGATCGAGCCGCTGGAGTTCAAGGAGAAAAAAGCGGTGCGGGATTTTGTGGTGGCCGTGGATCTGTGCGGATTAATCTCCGTTGTGCAGGCAAAACGGTTCCTGCAAAAGACCTTTGAGGTGTTCAAGGCAAATGAGACGGCATCCTTGAAAATGCGCCTTCATTTTTTGACTTGCGCAGGGGAGAAACCGGAGTACACACTCATTGACACGCAGGAGGAACTGGAACAGTTCCTCAGCCGACTGAAAAGCCATTATCGACAGGAGGCAGATTTTCGTCCGGCATTTCTCTGGACACAGGACATGCTGAGCCGCCGTGAGTTTCGAAATCTGAAAGGGTTGCTTTATTTTACCGACGGGCAGGGGATTTTTCCCCCGAGCAAGCCGCCTCATGAAGCGGCCTTTGTATTTGTGAACGATGACTACAGCACCCCCGATGTGCCCCCATGGGCCGTTCGGCTGGTTTTGCAAGGGGATGAACTGAATGAGCATGAGTGATTTTTCTGTTGAAAACGGCCTGCTGACCAAATACAACGGTCAGGGCGGTTTGGTGGAGGTTCCCCACGGCGTGACCGCGGTGGGTGAGCGCGCCTTTGAACGATGTGGTGTGACCGGCGTCATTTTGCCGGAGGGTGTGACTGAGATCGGTGAGCGCGCATTTTTCCGCTGCGGAGAACTGGTCGAGGTGACCTTCCCCGAAACATTGAGAAGTATTGGTAATCGTGCCTTTTTTGGGTGTGAAAAACTGAAAACGCTGAAACTCCCCGAGGGGCTGATTTGCCTTGATGGAGAGGCTTTTTCCGGGTGCTGCGCCATGGTAGAACTAAGTCTGCCTGAAAGCCTGGCCGATATGGGGGAGAGCGTATTTGCCAACTGCCGCAGCTTGACCGAGGTGAACTTGCCCCATCAACTGCGCTCGGTGGCGGTCAATGCTTTCTACAACTGCCATGCATTGAGCAATTTGGTTCTGCCGGAGGGACTGGAGAAGATTGAGCGCAGCGCATTTTCCGGTTGTCGCAGTTTGACTGAGGTAGTCCTGCCCGATAGTTTGAGTGATGTAGGGGAATTTGCCTTCCACAACTGCGGTTTGACCGACCTTCCCAAGGGAGCAGGACTAAAACGGTTGGAGCGCAGCGCATTTTCCCAATGCCATAGTCTGACGCAGGTGACCCTGCCCGAGGGACTGGAGAAGCTGGAGCGAGGCGTGTTTTACGGGTGCGCCAATCTGACCGATGTGTATTTGCCGGAGGGTGTCAGCAGCATTAACAAAGGGGCCTTTCTGCAGTGCAACAGCTTGGTGCGCATCCATGCCGACCCCAATAACCGTTATTACCGCGATATGGACGGTATGCTGTACAGCAAGGACGGCACCTGTCTGATTTTCTGTCCCAACGGTCTTTCCTGTGTCGCTGTGCCCGAAGGGGTGACCGAAATTGGAAAAGAGGCATTTGCTGACGGCGACCTGCTGGAGCAGGTCATCCTGCCGGAGAGTTTGAGGGTGATCGGGGAGCGGGCATTCAGCCGCAGCGCTAAACTAGAGCAGATCGACCTGCCTGCGGGTCTGACGACTTTGGGGGAGGCATCCTTCTCGTTCTGCAGCGCTCTGACCACTCTGGTTATTCCCGACAGCGTGAGCGAGATCGATGGCGGTGCATTCCAAAAGTGTACAGGGTTGAAATGGATCCAACTGCCCCCGAGCGTGGCATTTGACCTTCACTGGTTTGTCAATCCTCACGACCCCACCTGCCGCAGCGCCGACCACACCACGGTGCCTTTTGTGACCACGCGGCCCATTTCCGACATTATTTCCAATTTGGGCAAACGCTATGCCGGACTGGGATTTATTCTGGCGGATATTGCAGGGGTTTGTCCGGAGGAGGAAATTGCGCGGGGATATACCGAGTATATCCGTGAGAACCTGGAACTGTTCCACAAGGAACTGTTGACCGATGTGGAGATCCTCCAGTGGATGTTGGACCACGATATGATTCGGCAGAAGGATATTGAAGGCTTGCTGGAAAAGGCAGCTCTCGGCGGACATACCGCCGCATCTGCCGCTTTGCTGGACTATCAGAACAAGAACTTTTCACCCAAGGACCAGGACAAACTGATGGATCTGCGTTTTGAGCAGTTGTTTGAAGATGCCCTGTCGCTGTAAAAAGAAATGAGGGAACGATATGAATATTAAAGACGCAAAGGAAGAAATCCGAAACGCGATTTTTACATACTTCACCAAAAATGAGTATGGTGAGTATGAGATACCCATTGAAAAGCAGCGCCCGGTCTTTATGATCGGCCCTCCGGGCATCGGAAAGACCGCCGTAATGGAGCAGATTGCACAGGAATTGGGTGTGGGCCTGGTGGCCTATACCATCACCCATCACACCCGCCAGAGTGCCATCGGCCTGCCCTTCATTCAGCAGCGCACCTATGGCGGCGAGACCTTTTCGGTGACCGAGTACACCATGAGCGAGATCCTGGCCTCGGTGTACGATCTGATGGAAAACACCGGCATCAAAGAGGGCATCCTCTTTCTGGATGAGATCAACTGCGTGTCGGAAACGCTGGCACCCATGATGCTGCAGTTTTTGCAGTGCAAAACCTTCGGCAACCAGGCCCTGCCCGAGGGCTGGCTCATTGTGGCCGCCGGTAACCCGCCGGAGTACAACAAATCGGTGCGTGACTTTGACGTGGTGACCCTGGACCGTGTCAAGCGCATGGACGTCAGCGAAGATTTCGCCGTATGGAAGGAATATGCCCGTGCCAAGGGCCTCCACGGCGCGGTGATCTCCTATCTGGACATCAAGAAGGACCATTTCTACCGCATCGAGACCACGGTGGACGGCCTGCAGTTTGCCACCGCCCGCGGCTGGGAGGACCTCAGCGAGATGATTCTGGCCTATGAACAGCTGGGCCTGAAGGTGGACCGGGAAGTGGTGGGTCAGTACATCCAGCTGCCCCGCATTGCCAAGGATTTTGCCAATTATCTGGAGCTGTATTACAAGTACCGCCGGGTGTATCACGTGGAGGATATCCTCAAGGGTACCTGGCAGGCCATCACGGCCTCCGAGCTGCGGGCAGCGCCCTTTGACGAAAAGCTGTCGGTGATGGGCTTGGTGCTGTCCCGTCTGTCGGAGGAAGCCAGGTCGGTACGGCGGCAGGATGCCTTTGTCACCACCCTGCACGGCACCCTCAAGACCTTTAAGGCCGCGCTGGAACACACCGCTCCCCGGGAGGTGCTGGAGCAGCTGATCACCGGCCGTCAGGCCGCCATGAAGATGGCCAAGGAGGCCGGACAGCTGGACCGTGACACCCGTGACCTGAAGAGCCGGGAGATCCTGGCGCTGCAGCAGTACCGCACCCAGCTGGTGGAACAGGATGTGGCCGATGATGCCGCTTTTGAGACGGTGAAGGCACGGTTCCAGCAGGAAGTGGAGCAGCGCAAGGCGCTGGCACAGCAGACGGCGTCCATGTTCGACAACGCCTTTGCCTTTTTGGAAACCACCTTTGCCCAGGGGCAGGAGCTGGTGATGTTCGTCACCGAGATCACCGCCGGGGCCGATATGTCCTGGTTCGTGGAGAACTTCGGCTGCGAGGCCTATTTCCGCCACAATAAGGAGCTGCTCTTCGACCAGACCCAGCAGCGCATCCGGGACAGCATCCTGGAGGCAAAAAGTGAATAACAAAACGCCCGCAGCAACCGCTGCGGGCGTTTGTAAAACAGTTAATCCTCCCTATGATAATTTGTCATAGGGAGGGTTTTATATTTTGCAATGGTACTGAGCGACAATTGGAATTTGTTGAATTGGATGACCCGAATTCTTTGCCCTTACAGAAGTCCCATGCACCAAATTACAGCAAGGGCGGTTATGGTCACCAGTGTGTCGATGGTGATACCATAAAACATGGGCCTGAGGCCTGCTTTTTTGAAATCGGTAAGGCTGGTATTCAAACCGATGGCTGCCAGTGCTGTGACCATCAGGAACTTGCTGACATTTTTCATCATGCCGGATACTGCAACAGGAATCAAACCGATACTGTTGATGATAGCAAGCAGCAGAAAGCCACCGATGAACCAGGGGATGATCTTCATCATGTTCACCTTCTTACCGTCGCCGGAGGCCTGCATTTCCTTCTTCTTCATACGAACGCCGATCCAGGCAAACACCAGCACCGTAGGAATGATCGCAATGGTACGGGTCAGCTTGACCATGGTAGCAAAGTCACCGGCCGCTTCGGAGAAAGCATAGCCGGAGGCTACTACGCTGGCGGTGTCGTTGACGGAAGTACCTGCCCAAATACCGTAGGCAA
>JAEIGA010018759.1_pt1 | contig 10543 bp, 9 predicted proteins | sample 9270691 | NCBI WGS metagenome assembly JAEIGA01 (sample SAMN17057246, study PRJNA624740) | gut metagenome | biome: biome; isolation source: fecal sample | host: Bos grunniens | place: China: Xizang | collected 2019
AAGCACACAGCGTTCATATTACCAGCCTTCATCTTATCAAAGATGTCGGTCAACTCTTTTTGTTGGGTAGCACGATTAGCTGCTGTAGTCGCCGAAGTTTTTGGCCAGTCAATGCTCCATACGGTGGCTAACCATGTAGCACGAAACTCCTCTTTGGGACTTGCAGCAAAGCTGCTTTGGAACGCTAGCATCAATGCCAAGCATAATAGCGAAAATGTCTTTTTCATTATATTAAATTTTGATTATTATTCTTTCATTGCCTTTAGGCAGTAAAGCCACATATGCCAACAAAAGTTCCTACAACTTATGTCAGCACACTAAATCCGCGACAAAGGTACTACTTTTTTTTTAATTACGCAACACCTTGAATACTTTTCCTTTAAGAAAGCTGTCTGGCATTATCTTTTATTTGCATTCACACCTGTTTTGTTTGCATTTATACCTTTTCCATTCGCACATTTCCTGTTCTTTATCCATCTTAAAGTACCACTTCTATACCCATATTAACCTACCACCCCATCCCCCCAGTAAAAAGACTATTCACTCCCCTACACCACACCACACAACACAACACTACACTACCCAACACTACACCACACTACCCAACACTACACCACACTACCCCATACTACCCAACACTACACAACACTACACAACACCTTAGTTAGTGATTAGTTAGTGATTAATTAGTTATTAGTTAGTTATTAGTTAGTGGTTAAGCTATACATAAAGAAGTTTGATTCAAAAAAACAGAAAAAACAATACATCGTACATTGCTGAATCAAAAATTTTTACTAACTTTGTGCCGTAATACACAACATACAACAATGGTATCTATCATTATCTGTACATATAATCGCGAAAAATATATACGCCCATTACTGGATAGTTTAGCAAAAAACGACTATCCAACAACGGATTATGAGATTGTATTGGTGGACAACAACTGCACGGACAATACGCGCGGTGTGTGCGAGGAGTTTACCGTATCGCATCCTGAGGTAGCTTTTCGTTATGTCGTAGAGCCCGAACAGGGACTTTCTGCTGCCCGCAACAAAGGTATCAAAGAAGCTAATGGCGAGATTATCGTTTATGTTGATGACGATGCTTTGGTGGATAGCGATTATATTCGTACTTACGCAGAACATTTTGCCACTCACCCAAATACAATGGCGGCAGGTGGTCCCATAGAACCACTATACGAGACCAAAGAACCCTTTTGGATGTCACCTTATACAAAAGCCTTGTTGACTGCATGGATGAACTATGGCGACAAAGTACGGGAGTACCCAAAAGGCCGTTACCCTGGTGGCGGAAATGCAGCATACAGAAAAGTAGTGTTTGATCAAGTGGGATTATTTAATACAGATTTAGGGCGGAAAGGCACGGCATTATTGGCTTCCGAGGAAAAGGATGTCTTTGATAAAATGCACGCCTTGGGTATGCAAGTGCTTTACTTACCCACCCCTGTGCTTCATCATATTATTCCGCAAACAAAGTTAGAGGAAGACTACTTCAATCGCCTAACCTTACAAATAGGTCGCAGCGAGCGCATGCGCACGCGCGCAACATCAAAAGGTAAATATATCAAACGCCTTCTATCCGAAGGAGTAAAATGGGGAGGCACATTAGTACTATTTTGCCTTTATACCCTACAAGGCACTCCTAAAAAAGGCTGGAAACTTATCCTCTTCCGAAAGAATGTAACAAACGGATTACTAGGCGGTTAGTCCAGCAATTGAAGTTTCTCGAAAACTAATTCACAACTATTCTTACCACTCGTCTCGCCCCAGAACTTATCTAGTATCTTCTGGCGAGCGGTTGTGTCCATCGTATAGTCGCTGGTAGAAATCACCTGGATAAGTTCATCAAAAGTATACACTTTTCTTCCCACGATATTATCTTGAATATCGAAGATAAACTCACGACTATTCACATACTCCTCATAATCATAATGGAAGAGGATAACGTGCTTCTCTGACATGAGAATATAGTCGTATAGAATAGACGAATAGTCGGTAATGAGCACATGGGTATATGGCAAGATGCAATACATATCCACATTGCCATCTAAGAAAATGAGGTTGCTATACTCTACAGATTTGTCTATAATCGTATTAGCATGTGGTTTCATCAATACACAGGCATTCTGAGCCGCAGCACATGCATTGAGGGCATTGAGATCAAAACCATTGGCAAAACACTCGCGTTGCGAATCGCGCCATGTAGGCATATATACCAATACTGTATTATACTGCTGAATATGTGCAACCAGTTCTTTGGTAGCCTCTGATTCGTATTTCCGAATAAACTGATTGACCTCTTCTAGTGGTTTGTTCAAAAGCATATTACGAGGGCAACCAGTCTGTATACATTGCTCTTTGCTTATACGGAAAGACTGTGAAAACACCCCATCAAAAAAATCAGTAGTAGAGACCATATAGTCCGGACGCCGGAAGGGTGCTGGGTGGAAAAACGTATCTCGGATATCGCGTTGTACATAGCGTTTGGCCAAGTCACCTTTGGTAATACCAAACTCTATAGCCTTCATAGGTACCCCATGCCAGAGATTCACAATCTTAGCACTACCTGCTAGGCAAAAAGCAATATCGGATGAATAGGAATTGACAAACCAATATTTCGCTCTAAGCGCATACCAAAGTCCCTTGATAGATGCCACATGGTAGGCAGTATAACCCAAACTGCGGATATGCTTCACAGTAGATCTTTTGGTGGATATCCATACGAGTTTACGGTTCTTAATGTGCTCATTGGCATAGATAAACTGATATTTGGAGTTATCATTAAATCCTCCTCTATACGAACCAAAAACCAATATCTTACTCGTTCGAGGAACAAGGTAAGATAATGGATATACCATATAGCACAAGAGGTATGCTATGAACTTAGCGAACTGTTTCATTATTCTCCTCTCAGTTTGTGCAAGGTCTCGTTGATTAGTGTACTAGATGTACCTTTCGTGTAAGGGAAATACACCACTTGAGCACCGACGGCATTAAGGTCCGCCTCAATCTTATTCCATTTGTCGGTTCCCTTCCAATCATCGCCTACGAACATAACATCAAAATGGTATTTCTCCCATGCCTCCATTTTGTTCATATTCTCTTGGGTTACCACTTCGTCCACATACTTGATAGCTGCCACAATTTCCTTTCGCTCCTCAAATGGGATCACCGCTTGCTTGTGTTTATAGCTCACCAACTCGTCAGTCGATACACCTACAATGAGGTAATCGCATTGCGCTTTAGCCTTGCGTAGTAAGTTCAAATGACCAATATGGAAAAGGTCATACACACCAGTAGTATAACCCACCTTGATAGGCTCGAATATATTGAGGAACTGCTCGAGACAGTAGAGTTGCCATTTCTGATTACCTGTAAGTTGACTCATGTCAATATCACGGCGAAACTCCGGACGCTTAGGGCCACACCAATCCTTGAAATACGCATCTACAGGACGAGGCATAGGTACCTTGTTGGGCACAGGAATCTCAGGATACTTAATATGCATCAATTCACGTATCAGATACTTCGACTCACCACTGCGCACACGAATCAAATCCAGAGGGTCTGCCATACGAAGCAAAGCATATGGGTCAGTATATGGAATACCTGCTGTTTTGAAAGCATTATAGTAGGAACTTGAAGACTCTCGACTGAATACATCGTCCATAAATTGAAGGAAATCTATCTTCTCTCCTTTGCGATAACGCTCATAGAGATAGGACATATCCTCTGCGTGTTTGAGCACCAACGTAGGGTCTAAGAATGTATATCGTCTAGAGAAATCCTCTACCGTCCAATCCTTAGACAGTAATTGATCCATACCACCAAAGATAAGGTCACTACTTTCACCCACTATCAATCGTGTCACACCATCGGCCTTGGCTTGCATAGCAGCTTGATACAACTGTGGTTCTATCGAGTGAACTGGAGCTTGCTTAGAGCGCATAACTAGTTCAAGACAATTTTGCACGGTGTTCCAGTCGATGTCCACATAATGTAGATTCAACCCATAGTATTTGGCATAATATTCTGCACGAGCCAACTCCTCTTTTTGATACTCACCACCCAAAAAACGGAACGTGTACGCATCGCAACCGGGCATATATGAAGCTAAGATGGCTGAGTCCATACCGCCAGAAAGACAGATACCTAGTTTCTCGCCCTTAAGGGAATCAAAAACTTTTTGGATTGCCTCATCTATCTCAGCAGCTGTACGTACATAGGTAAAATCCTTGCCATCTGGCAATGGTATATTCTCATGATGAAGTCCTGGATAAAAATCCATGCCTTCGCGCTCAATATAGCGGAAAGCCAAATAGGAACTCATGCAAAAATTCTTGTTGATCATAAATATCGAATATATTGAAGTAGCTTAAATATCTTCTTTAAATGTTATTTTCTTGTTTTGTTCTTCGCCCTCAACGATATGGATTGGTACCTGAGGTATATGCTCATGCACGATACCACAATCATCTGTTGCTGGGAGCGTACACATAGCGCATGCCTCTGCGCTGAGACTATCTACACCCAATGCCTTGGTGTATGCCTCGGCTATCAGATCTAAACGAAATGCCTGTGGTGTCTGCGCACGCATGATAATAGAGCGTTGTGGGATACGTGCCACCTTGCCGTCCACCATCTCATAGACCGTATCTGTGGATGGGATAGCCACTGTCACCGCCTCATGCTGCTCCAACGCCTCGCATACACGAGCGATAATCTCCTGACTCACAAACGGACGTGCAGCATCGTGAAGCAGCAGGTTCACATCCTCGCCCTTCGCCTCTCGCCTAATCGCCTTATCGCCTAATCGCCTTATAGCATTCACGCTGGACTCCCAACGCTCTTTGCCACCAGGGATGATGTGGCGTACTTTTTGCCAAGCATTAGCCAGTAGCATCTGCTCTGCATACGCGATATAGTCAGGGTGCATCACGATACACACCTCGTCTATACATGGTGCTTGCTCAAAAGCATTCACGGCGTGCTCCAACACAGAGCGACCATCCGCTAAGGGAAGCAACTGTTTGGGGGTCTTTCCTCCTACACGTGCTCCTATACCTCCCGCTAATATTACGGCCACATTTCTCATTGTCATTTACCTCTAACCTATTCACCTCTCGCCTCAAGAATCATCTCCGCTATCTCACGGATAGCACCTTCGCCGCCTTTCTTGGTCAACTGAATAATACCAGTCACGGCCTTCACCACCGCTACCGCATTGGCAGGACAGGCCGCCACACCTGCCTGTTGCAACAAATCTAAATCATTCACATCATCACCCACGAAGCATACATTCTCCAGAGTGATACCCAACTCCTCACAAATCTTCTTAGCAGCATCTAGTTTGGTCATCTTCACACCATCCACTACGCGACCTACACCCGTGTATACATATTCCAAACCTAACTTCTTACCGCGTTTTAGACCGATATTCGTATTCTCGCTAGTCAATATACCACATGGAACACCCGCCTTGCGCAATAATACGATACCCATACCATCATACACACAGAAACGTTTGAACTCATCACCACTTTCGGTATAGTACATACCACCATCGGTCATACAACCATCCACATCTGTCAAAAAAACCTTGATATTTTTCATTGCTTTCATATTATGGGTACAAAGGTACAACTTTTTTCGCTAATATGCAAATAAAGACCAAAATATTTGTGTATATAAAAAAAAAATCGTACCTTTGCGGGTAAAAATTATAGACCCTATGCGAATTGTAATTTTAGGTACAGCATGGCCATACAGAGGAGGTTTAGCGGCGTTCAACGAACGTCTAGCTCGTCAATTTGTAATGGAAGGACACGATGTAGAATTGATAACCTTCACTCTGCAATACCCAGGATTTCTTTTTCCTGGAAAAACTCAGTATAGCCAAGAGCTAGAGCCCAAAGGACTAAAGATTTCCAGAGAAATCAGTTCGTGCAATCCACTTACGTGGTTCAAAGTAGGTAAACGATTAAAGAATGAAGCTCCTGACCTGGTGATCAGTTGCTATTGGATGGCATTCTTTGCACCATGCTACGGCGTGATACAACGCATTATCAAGGGAAACAAAAAGACTAAATGCATTGCATTGGTTCACAACATGTTGCCTCACGAGCCTAGCATTCTCGACAAATGCTTAGCCCCATTTTACATCAAACAAACGGACGCCTTCGTTGCTCTCTCCGAAAGTGTGGTAGAAGACATTGCTCGTCTAGATTCTAACAACAAACCTAAGACATTCTCTCCACATCCTATCTACGACCACTACGGAGATAAAATCGACAAACTAGAGGCATGTAAAGCCTTGGGATTCAATGCGGAGAAACAATACATCCTTTTCTTCGGCCTTGTGCGCGCATACAAAGGTTTGGATCTGTTACTCGACGCCTTTGGGGCAATAAAGGACAAACTACCTAATCTGCAATTAATCATTGCTGGAGAGTTTTACGAAGACGAAGATAAATATCGCACACAAATAGCAGACAACAGACTGACTCATCGCGTCATCGTAAAAAACGAGTTCGTAGCCGATGCTGATTTATGCAAGTATTTCGGAGCAGCTGACTTGATCGTACAGCCTTACAAATCAGCCACACAAAGTGGAGTTACCCAGGTCGCATTTCATTTCGAGAAACCTTGCTTGGTGACAAACGTAGGAGGTTTAGGCGAGATCATCCATCACGGCAAGATGGGATACACTGTCGAACCTAATGCCCAAGCCATTGCTACTGCACTTGCAGATTACTTCGAGCAAGAGAGGCAAAATGACTTCACACAGTACCTACTAACAGAAAAAACAAAATACGAGTGGAACAAGATGACAGACGCTTTCATGCAAATGCTCTACTCCAGCAGATAAATCCTTGACACATACCGAAAGGATACCGAATACATAAACAACTTGCAACCCTTATAATATTACAACTTATTTATGCGAGCAATCTCCCCTTCATTATTAGCTGCAGACTTTGGTAATCTGCAACGTGAATGCGAAATGATCAATGCCAGTAGTGCAGAGTATTTACACGTAGATGTGATGGATGGTGTATTTGTACCCAATATTTCATTTGGTTTCCCCATCATGAGTGCACTCACCAAACATTGCACCAAACCATTAGACGTGCATTTGATGATTACAGAACCGGAGAAATACGTAGAGCGTTTTTGCGATGCGGGAGCATGGAGTGTGGGATTTCACATTGAGGCCGTAGATGATCCTATGCCTGCCATTAACCTCATTCGAAACAAAGGAGTTCGAACTTGCCTTACCATCAATCCCAAAACGGACATTCATAGCCTAGACCCATATCTAGGCGAAGTGGACATGGTATTGCTCATGTCAGTGCAAGCTGGCTATGGAGGACAAGGATTCATTCCTGAGTCCTTAGACCGTCTACGCTATCTGCGCGAGACGATAGACGCACGCGGTTTGAAGACGTGGATCGAAGTAGATGGCGGCGTCAATAGCAAGTGGGCTCCAGAACTTTGGGCTGCAGGAGCCGACATCTTAGTAGCAGGAAGTGCCGTTTTCCAAGCACCAGACCCTATACTGACTATCGAGGAACTCAAAAAATAGTTTCTCTACCGACTAGTATATGCGATGGTTGGCTGCACATACGTGGTTGATAGTATTGGTACCGTTAGTAACAATCATTTTACTGAGTCACCATCTCGGCAAACCGCTTCAGCTTCTCAAAGACACTAACACTGCATATCTAGATCAAGATACATTACTTGCCATGCGCTTGTTGAGCGAAGGGCAACAGCGCACAAAAACCATCAAATACGAAGCAGAAGTAGAAGATGGTAGCAAAATATTGCTATACTTGCAACGAGATAGCCTACCAATGCCCACCGAAGGAGATGTGCTACTCGTAAGAAGCACCATCCGACGAGGCGGACGACTTGGAGATTTCGACTACGGTCTTTACCTCCGGCGACAGGGCATCGTAGGTACATCCTGGGCACATCGAGGCAACTGGCAATTAGTCGGTCGCCAACCCAACCATAGCATACGCAATATTGCCCAGCGATGCCAACGCAGATTGTACAGGCAGTATCAGCGGATGGGTGTTCATGGCAAAGAGTTAGAGATCTTGTCTGCCTTAACCTTAGGATACAGAGAGAACCTTGACACCGACGTACAACGTGCTTTTTCCGCTTCAGGGGCTATGCACGTACTAGCGGTTAGTGGCTTACACACGGGAATAGTTTGGGGGATAGTCATTTGGATACTCACACTAGGCGGGTGGCGCAAACCTTTATATGAAGAAAGATGGAAACAAGCCGCACTAAGTATAATAGTCATTTCTCTGTTATGGGTATACGCTTTCATCACAGGCTTAAGTCCATCCATTATGCGCAGCGCGCTAATGTTGACATTTTGGGAGATAAGTAGACTATTTCGACAGCACACATCCAATTGGAATCCACTATTAGCAGCTGCAGTCATAATACTCATCATCAACCCACTAGCTTTGTGGAGCATTAGTTTCCAACTCAGTTTTGCTGCTGTAATTGGCATCATGTATATTGGCAAACAGTTACAACAACACGTTGTACTTCGCAACAAAACACTAAGTTACCTAGGCGGTCTACTATTGGTTTCATTAGCCGCACAAATCGGTACGATGCCATTGACTTTACATTACTTTGAGCAGACCAGTAACTACTTTGCTCTGACCAACCTTATTGTCATTCCGCTTGCATTCGTATTGCTACTCTTAGGGTTTGGTACGTTGGCTTTTTCATGGTGCTTCTTAGGAGAATGGCTCGGAGTTGCAGCGCAATGGTGTACATACTGCATGCGTAAGGCCGTAGAATGGATAGAATCATTACCATACTCCACCACACAAATGCATCTTTCCGAGTGGGGAGCCATTGGATTGTACTGTGCCATCATCTGCGCAGCCATGATGATGCGAAAAGAGAAAGTGAAATGGGTATGGCTGCTGGGTGTGATAGGATGCTTAGCAGCTGTATTATGGATTGAGTTAAATTTTAAAGTATAAGATGGAGCAATATAGTCTTACAGAATTATGCGAGTGGATTCAGGATGTAGTAGGAAACGACATCCCCGACCGCTATTGGGTACGTGGAGAAATAGCATCCATTAGTGTTCGTGGACATTGCTACATGGAGTTAGTAGAGAAAGCTGAGAATGGCATCCTAGCTGCCAAGTTGCGCGCTACATGTTGGAACAATGTATATGGATTACTCTCCGCCTATTTTGAGCAAGAAGCAGGACAGCCATTGGGCGTAGGAATGCAAGTACTCTTGGAGGTAAGTGTTGAATTCCACGCCGTATACGGACTGAGTTTAAACATTTGGGGCATCGACCCCACATACACTCAAGGAGCTTTGGCTAAGCAACGTCAAGAAACCCTTCGTCAATTAGCCAAAGACGGAGTGATGGAGCTACAAAAGACCATCCCAATAGCGACCCTGCCACGCAGGATTGCCGTCATATCATCTGCGGATGCTGCTGGTTATGGTGATTTCTGCCACCAATTACACAACAACAGACTGGGATTTGCCTTCCATCCCTACTTATTTAGTGCTACCATGCAAGGTGAACACGCAGCACGCAGCATCATCCAAGCCTTAGGTGCCATAGCACAACAGGAAGAGGAATGGGACATCGTTGTAATCATCCGAGGTGGTGGCGCAAGCACCGACTTGAGTTGTTTCGACGACTACAGTTTGGCCAGTCACTGTGCACAATTCCCACTACCTATTATCGCTGGCATAGGCCATACACGCGATGTAAGCGTAGTAGACATGGTAGTACACACTAGTGTCAAAACCCCCACAGCAGCAGCCGAGTGGTTAATAGAAAAAGTCACACAGCAAGCTGAGAGAGTTTTCCAATTGAAATTGCGCCTACACCGTACTATACAACTCACAGCAAATAGAGAGCAAAACAGATTACTACTCATGCAGCAACGAATGACCAATAGCATGTATAGATTGCTCTCGCAAGAGCGAAACAAATTGAGTTTATTAGAAAAGACCATTCAGTTGCATTCTCCCGAACGGATCTTTAAGTTGGGATATAGCCTTACAACAGTAAACGGAAAAATTGTATTTAGCGCTGCTGATTTACAAGAAGGCGATGAAATCGAGACACATCTATTTAAAGGAGTCGCTAAATCCGTGGTAAAAAAATAATTTACCCATATGAAAAACAAGAAAAATCGGCAAATCATCTTCCTACTCACTGGCGAACAATGGTTGGGGATACTATTCATAACCACATTGGTTATTGCTACACTTGTCGCTATCAAGCATTGGCAACCCCAGCGACCTGAAGCTACTTCGTGGGTCAATGATTCCACCAAAAACAATTTTGTCAACTACCAGCACAAGCAAGATAGTCTACGCAAAGCACAATGGAAAAAGCAATACCCACGTCAGACGATTGCTATTAAGATGCAAACCTTCGACCCTAACACTGCCGATAGCATTACCCTCCTGCAACTAGGACTCGAACCATGGCAGGTTCGAACACT
>JAEIGA010018760.1_pt1 | contig 10543 bp, 8 predicted proteins | sample 9270691 | NCBI WGS metagenome assembly JAEIGA01 (sample SAMN17057246, study PRJNA624740) | gut metagenome | biome: biome; isolation source: fecal sample | host: Bos grunniens | place: China: Xizang | collected 2019
AGACTGTCTGACAGCGTCTACCGCTACAACATCGTCGACGGATCTATTGACAGAGTTACTGAGCCGGTTGAGGATGCATCGTAAATGTGAAATTTAATGACGGAGAGCATATAATATATGTGAACGGTTCCGTAAGGACCAAAGATACAGCGCTTGGCAGGCTGATGAATGATTTTTATAGTACTGATGCGGATGATATGTGTTATGAAGAACTGTCAGGCAGAGTGAAGGATTATAAGAAATCAGCGGAAGGAGTTGAGCGTATGGGATCAGTATTTGATGAGATAAGAGAAGAAACTAGATATGAGAATTCTTGTGAGATTGCTCTAAAGATGATTGGCATGGGAATCTCACCCGAGCAAATTGCGGAAGCAACTAATCTTCCAATAGAAAAGGTCATTGAGCTGGCAGCTGAAAAGTCAGCTTGATCATCTGAACAAATAAACTAAAAAGGATCTCTTACTGGAAATCCTTTTAAATTGGTGAAAAGCAGTCCTTCGGGGCTGCTTTTTTATTGCAAACAAACGGAGAAAAGTGAGGTACAAAGATGAAAAGAAAAAAGCAATTGGTTGCATGTGTCATGGCTTCTGTCATGGCCGCAGGCTTTTTACAGGCAACACCGCCTGTCTTTGCTGATGAATTGACTTCCGAATCTCAGCAGCCTGAAGAGTGCATAGAAACAACGGAAGTAACAGAAACATATACAGAATCTGAAACTGTGGAGTCTTCTGTTGTAAATGACAAAGTGATTGAACCATCAACTGTGAATGTAGAAACTACAGAAGAGGAAGTAGTATCAGACATTACAGAAGAAGTGGAGACAACTGATATCACGGTGGCAGAAAACCCGGATGAGTATTTCAACCTGGTATCAGAGCTGCCGTCAGCAGAGAGGGTTATCGTTGATACTACTGATGACCTTAACGGGTTGGATATTTCTGCAGGTGTTTATTATGACGGAACTTACATCCTCTGTTTTGATTCGCATGACAGTCTGTCTGAGACGGTTGAGACTTTATACGATGATGGCTACGAATATGACATTGACGGAATATTGGGAATCTGCGGAAGAAGAGAGGGCGTTATCTCATATGCAGGAATTAATCCGGACGCTTCAGTCAGAGTGGCAGTTATCGATACAGGTTCTGATCTGGCTAATGAAAAGTATTCAGTTATAGGTGATGATCCAGATGACCATAATGGACACGGTACGGCTGTTTGTTCTTATATCCTTGATGAGACTGATAATGCTTATATCATTTCAATTAAGGCCATGGGTGATAACGGCCAGGGATATATGTCCGATGTTTATGCCGCCGTTCAAATGGCAGAGAACATGAATGTAGATTACATCCTTATGGCTGTATCTATAATGGACTGCGGCAAGTATGATCTGTTTAAATCTCTTATAGAGAATACCAATAGTACAATCATTGCATCTGCGGGAAACAACGGAACAGATGCCTGTTATTACATTCCAGCTGGATTAAACGGCGTGATTACGGTCGGCGCAATTAATGAAGACGGCACGTTAAATGAGAGTTCCAATTACGGCGATTCCGTAGAGTATTATTCTGTTGCAGATTCTACTTCGGAAGCTGCTGCAAAAGCACTTGGCATGATCTTATCAGGCAGGGATTCTGAACTTGCAACGGACTATATCGTTCCTGAACCTGATAATCTGTTTCATCTTGTGTTCAGAGCTGAAGACGATGAGGTAATGTTTGATACCGATTCAACCTGGGCAGGAGACAATATCTATGTCTATCACAAAGACGATCACATAGACATGGTCGACATGATCGCCAACTCAGGATATTGGTCCAGGTGTTTTTACTATGCCGATTCAGAACCTGAAGGCAACAAGTATCAGCAGTCTTACTACGATAAGGCGCTTTACTGTATCCAGGATTCAAGGCCGTCTCCTGACAATGTCGATTATCAGGCATATACATATCTTGATGGAATCGACAGAGACAGCAGAAAGTATCAGATGATACAGGCTGCAGGTGCATTCGGTCCCGGCGGTGCTTTATATGAATATGGTCTTGCCTGGTGGAAAGCACACGATCCGAACGATGAAATGCTGCTAATTAAGGATGCCTCATCAATGTATATCGTTACGCATTACGCAATGGACTGGTATTACAGTAACGAGACGACCGAATGGCCGGGCAATCAGGGCTTCGGAGTTCTTCTTCATGAATATATGGACTACATCTATGGTGTCCGTACGGGTACGATAAACATTCCGGGTTTAACTCTTACCAACTGGTGGTGTGAGATCTATCAGACAACTTGGAACGGTTCTTATCAGGATATGGCTCACGGTGATGTCACTGCGACTCCGGTTCAGATAACAGTTGCGAAGTTATCTTCAAATCCTGCAATCACCAACAGCAATTCCTGTTACAGTCTTGCCGGAACCAAATACGGTTTATATAAGACAAGCGACAATTCACTTGTACATACATTCGAGATTAATGAGAGCGGCACAACATCATCTTATACACTGGATCCGTTGAACGATGGTGGAGATCTTTATATTAAGGAGATATCGGCAGGAAAGGGTTATAAACTTGATACAAACAGATATCCTGTAAATTTAGGATCAGCTTCAAATAATTTAGTTACCGTAACTCTGAAAGATGTTGCTTTGTCTTCATCTTCATCTGTTCAGCTTGTAAAGCAGGATGAAGGCGGATGGAATCTCATTACAGGAAGAGAACTGTCAGGTGCGGTATTCCGCATCGATTACTTTGACAGAACAGACATAAGAAGCACGGCTGACATTGCCTTGCTTGATTCGGCAACTCCTAAAGCATCAGTAAGTCTTGTAAGCACAAATAACGGTTCGATCACAATTAATATCAATACGCTTTCATCAGCAGATAAGAACGGGTATTTCAGCACGATTAATGCACTTCCTTTGGGAACATACAGGATATCTGAAGTTTCTGCTCCCTCCGGTTATCTGAAGGCAGACAAGCCTCTGGTTATCCGCATAACTGATAATGGTGGCAGTGCAAAACTGGATTATGTGTACGACAGTTCTATATACAAGCTGGCCGCAAATAACGGGATAGTATTAAATGAAAAGGCTAAGACGGGCTTCTATGCTCCGTTGAAGTCTTCAACCGATAATTCATCTCTTATAGACGGTGTTCATTCTCTTAACGGAACAAAGTACGGTATCTATTACAAGGCAAATGACATGCTTGTCTGTACGTTAATTTTTAATGATGAAGGAAATATATCTGCAGTAGATTACAATTCACAGATCAAGCCGTATGTTATGTGGAAACAGGGCGATAAGGAGATCGAACTTGCAGAAGGCGATTATTATGCAAAGGAACTCAGTGCGGGCCGTTGGTTCTTTGTTGATGATTCCATACATGAGTTCAGCGTTACTGCCGGCAGCAGTTCAGACATGAACTTCGAAGATAAACCTCTCCAGCCTCAGATAAGCACGTATGCAACTGATGCCGATACAGGCAATCACTACATGTCCTATAAGGAACGTGTAACTATAATCGATGTAGTGACTTTTGAAGATCTGATTCCTGATGAGGAATACACGATAACAGGAACGATATACAACGTGAAGACAGGTGAGATATATACAGACGCTGAAGGAAATGCTTACACAAAGACGGTAACGTTTACGCCTGATTCATCCAATGCACTGATCTCTAACGGTACTGCATCAGGAAGTGTAACCGTCGAATTCGAAAATGTGCTTGTCTCTTATGAAGAGATATCACTCGTTGTATTTGAGAGACTCTATGAAGAACAGAACAACATGCTGATCGCTGTACATGAAGATATCGATGACGAAGACCAGACGGTTATAAGAAGAGTTCCGGAGATCAAGACAACGGCAACAGACAGCGCAAGCGGAACTCATGTATTCGTATACGAAGAAAGAGTATCAATAAATGACGTAGTCACATATACGAATCTTAATCCGGGAGAAGAATACTATCTTACCGGTACGCTCTACGATGCCGATACAGGTGAGATCTATAAAGATATAGAAGGGAAGACGTATACAGTATCGAAAACGTTTATAGCTGCTTCAGAAGACGGCGAAGAAGTAATGGAATTTAAAGATGTACTGATCCCACTGACTAAGACAAGCATTGTCGTATTCGAAGAACTGCATGAAGCATCAGAAGGAGCGCTCATAGTATCGCATGCAGATCTGGCTGATGAGGACCAGACTGTAAGAAGGGCTTCTTGCGTAACGTATGCAACAACATTAAGAGGCGCCAAGTCTTTCAGCAACGATTCAGTGGTTACGGTAGTCGACCATGTAAGTTATGAGAATCTTGAAGCAGGACAGACATACTATGCAAAAGCATCTTTGTTTACCGCATCAGGTGATGCCGTGTTGGATAATGGTGTTGAAGTAACCGCTGTTCAGGAGTTCGTGCCTGATTCAGATACAGGAATCGTCGAAGTTCCCATAGAGTTCGATCCGGCCACATTAACAGGCGGAGAACGAGTGGTAGTAGTTGAGAATATCTACGATAAGCAGACCGTGGATGAAATGACTGCAGGTGTTCAGAAAGAAGATATTCATATACTTGAACATGCTGATCTTAACAATATGGAACAGAGCCTGCATGTAACAGATAATCCTCCGGTTAAGGATAATCCGCCAATACCGGATACTCCGACTACGTATATTCCTCAGCTTGGAGAGCTTCCTCAGAATGAGCTTGTGATATGTCTCGGCGTATCACTTGTGGTGATCGGAGCAGTATCGCTTGTTATCGCAACTGAAATAAGAAAGAACAGAATACATAAGAGTTAATAATATAGGGTGAGCGGCAATTTGCCGTTCACCCTGTAATGCTGCGTTTGTTTAAGAAATTACATTTCTTTTCTGTGGCTGATTCCGAGTTCTTCTGCTACAGCGTAGAATGCCTTTCTGGAATTTCTGATGGAGATTTCAGATACGCAGAATGCAAGACGGCAGTAACCGGGACGTGCAAAGCTTGAACCCTTAACGAGAAGGAGATTGTGCTTAGCGCAGATTGCTGCAAACTCACCGTCATCAAGTCCCTTAGGAGTATTCATGAAGATGTAGAGAGCGCCGTTAGGCTTAACTGCATCAAACCCTGCATCGATGATGTTTGCATAAAGAAGGTTTCTTCTGTTCTCGTAGTTTGCTACATCAACCTTTGCATAGATGGACTTCTCAATTACCTTCTGCCAGATTGCAGGAGCGTTTACGCTGCCTAGTGTTCTGTTTGAAAGAACGATGGCGCCTGTAAGCTCAGCGAAGTCAGCGCACTTGGGTGATACGAGTGTATAACCGATTCTTTCGCCCGGAAGTGAGAGTGACTTACTCCATGAGAAGCATATGATGAGGTTGTCGATATACTTGAGTGCGCAGGGAACTGATGCTCCGTCGTAAGCGAGATCAATGTAAGGCTCGTCGCTGATAACGTAGATCGTGTGATCCTGCTTCTTGAGCATATCGTTGAGTTCTGTGAGGAGCTCAGCCGGATATACAACACCGGAAGGATTGTTAGGTGAGTTAACGATGATCGCCTTAGTTTTTGCTGTGATTGCTTTCTCAATGTCAGCGATAACGGGCATGAACTTGTCGTCTGTCTGAACGATTACTACCTTACCGCCGTGGTTTGCGACATATCCGTTGTATTCCATGAAGTAGGGAGCAAGAAGGATTACTTCATCCTCAGGATCGAGGAGTGAGTGAAGAACATCGTTCATTGCGCAAGCGGCGCCGACAGTCATGCAGACAGCATCAGCACCGATCTCAAGACCTGCTTCCTTGCCTCTCTTCTCGGCAACGATCTGTCTTGTGGAAGGATAACCGGCATTGGGCATATAGCCGTGCATACCGGGAGTGGGATTATTAGCAAGATCCTTAAGAGCGTCAAATACTTCCTTCGGGGGCTCCAAGTCAGGATTGCCGATGGAGAAGTCGTAAACGTTCTCAGCTCCGTAGATGGCCTTGAGTCTTCCACCTTCTTCGAACATCTTGCGGATCTCAGAACCGCCCTTGAGGGATTCGATCATTTTCTTGGAAATCATATCAGTACCTCTAATTCTAAAAATATAGAAATAAATATAGCACAAATAAGAGATAAGCGTTAACCGAAGATAATTAGCACCTGCTTTGCCAGGCCGTCAAGGAACGGCGTTGCCTTGTCTTTGACATCCTTGACCGCCTGCTTGCAGGTGCTCTTTTAGTGTTTAAGCGGTGCAATGCACCGCCTTGCATAAAGCATGCCAAAGTAAACTGAGATATAATTGAAAGGAGTAAATGGTGGGAACTATTTATGATAACGACAAGATCAAGATGAGTCTGTTTGATAAGACACAGAATCACGGGCATTGTATCTCGCATATTCATGTTAATGATCACGGTGATAAGTTGTGGATAGATGCCGAAGGAAATATTGTAAAGGGAAAGAGTAACAATTCTAAAGCTATTGTTGAGTGGGTCAGGAGAAATCAGCCTGAAATAAAAGAGAGATTAAGACTATTGGCTGAAGGTAAAGAGATTTCCAAGATAGAAGGAGATTATATAAAGTGAATATTGTTGAATATAAGAAAATTAATGAAAAGAAAGTTCTGTTTATATTCGATAATGGTGATAGAAGGTCATTTTGTATAGACAGGATGTTAATGGATGATATCCCTCAAGCCCAACAATACAGATGGAAGAAGATGTTTGAGAACGGATTGTTCTATTCGAATCTTTATATCAGTCAAGGCGAACCGGTTTGGGAAGGATGGGTTGAGCTCATAGATGATGAAGTTATCAAATATACTGAAGAGTACAAGGAGGGTTTGGCATGTTGATTTATGATCAAGACAATATAAAAATCGATATGAATCTGGAAGTGGTGCCTTGTATATTGACCTTTTATATTTCAGGAAAAGAATATAAATACACTTTGAGTGCCGATAATCTGAATGATTGCCCTTATGATAAACAGATCAGGGAATGGTTTAAAGATAATGATTCTACTTTGACAGAGATCGTCTGGGAATGGAATACCAATAAACCTGAATATTCCAAAATAGAAACACCGCTGAAACTGGCAGGTTGAAACTGATAAGACTCAGATAATCTCTTCGGGATTTTTCTTGGTTACTTCTATATCGTAATAAGGATTCTGCAGTCTGTTGACGAAGAAGCGCTCAGAGAGCGGCTTGTCGTAGTAGAAAGACTGGAAGAGGTTGCAGCCGCACATCATGAGGTCGTCTGCCTGCTTCTGTGACTCGACGCCTTCGCAGATTACCTTGTAGCCGAGAATATTAGCCAGATTGATCATGTCGTTTGTAATGATACGGCCCTTCGGATCTTCAGGGTCGAATCTGTCGGCACCGATCTTAACGTAGCTTGCATCCATGTCGTGGAGAAGCGTAAGAGTGGACTGGCCGGTGCTGAACTTATCCAGAGTAACAAGGATGCCGGCTTCTGTAAGTGTATGGCTTACGTCTCTTAAGACAGGCATTCTCTGTGTGAAGTCAGGCTCTGAGAACTCGATGCCGATATACTTGTGATCAACGCCGTGTCTGTCGACAACGTCAAGAATGTTGTCTGCGATTGCTGAATTGAAGAGGTGACGGCCTGAGAAGTTGACAGTGATGGGAACGATCGAGAGACCTTGTTCCTGCCAGGACTTGATGTTCTTGCAGACATTCTCAAGTACATAGAAATCGATCTTGGTTACGATACCTGAGTCTGTAGCAAGGGTGATGAATTCCTGGGGAGACATGATCTTGCCGTCCAAAGGCCATCTTGCCAAAGCTTCTGCAGCATGGAGACAGGGCTTGTCTTCAAGACTGATAACAGGCTGGTAGTAAATAAGGAACTTGTGCTCATTTAATGCTCTGGACAGCGTCTCTGTATTGTTATGGTTGGATTCGTTGATCTCTTCTGAGTAGTAGACGATATCAACGTTGTTCTTCTTGGAATAGCTGAAAGCCTGTGAGCATTCGCCCATGACGTGATTGCCGAATCTGTGAGTGGGACGTATTGTCGTGATTCCGGCCCTGCAGCTGAAGATGTGCTCGAATCTGTCGCCGCCGTAAGAAAGGGAGACTGGAACGGATGCGATGAACTTCTCTAGTTCTGAAAGTCTGGAAGTATAAAGAACAACAACGAAGTTATCGCCGCCAAGATGAACTGCGAACTCGCCTCTGTCTGAATCGGGGAAAGAGTTGAGCTTAGCGCCGAACAACTTGATTGCGGAGCCTGCAATGTCGGAACCGAAATATCTGTTGAGCTGGTTTACATGTTTGATGTTGATGAACGCAACCGAATACTTGGTTGCGACACCTGTTGCAAACATCTCGTCAAATCTTGAGAAGAGAAAGTTTGCGTTATGCATGCCGAATTCAACGTCGTTGTTGTAGATGAAGGAGTACTGCGAGCTTAAGCGGTTAACGGCGATCTTATTAGCAACGCTGTCTTTGAAGATGCACTTGAATTCTTCCTGTTCGACTGTGAACTGGGGAGGGAACTGTGTATATGTGAATCTTACGATAGTAGTAACGGAATCTTTGCTGCCTAATGTAACTTCAAAGAATTCCTGACCGACGTTATCTGCGAGGTAATCGACATTCTTGTTAATGGGCTTGCCGCTGATATACTGCGTATCTTCGATCTTGGCGATCGAAAGATAATCAGCGTACTTTGAAAATTTCTCGTTGAACTTGCAGTCGACGCACTCATCGAGAGTTTCAAAAAATGTCTTAATGTCTGGAGTGCCCGCGATCATAGACTATCCCTTATTTTGTACTGTGTTTAGATTTTATTCTACTAAAACGCGCATTACAACAAAAAAACTAATTATCAAAAAAATATAAGGAAAAGCTTAATGAAAAACAGAGATAAAAGATTCAAACAATATATAGGCATGAAAGGGGAAGAAGCCGCTGCAGGACTTCTGAAAGACAAAGGCTATAACATCTTAAGACGCAACTATGCCGTTCATAATGTTGGGGAGCTGGACATAATAGCTGAGAAGGACGGCGACATACATATTTTTGAGGTAAGGACCAGACGCAATATCGGCACTTACCCGGATTCGGCCGAATCGGTAGTAAGCAAAAAGCGGAGCAGGGTAATGAGGACGGCTGAAAGGTTCGTTAACGAGAACGGACTTTTTGACCGGAATATTGTTTTTGAGGTGATTAAGGTAACTCACGATGCACAAGGTAATATACTGAAGATCGATTTTGTCCCTTTTTGATGTGCAAAGTGCCGAATTTGGAACAAAATGCATTTTTGGTGATTAGAAATGCCATTTTGACAAGTTTTATTTATTGCTTTAATTAGGCAATAGACTATAATTGTTGAGGTTTTGAGGAGGGTCCTCAATCTCAAAAATGCAAGTTCCGAATTGCAAAATTTCATTTTAGGAAGGTTGGCTGATCATGAAGGGTTACCGCGAGATGACAAGAGAAGAACTCTTGGCAGAAAGACAAGAACTGAACGAACGTTATGAGAAGTACAAGTCACTTAATCTGACGCTCGACATGACACGTGGCAAGCCGTCACCTCTTCAGCTCGACATTTCCAACGATATATATGACACCCTTAAGGACGGTTTTAAGACCGCCAAGGGTCAGGATACAAGAAACTACGGTGTCGCTGAAGGTATCGAAGAGATCAGAGCGGTATTCGGCGAGATCCTCGGTACGGATAAGGACAATGTCTTCATGGGCAATTCTTCATCTCTTAACCAGATGTACGATGCAATCTCCCGTTCAATGATCTTCGGTGAAGTTGATTCACCCAAGCCCTGGGCACAGGTTGAAGGCAGAAAGTGGCTTTGCCCGACACCCGGTTACGACAGACACTTCAGAGTAACCGAGACTTTCGGTTTTGAACTTATTCCGGTTCCGATTACTGAAGACGGTCCTGTAATGGACATCGTTGAGGAACTCGTTAAGGACGATAAGGTAAAGGGTATCTGGTGCGTTCCCTGCTACAGCAACCCTGACGGAATCGTTTACTCAGAAGAGGTCTGCAACAGACTTGCCAAGATGGAGACAGCTGCTCCTGATTTCAGGATCTTCTGGGACAACGCTTATGTTGTTCACCATCTCTCCGAAGACAGAAATGAGTGGGGAAGACTCCCTGATATGCTCTCACTTTGTGAGTCCTATGGTCACGCAAACAGAGTTTATGAGTTTGCTTCATCTTCAAAGATCACTTTTGCAGGCGGCGGAATTTCATGCTTTGCCTGCAACAAGGACAACATGACATATGCAAAGAAGTATCTCAATGCACAGACGATCTGCACCAACAAGGTAAACCAGCTCGCTCACGCGAGATATCTTCCCAATGCTGAGGCAGTATATCAGCACATGATGAAGCATGCTGCAATCCTCCGTCCTAAGTTTGAGGAATGCCAGAAGGTTCTTAATGAGGAACTCGGCTTTGATACTCTCTGGCACTGGACAAACCCCACGGGCGGTTACTTCGTAAGCTTCTATGCAATGCCCGGAACGGCTACAAAGATCGTATCCATGTGCAAGGAGGCAG
>JAEIGA010018761.1_pt1 | contig 10543 bp, 18 predicted proteins | sample 9270691 | NCBI WGS metagenome assembly JAEIGA01 (sample SAMN17057246, study PRJNA624740) | gut metagenome | biome: biome; isolation source: fecal sample | host: Bos grunniens | place: China: Xizang | collected 2019
CAAAGTAGTTCTTAAGTTCTTCCCTAAATTGACTTCTAGTAAGCGAATATGCCATATTAGAATCGTCAATATAGTTCTTGTATATCTCCCAGGCTAATGATAACGGAACGTCTTTAGCATCTGCAAACGTAACGTAGTTGTTATAGAAGTCCGGATCTTCTAAATATACATCCAAGCAATGATGTGCTATTCCGCTAAGTTCGAATGGTATTTTTTCCATTATAGCTTTATACTCTCTAGGAGATAATTTGTTTCCAGTAGGACTTACATCAATAAGTCTTCTTATAAGACCTGACTTGGCGTCCGTAATCTTAACGGGTTTGTTCGTACCCATCATAAGAAACGCCTTGAAACTATTGGTGTATACTGACTTGAATTTTTCGTTAATGGTCATCTCTTCGTGAGAGACTAAACTGTTCAACTTAGTATTATCCTCAATCCTAGATAGGTCTCCGTCGTGCTGTATAGCCACTAAAGGATTGCTCTTAAAAGACTCAAGCGCAAAGGCATTGTTGTTTGATCCTAACGCCTTCGCATCGAACACTGCATAATATCCATCAAATAACATCTGCACGATATTCAGGATAGTCGACTTACCTGTACCTGCAGAACCATAGAATACCATAAATTTTTGTATCCATCTTGAGTCACCACTAACTATAGAACCTATAGCCCATTCAATCTTATGAGCTTCTTCGTCAGAATATAACACCTCTAGTAATCTATCCCATGAAGCATGGTTTCCACGTTCTAGCGGATAGTTCAATTGCCTACTAGAGTAATTTTCTCTCTTCTTTTCCATGTTGGAGAATATAAGAGTTTCGTCAAGTGCTTTGTAATTGTTTATCGCTTGCTTTTGACAGTACTTCTTCCATTTATCTATTAAACAATTATCTGCATTTACTAACAGTTGAGGTATAGCATCATCCCCGTACTTTTCCTTCGCGTATTTGATTGTCATTTGGTCTATAATATTTATAGCATCGAACTCGTCCGTAGACCACTTCTGAAGGCTTTCATCCCAGATTGAATAGAACGAATTACCCCTGATCATCAAATCCTTTGAACGGATAACTTTGAATGATGGACTTACCTCAACATTACCTGTCTTATTCATCTTCGCTGTTAATTTGACGAAATCAAGCATACTCTCCATCACCCCCAATCTGTCATTTTATTGAAATATAACTATTTGATATAAGTCGTAGCTAATAAGGAAATACCGATACCAATTATCACAACTGATACTTTTCTAAGAAGCGTCACATCCTTAGCCACCTCTTTCACAACTTCTGTGGTTATTGCGATTTTTTCATCTATATTATCCATAAGCTTATTAATCCCCTTTTTAACTTTTTTAAACATAAATATCTCTCCTTACAATAAATTATCGAAGAATAAACACATCTGATACCAAATTTCTATATCACGCATATCTTTTGACGTGTCGTTAACAGTGAATAATCCACCGGCGCCGTTTGGTTCATATCCCCTGTTCAAAAACGTCGTTAAAATATGGTCTACCTCATCTTCATCATAGCGAATATCAGTCATGTGGTATAGTCCTAGCGATTTTATCATCATCCAGAACCACATTACAGTTCTGTCACCGAAGTCGCTATCAGACATTATAGTATCCTCTACTCTCATTGCTAGACCGACCATCATCTCCAAAATATTACAGCTGTTAGAATCGAATTTAACGTCGATTACAGAAGATGGATAGTTACACTCATCTGCAAATTTGTATCTAAGTTCGCAACCATCCATTATACGGTTATCGTCCATAGGAATTATTGGATAGAAGTCGGTATTGTAAATATGGGTTAACAAGCATCTGTAACCCTTTCCCTCTACTAGTTGATAAATCCATTCGAAATATTCATCGTAGATCGTCATTGTCTATCACCTCGTGTCTCCATATTACATAATCGTCGAATTCTGGGAGGTGCGACGTCTTCGAATCTATCCAGATCTCGGACTATATTAAACTCCATCTTCAACTGCTCGTTTCGAATATAAACCTCGTCTACACTATCGTCTTCGAAATATACTTCGAACCCCAGCCCAACGCTTCGTTCGATATCCATATCGTTCATCGGAATCCCTGTAGAGTCAGTCAAATATCCATCTGCGAAATATGTGAATTCGTCGCCATCATAGTCTGGATCGGACATGTAATCGTCGGCACTTATACGATACGGTTTCTCTGGGTCGAAAGGTTCTGACTCGAACTTATCGCCTAACAATTCTCTAGTTTCTTCTTCCTCTTTGTACATCATTTCAGATAAGATTTCTTCATATCTATCGCTTAGATCTTCTACCACTTCAATCACTTCCTCTGTTTCTTCTACTGGTTCTTCCGGTTGATTAGTTTCTTCGATTTGCTCGTTTTCAACTTCTTCGTTCTCGTCTACGAAGTCGTATTTAGTTTCTATATATTTTTTGAATGCTGCTGCACCAACGACTAAACCCGCTACGAATGCAACACCAATTTTTACGAATCCCTTCATAATTACCCTCCTTAAATATTCAATACATTATAATATACTATTGAGTGTACAAATAACAATACACCCGTTGAAAATATAACAAACGGTATAGCGAACACCTTAGCATAGCCGACTACTTCTTTCGTTCTAACTATGATTTTATCGTTGATGTAATCTTCTTCGCTATATTCGTCTAAGTTTTGTCCATGGATGTCTTCTACAATTTCTAAATCAGCTTTAGCATTTTTTCTTATTTCGGCAGCTTTAGTTATGGCTGAATTCAACTTCATCTTGCCAAATATAATTGATAATAAACCAAGAATTCCAAATATAACACCTTTCATGTTTTTCATAATCATCTCTCCCTTTCAAAAATATAAAAGGGACCTATTTAGATCCCTTACCAAATTTACTTAAAATATCGCCATCGACATTGAAGTTTAAGTCGAATGCGTTTCTAGCGTATCTAACATCTTCATACTTCTCGCAATCAGTTATTCCGAAGTCTATGAATCCGTCTCCATCACCTTCTAATAACCAACCAACGATTTGTCCTGTTTTAGTTCTTGGTAAACCTAATCTGTCGTAGACGTCATTTAAGAATACGAAACCATCGATTCTTAATTTATCGTTAGCCCAGTTTTCTTCACATTTCAATGTCATCTCATTTTGGAATTTATCTTTTTCCCAAACTGTTGAGTATTCATCGAATCTAACTTTGTAAACTGAAGTGTCTAATTCTTCACCCTTAACTTTCTCTATTGTAACTTCTCCTGTTTCAGGATCGACAACTTGCTTAGCTTCGATTCCTTCTAACACTTCTTTTGCAGTTAATCCGCAAGCTGCTCCGTTCTTTAACTTGTTAACTAAATTGTTGTATGCTGCTGTACACGCTGTTAAAGTTGCTGATAACGCTAATTGTCTATCCTTTTGGATTTTGTAAGATGCAAATATCATCGCTACTGTAGCTGCGTATAAAGCAACTGGGACTGCATATTCTTTAGCTAATGATAATGCATAAGATGCAAATGTCTTTCTGATTTCAACTTCAATCTCTTCTTCTGTGTAACCGTCTTTAGTTAATTTATAAGCCATTGCCATTTTGTCAACTGCTCTTTGGTCTGCTAATTCTTTAGCTTTTATAGATGCTCTTCCTGCTAATATTACAGTTGCAGTACCTGTGATTAATGCTCCACCTAATAATAATTCAGGCGCGTTTCTTTTTGCTCCTAGTTTAACCTTACCTATTAATTGCATAGCTTTTTCTTTCATCATAATTCATTCTCCTTTATTAATTATTTTATTATTCAATATCAAAAAAGATTAGAGAGCATGGTAACTCTCCTATATAAGACCCTGTATTTTCCGCGGACTCAAGTTTGTCAATTAAATGATTGATATACCATCTAGCCTTCTTCAAATCTTCAACACCATTCTTACTTTTCCATCTTAAAATATACTTTATAGCGTTGGCAGTGTCTACTGCTTCAATACCATTTAATCCGTCCGTAAAAGCTTCAATAACGTCTATCGCTTCTAAGCCACTCTTAGTTTGATAATGTGATGGGTGATTGACCATGTCTTTCATAAATATCCTCTCCTCTATCTTATTGGTGATGGTCTAGTCATTTTGATGAAATATCCGCCGTGTCGATCTCTTTCGATTGTTGCTGATGCTACAGAAGTCCAACCGTAATTTTGATCGGTATATCCATTACCGGTAACCCCTGCTAAATCAAATAAGTCGCCAACAGTTACTATTCCATATTGTTCGATTAGTTCGTCCATTCTGTCTAGTACTTCTTCCGCATCTTCTCTTGTGTCAAATTCGATATCATCATAAGATTGTCTGACTGAAGATCTTCGTTCGGTTCTTCTTGGATCTCTTCTCTCTTCATAGTAATCTCTATAAGATACTCTTGTTGCGTTCGTACCAGTTCTTCTATGTGAGTTGCTAGTGCTTCTAACCTCTCCGTAGAATAACATATCTATACAACCTTTAACTAATTGTGTAACACCATCTTTTAGCGCTGGTATTATAACGTCATATATAGCGTAGTCTTTTATTGACTTAGCTTCTTCGGCGACTATAGTTGATGCTATCTTTGACAGTTCGCTTTTCTTTTTAACAACAGCTTTACCCTTGACAACTTTCTCTACTTTTTTAGTTTCTTTCTCTTCCCTATTTTTTATTGAGTTATTATAATCATTCATACCTATTCTCCTTTTAAATATTTTTTAGACAAAACAGAAAGGAATATGCTCTGTAAAGAGCACACCCCTCATTAAAGATTATTCTTCTGGATCTTCACTGTTGATAATCTTCTCGTAATCGAGTTCCATTTCAGGTAATACATTACGTTTCTTGGATTTAATCTTTTTAACCAATTCGTTAATAACCTCAATGATTTCGATTTTTTTTAAATATTCCATAATAAATCTCCTTAAAATATAATCTTCTCATAATAGTGCTTGTAAATTTCGCGAATTATCTATAGCTATAATCATAAACCGGGATTGGTCTATTCCTATATGCTAATATAAGATATGGATTTCCATTTTGATCTACATCGCTTTCGAAGTTCACTTCTAATAGTTCTTTGTCAGATCTCCATCCGATTAAACTACCAGCTCCTATTGTTGGAACTCCCAATTCATTATAGAACTCATTAACAGTCATCATATAGTCATTTAGTAACGATTTGTTAATTGAATTAACAGCTGATTCGATTGCGTTCCTAGAAGATCTAAAATATCTTCCTGATAAACTGTCATAAACTAAAGTATCTCCATTTCCAGTGTGATGGATGTACTCGCTTCCCTCCGTCTCAATCACTGTTGTTACTTCACGATTTCGAACTCTAGCTTTTGATACTTCTCTATCTAGTTCTTTAGCTTTTTCTTCGCCTAGCATTTCCTTAGCTTTAGACTTATATTCTCTTAGAGTTGATTCAGATAGTGCGTATACAGTAGCAAGCGCTGTATTCCTCTTAATACTCTTAGACGTTCCTAAAATTATACAAGCTGCTGAAGCTAAACCGACTCCTACGGACGGAGCGTAAAGTTTCCAAGTCGCTTGTGCTATTTCCTTTCGTGTCAAATATGTCACACCAAGGTCTGCTTTTTTGTCTTCCATAATTTCTAAAGCCTTCGGAGTAGCTTTTACGGCTAATACGGTCGACGTCGCCATTCCGACAACCCCTAATCCAACTAGTATCTCGGGATTGTGTTCCTTTGTGAAATTTAGAACTTTGTTAATAAGGTTTTTAATCATATATACTTCCCCCTGTTAATTTTATTAGCTGCTCTACCATATCGGCAGCATAAATATACTTTTTATGACATTCTTTATCACTCGAACCAAACCGAATATAGTGGTCGAGTTGTATTTGAAGTACTTCTGCTATTGCATATTCGTCTATCCAACCACTTAAGGCGTTTATCGCTCGTATACTTTCGGATACAGCCCACGCGCTATAAGACAATTTATCGAAGAGTTCTCTCTTGATGCGTCCTGAAGCCATCGTGTTCTTTAAACTGCCGTATTGCATTTGGAATAAGTCCATCAACCATAAAGCCTCCTCTGACAAATATAACACCTCCTTCACAAACGTCAAGAGCCCTTGCGGACTCTATCTGTTATTTCTTATTAATTTGTTTGTCGACCTCTTTTCTAATCAACTCTTCCATTTTCTTATCCTTTATACTTTGATCCGCCATTGATAATGCGGCTCCTGCTAAACCGATAATAATACCTAGAATTTTAAGACTCATAAATAATCCTCCAAACATTTTAATATTCTCATAACAGTACTTGCGAATTTCGCGTAAACCAAAAAGACAATGCTCTGTAAAGAGCACAGTCTTCGCTTTTTATAAGCATTGATCTAATATTTTTATCACGTCGGCAATTTGTTCAGGCGTATAACCTTCTTTGATCATTCTTGATACGATATCCTCACGAGTTTCTTTGTTATAGTCTTTAACAACCGTTTTCTTTTTGATTAATCTTATTAAACACATAACTCCAGTAGCTGCAAACGCACCTGCTCCAATTAATGCTAATACATCAGTCGCTTTGATAGCGGCGTTAGTAACTAGAACTTCCTCCTCTTGATTAATAACTTCCATTTCATAATCCTCTCTTTTAGTTATATCTGTCATGATAAATCCTCCAAACATTTTAATATTCTCATAATAGTGCTTGTGGATTTCGCGTGAAAAATAAAAGCCCGTGTAAAACACACGAACTTATACTCTTATTTAAGATTTCTAATCGCTTCGGCTATAAGAGCTTCCACTTCTTCCTTAGTGTACATATTGTCGACTTTCTTCTTCATATCGATCAATGTCTTCTGACGTTCGATCTCGTTTTCACGCCTAGTTGTTTCGGCAGCCACTCGCTCATTCTCAGCATTAACTCTTCTATTTTCTTGTATCTTCCTCTGAGATTCGTTCGAATCTCTATTTATTTCATTAGCTTGTCGATTTGTCTCGCTGGATTGTCTATCGGATTCCTTTTTTTGACGTTGATTTTCATTTATAGATCGTTGAGACTCATTTTGATTTCTTTCTTCTTCGTTCAATATTCTTTCTGATTCTCTCTGGTCTCTAACTAGATCGGCGTCAACTCTATTTTGCTCAGCCTCAATTCTATTATCTTCATTTTGAATTCTGACTATTTCGGCCTCAACTCTTATTTGTTCTTTTTCGTTTCTATTGCGTTCGGCTTCAATCAAAACCATACTAGTAGCTTCGAAATCGATCTCTAATTGTAATAGATCGTCCGATATTCTATTCATTCTATCTTGGACGTGTATCGCATACTCGTCTAGTTGTTCCAAAACTTCCACTTTAGCTATAGATTGTATAACGTCTTTTTCTAGCGAATTGTTAATTGTGAAATAAAACATACAAGTGCTTATTCTACCGTTATCGTTTATAATAAGTTGATTAGTCGTTAATCCAGGTGATGTAATACAATCCTTACTAAGCTCTATAATGAACATATTTGGACTGACTAACTCAATTCCTGAAGTTTGTCTAATCATTTTACCGTCTGATTTCTTAACTAGTAAATCCACCATCGGATCGTCGAATGATATAGCACTTCCATCTGAGACTACTTCCACTTCTAGTATTAAGTCATCTCCGTGATTTATTTTACCAACGTTTTTGTAATTTGTCTTTTTTGTATCGACAGTAACAAACATTCTTTGTATCATGTGATTTCCTCCTTTAAATATAAAAATGAAAAGTCCGTGCGATTAACACGAACTCTCATCGATTATTTAGTTGGTCTAAATTTTCCGATTAAACCTTTAAACGTAGCAGAAGTGAAACTTCCCTCTTTCTCGAATTCTAATCCTCTACTCATCCAGATTCCGTAGAATGCCAACGGTAATACTACTCCAGCAAAATCGATTCCACATTTAATAGCACTCCATATTTTGTTGTCCTCATGAACATTTCGTTGAAGCTCTAAATCTCCAAGTTTGCTTTTAGCGTCATTTTCAATTTTAACTTCTTCCAACATTAATGATTTCTCTTTATTAAGTGTTGCATAAAGCGAATCAATAGCTTTAGTGATATCGTCGAATTCCTTTGTTCCTGGTTGATGCATAGATAACTCCTGAATCAAAGTTACAATTTCTCTCTCCATTAATTCAATTATTTGTTTATTCATAATAATACCTCCTAAAATCTTCTCATAATATGACTTGTATTTTTGGCGTACTATTTTTCTAACTGTTTCTTAATTTGATTCGCGTATACTGCGGTTCCAACCACTAGAACACCTTGAACAACTGCTTCGACAGATACCCCCATTGAGAATATACATAGTGCTATTCCCATTGGTAGTAAGATTATTGGAATGTATTTATCTGGAACGTGTTCTGAACCCTTTAACATAGCTCCTAAAATACAAATAACTGGTATAAATATCAAAGCGTTATCTAATATAAAATTCATAAAATCCATTTTGAACCCTCCTTATATCTTACTTGTATAGTTAAGATTTATCCAACCAGCACCAGATTTCAACTTACCGTAATTACCACTAACCTCGACTATTGTATACACTTCGTTTTTATGAACTGTGGTTTTTATGTTAGCGTTAGGATTTGGAGCGTCTATTACATATATAGCGTCGTTTACTATTTTGACTTTGAATTCCGCGTTATTGGAAGCTTGAGTGCTTACTGGTGTTGTGTACGATAGATTTATCCAACCAAGTCCTGATTTTAGTTTTCCGTAACCGTTCTTAGCATCTACTATAGTATATGCGTTTCCTTTATACACTGTTCTAACGATATTTCCATTTGGACTAGGGGAATCTAATACGTATATAGCAGAATTAACAATTTTTACTACATAAGGTTTGAAATTAGAAGCAGTTGGTTGTTCGACTGGTTTGATTTCCGGTTTGTTTTCTGGAACTTTCACCCCGGGGATTTTTGCGATTCCGAATCCATCAACTATTCCCTTAACCATTGCGTTACAAACGGCATCAAAAGAGTTTTTGTATCTATTCATATCATTTTGATTTGATATAAAGCAAATTTCTACTAAAGCAGAGCTAGTTCCACTGCGTTTAGCAGAGTAGATAACAGCGAAGTCAGTTCTCTTAACACCTCTATTAGTGAACCCTAAAGCAGATATATTGTTAACAACCTTTTGCTCAACTGCTACGCTCGCTTCCGAGTTAGTTACAAATATTTCAGTCCCGTTGGCTTGCGCTGAAGCTGAGTTGAAATGCACCTCAAATACATAATCGTAATTTGCAAAATTTACTTGAACACATCCGTTACATACATCCGAATAGCAATTTCTATTTTGAGGATAGACGTCAACATTGACGTCGTATCCCTTAAATAAACTTACCATTTTATTAACTACTTTTCTAGCCTCATCTCGCTCGACACCATAAGACGAACATGCGCCAGGATCGTTAGCTCCATGACCAGCTATTAACAATATCTTTAGTGCCATTGTTTAAACCCCCTCTTATTTTTCTAATTCTGCAAGTAAAGCTTTAACGTCTTCCCTGTATCTAGCAGGAACTTGGTCTATTGTTTTAAGACCTCTTTGAACCATAGCGACATATAATTCAACCATTATTCCTCACCTCCCATAAATAAGTTATATAATTCATCGATAGCCATTAATATCATATCTAGGTTTTGTTCTTGTATTATGAAAGTTTCGTCGATAGCTCCCATTAATAAATTATCCATCTCGATTAACTGTGGTATACTGTGAACCTCCACCTCAATATCGCTTTTCAGAACTTCTTTCCACGTATCTACTTGATTAGCATCAACATCTATGACTTCTAAGAAATCAACACCATTAGTTAGAAAACATTCGTTTGGGTTGGTTGTTATAAGACGATATTTAAGCGTGTATTCTATTCCATCTTCCGGTTTTTTTAATGTATTAATCAGCGATTTCCCAATACGATATTCATATAAATTTTGCCTAATTATCACAAATTACACCTCCTATTAATGTTACTAAGCTTGGACATAAATTATCGTACCGTTGTAATTCCAAGGTGGTGCACTACCATTTATACTAGATGCTGTACCATCTGCAGTATATAATGTTAAAGTACCTTTTCTATTGTAAAATGCTTGATATCCGATGTATGAAACAGGATGTCCAGGACTACCAAATGTGTATACAGCATCGGCAGTACCGGTTGCGTCGCACATACACGAACTAGCTATTGCCTTAACTCCAGGTGCATTAACAGTTAATGTTTTGACCTGAAACGCTCTTGGCAATACATTTTCGACTTCAATTGGTAAATCTATCCTAGTAAGTTTGAAATCGCCATGATCCGCAGCTGTATGCGATCTGAAATGATATGCCGCTTTTCTGCCTGTTCCGTTAACATCATTGAAATCGACAGTTGTTAACTCACGATTGTTTATAGTATATACTATTACTTTGTCTGTATCATTAGGCTTATTCAAATAGGCAAGATTGAAGTTTTCATCTCTGTGAATCTCGAAATCGTAGCCCTCAACCAAAGCTATATAACA
>JAEIGA010018762.1_pt1 | contig 10543 bp, 11 predicted proteins | sample 9270691 | NCBI WGS metagenome assembly JAEIGA01 (sample SAMN17057246, study PRJNA624740) | gut metagenome | biome: biome; isolation source: fecal sample | host: Bos grunniens | place: China: Xizang | collected 2019
GACTGTTCGCTGTCCATTGTCGGGGATAGCATCTTCATTCTGTCGGCAAGAGCCCTCTCGTTTTCGGGAAGTTGTAGAGCGTATGCGGTCCAAGCCTGTACCAGCAGGTCATTTGTTATCACCTTTTTTGTCGTGATATTCCTGTCGTTGTTCTCGTTGTTGCGCTCTGTTGCAGCAACCGGTGTCCTGCTCTCTGTCGTGTCAAGAATTCCTCTTGATTTACGGAACATGCCACCGAGGTTTCCTCCCGTTGCTTTTCGTGTCTGCAGCTCTATTGGTCGGCCGTTGACAACATTGGGCTGTTCGTTGGCTGCGGGTGTCGTGCTTTTGGGCGTTTCAACATTTACTGCCTTGACGGGCTGTGACGGTGTGCTGAGATTCCTATTCTCAACATTGGCTCTCTCGTTTACAGGTTGTGCAACTTTGTTGTTCTCCTGTATGTTGTTGAAGATGGGTTTTAGTGTTTTCGGGCGTCGCCCACTGCTGTCGTCGCTGTCGCCGTCACCTGCCTGGATAAGCTCTATAAGTGTCAATTCCACCAAAAGGCGTTTGTTTCGGCTTGTGCGGTAGTTCATGCTGCAATTGCTGCATAGTCTTATGGCGTTGAACAGCATCTTCGGTTTGCAACGCTTGGCTTGCTCAATGTATCTGTTGCGCAGTTCGGCACTGCCTTCGAATAGAGTTGCTGTGGCTTCGTCGCTGTTGACCAAGAGATCTCTGAAGTGTGATGCCGCGCCTTCTATGAAAATGTTGCCTTCGAAGCCTTTGTTGAGGACATCGTTGAACAATAACAGACTTTGTGGCACCTTGCCTTCAAGAATAAAGTCTGTGAGTCTGAAATAATACTCATAGTCGAGTACATTCAAACTCTCTATTACCTTATTATATGTAAGGTCGCCTTGTGTGAAACTTGCCATCTGGTCGAAAAGCGACAAGGCGTCGCGCATACAGCCGTCAGACTTCTGTGCAATTATGCGGAGTGCCTCATGCTCGGTGTTTATGCCTTCCTTTCCTGCTATATGTTGCAAGTGTGCTATGATGTCGGCCGATTCTATTCGGCTGAAATCGTATATCTGGCAACGCGACAGGATAGTCGGGATAATTTTGTGTTTCTCGGTTGTCGCCAAGATGAATATGGCGTGTGCGGGCGGCTCTTCAAGTGTCTTCAGGAATGCGTTGAATGCCGCCTGTGACAACATGTGTACCTCGTCGATTATATATACCTTGTATTTTCCGACCTGTGGCGGTATGCGTACCTGCTCGTTCAAAGAACGTATGTCTTCGACTGAATTGTTGCTGGCAGCATCGAGTTCGTATATGGAATAGGAACGCTGTTCGTTGAAAGAACGACATGACTCACATTCGTTACATGGCTCGCCTTCGCTTGTCAGGTTCTGGCAATTTATTGTTTTGGCGAATATGCGCGCGCAAGTGGTCTTTCCGACACCTCGTGGACCGCAGAACAGGTATGCGTGTGCCAATTTTCCTGTCTGTATGGCGTTTTTGAGTGTTGTCGTCAATGATTTCTGAGCAACAACCGACTCAAATGTATCGGGGCGGTACTTTCTTGCCGAAACTATATAGTTTTCCATATTTTAGAAACGGTTTTGAGTTTTATTAAATGTAAGACACGTGCTGTTTTAATTTCAGCGTTCTTGTTTCTTTCTTATGGCAAATATACGAAAATTTTTATACATTTGCGGTATATTCATTAATCCATATTTGTTGTATGCTAAAAAAACTTCTTCCGCTATTTGATTGGATAAAAAGACATAAGTACATATCTGCTACAATCGTATTCCTTTTTATAATATTTGTAGTAGATGATAACAATATGTTCAAGCAATACAAGAATCAACGTGTCATAGCAGAACTTGAAGAGGAGATAGAGACTATGAAACGCGATTCGGCGGAAATCATCAAACGTCAGTTGCAACTTGATTTTCGTGGCGACATAGAGGCTGTGGAAAATCTTGCACGCGAGAAGTATGGCATGCAGAAGGGTAATGAAGATGTTTTTGTTGTAGAGGATTGATTATGAAAGCAATGAAATTTTTATATTATGCAGGTGCAGCGCTGTTGCTGCTTGGAGTAATGGCGAGAATGTTCCTTCCTGAATACTATGCGTATATATATATGTCGGGTGCGGTGATGTTTGCTCTGATGCAGTTCTTGTTGCGTCCTCGTGGTTGCTCTCTTACTCTCCGCCGTCTTGTGAATCAGCAGCAGCTTGCCGGTCTGTTGTTCATTGTGGCCGGAGTGTTGATGTTTACACATACACGCAATGAGTGGATGGTGCTTCTGACATGTGGAGCTCTGGTGGAACTCTATACTGCTTACAGAATACCACAAGAATTGGATAATAATAAATAAGGTATAGCTTGTTGTCAGTCGGCAAGTTCTATGATTTCCAACTCTTTTACATCCTTGCCGTCAATGATGAATTTTACAAGTGTGCGTACCTGCTGCCAACCCTGCTTCCCGGCTGCTCCGGGGTTAATATGCAGGCAGTCTATCAGGTTGTCATGTTTTATTTTCAGTATATGAGAATGCCCGGCTACGAAAATGTCGGGCTTTTCTTTGTATATGGTACTCCTTATCGACGGGTCATATTTGCCGGGGTAGCCGCCTATGTGTTTCATTATAACCCGGCACCCTTCAATCTCGAATTTCAGAACCTCGTCGAATCGTAAACGCAGCTCCTGACCATCGATGTTGCCATATACGGCACGTACAGGGCAGATGGCTTCAAGACGTTCTATGATTAGCCCTGAACCTATGTCGCCGGCGTGCCATATCTCGTCGCAGTCGGCAAAGTGGCGTGCATATTTCTCGTCCCACCAGCTGTGGGTGTCGGACAGAACGCCAATCCTTTTCATTATACAAAACTGTTTGTGATGAAGTTGTAGAGGAAATTCACAGTGCCTTCAATACCCATGCGTGATGAATTCACGCAAATGTCGTAGCTGCGTGCTTCGCCCCAATGTGTTGTCGCATAGTAGTCGTGGTATGAACGACGGCGCTTGTCGCCTTTTTCTATGAATTCAACGGCCTTCTCGTGGTTGAGGGACTCTTTCTCCATTATGCGCTCAATACGTTCCTGTGTATCTGCGGTAATGAATATGCTGAGCTTTTTGGGGTGGTCGCGCAATACATATTCCGAGCAACGTCCTACTATTATGCAAGGCTCTTTGTCGGCAAGTTCTCTGATTGTCTCGCTCTGTATCTCGAACAGCTTGTCATTTGTCATGTAGCTATCTCCCGGAATGTAGTTGCTCATAGAGCCGTGTATGCTGAACAAACCGTTGAGGAAACCGCTTGTTTCACGTTCATCGGCATCTTCAAAGACGGTGGTATCGAGTCCACTCTCCCTTGCTGCAACCTCAAGCAGGGTCTTGTCGTAAACCTTTATATTCAGCATTGCTCCCAACTTTTCGGCAATCTCTTTACCTCCACTGCCAAGTTGGCGTCCTATAGAAATAACGTAGTTTTTCATATATGTCGTTATTAAAGGTTGTTACTCTCTCTCTTCCACTCTCTGAATTGTATGTATAGCATTACAATTGTAAGCATCGCAGCAATGATGTCCGAAATAGGCATGCTGTACCAAACACCCTCTTCGCCAATGAACATGGGGAGTATTATCAACAGCGGAATCAACAGCAACACTTGTCTTGTTAATGACAGGAATATCGATTTGTTGACCTTGCCGATGCTCTGGAAAAAGTTTGTTGTTACAAGTTGGAAACCTATCAGCGGCATGAATATCGACATTACACGCATGGCCCATGCAGCCTTGTCAATAAGTTCGCTTTCTGTGGTAAATGCTTTAGCAACCGTTTCTGGCATGAATTCGCTTATGATGAAACCGAGGGTCGTTACGGCTGTACCCCAAATTATTGTCAACATCAAGGCTTTGCGTACTCTGTCGTGTCGGCGCGCACCATAGTTATATCCCACAATGGGTTGCATACCCTGTGTCAAACCGAGTACCACCATTACGAAAACGAATTGTATTCTGTTGGCTATGCCGTATGCCGCAATTGACAAATCGCCGTTCTCGCTGTAACTACGCAATCCCTTGTTTATGATGATGACCACAATACATGCGGCTGCATTTATGAAGAATGGCGACATGCCTATGCTTAGGATTCCCGACACAATCTCTCTCTTCAACTTGTATATGCCGCGTTGCAGGTGTAGCAGCTCGTTGGGGTTACTTAATAATCTTGTCTGCCATATCAAGGTTATGCACTGCGCCAGAATCGTTGCTGTTGCAGCACCCTTGATGCCCCAGCCGAGAGCATATATGAACAGTGGGGCAAGTATTATGTTCATTACCACTGTGATGATGGTCGCGTACATTGCCTGTTTGGGGTGTCCCGATGCTCTCAATGCGGCATTTATACCAAAATAAAGGTGTGTTACCACATTTCCGTAGAGAATAATCTGCATGAAATCGCGTGCAAAGGGAAGCGTTGTTTCGCTTGCACCGAAGAATCGTAGAATCTCATCAAGGAAAATCAATGATACTCCGGCAAAAATACAGCCCATAATTACATTCAACGTAACAAGGTTGCCAAGAATGTTTTTAGCTGAATCATAGTCACGTTGTCCGAGTCTTACCGACAGCTGTGTTGCTCCGCCCACACCTACCATTGCACCGAATGCCGCCGACAGGTTCATGAACGGGAATGTTGTCGCGAGGCCCGAAATAGCCTCCGCTCCTACATTCGGAATGTGTCCTATGAAAACGCTGTCAATCATGTTGTACAGCGAAGCTGCTGTCTGTGCAATAATGGCCGGTATGGCATATTGCATCAGCAGTTTACCGATATTTTCCGTACCCAGCTCTGTGGGGATTTTCTTGTTCTTTGTAGTGCTCATAAAAAACTATAAACCCTCTGTGCTTGTTGCAAAAAAAATCATATCTTTGTGCTATAACCGTTAAGGTTATGGAATTATTTTACAAAAGTAAACAAAAAAATCAACTATATAATATATGTCGGCGGAAAAGAGTGTTTTGGTTGGAATGAGTGGCGGTATAGATAGCACTGCTGTGTGTCATATATTACTTTCGCAGGGCTATAGGGTGGTAGGTCTTACTTTTATCACATGCAGTGCCGGCGAAGATGCTGCTCAGTCGGCAAAAAGACTCGCCGACAACCTTGGGATAGAACACCATATCGTCGATGTGCGTGAGGAATTCCGTCATTTGGTGGTGGAGCCGTTTATCGACAGTTATCTTAAAGGTGTCACTCCGAATCCATGTGTCAATTGTAATCCGACGGTGAAATTCCGCCTGCTCGAAGAGTGGGCTGACAAACTCGGCTGTAAGCATATTGCCACAGGACACTATGTCAAGGTCGTTTCTCATGGCGATGGTTGCGAAAAACGATATTATATAGTTACAGGCGACGACGACCGCAAGGACCAGAGCTATTTTCTCTGGAGGCTTACCCAAGAACAGCTCTCGCGTGTGATATTTCCTCTTGGCGGTTTGGAGAAAAGCGATGTCCTCGACTATCTTGCCAATAACGGTATGCAGAGCGTGGCAAGTTCGGGCGAGAGCATGGAGGTATGTTTCATTCCGGGTGATTATCGCGATTTCTTGCGTGAAAATGTTCCGGATATCGAAGAACGTTTTGCGGGAGGCTCATTTGTTGATAGTGAGGGTCGTGTGCTCGGCAAACACAAAGGCTATCCCTTTTACACCATAGGACAACGCAAGGGACTTGGTATAGCTCTTGGCAAGCCGGCTTATGTGATAAAGATAAACCCTGCAAAGAATACGGTAATGCTCGGAAGCGAAGAGCAACTTGTTGCACGTTATATGCTTGTCGATGAACCGCAATGGGTTGGGGACGTGCCGGAACGGGTTTCGGTGCGTGTGCGTTATCGCAGTCGCCCGATAGAGTGTGAAGCACCAGTTGCTGTAGGCGACGGGCGTTGGCTTGTCAGGTTGCATGGTGAGGCATCGGCTATAACACCGGGGCAATCTGCCGTGTTTTATTGCGAGAACACTGTTGTTGGCGGTGCTTTCATAGCAGACCAACGTGGTATAAACCAATGGATACCCAAAGAATGATTAACAGCATAGAAAATCCATTGACCCTGTATTCACTTAACGGCCTTGTACGCGAGGCTGTCAGCAGTGCTATGCCTTCGCGTTATTGGGTAACCGGCGAATTGAGCGAGGTGCGCGAGGCTGTCAACGGGCATTGTTACATAGAGCTTGTGCAACGCGATGAAACGACATCGGAAATTGTTGCAAAAGCGCGTGGCACAATATGGTCGCGCATATATTCGCTGCTTCGTCCCTATTTCCTTGAACAGACAGGGCAACCATTTGCGCAAGGACTCAAGGTGCTGTTGCAGGTAGGTGTCAATTTCCACGAACTTTATGGTTATACTCTTGATGTAAGCGACATTGAACCTGCATATACAATCGGTGACATGGCACGTCAGCGACAGCTTGTCATCAAGCGTTTGACCGACGAAGGGGTCATAGGACTAAACAAGGAACTTGATTTTCCTCTTTTGCCACAGCGCGTGGCTGTGATATCGTCATCGGCGGCTGCGGGTTACGGCGACTTCTGCGACCAATTGTATAACAACGGTTACGGATTTGTCTTTTATACCAAGCTCTTTCCTGCACCTATGCAAGGCAGTGGGGTGGAAAATGGAATAATATCCGCTCTTGATCTCATAGCGCAGGAAATGGAACGTTGGGACGTGGTAGTGATAATACGTGGAGGTGGTGCAACAAGCGAGTTGTCATGCTTTGATACATACGAACTTGCCAACAACTGCGCGCAGTTCCCTTTGCCTGTAATAACGGGAATAGGTCATCGTCGCGATGAGAGTGTACTTGATATAGTGGCACATACGAGTGCCAAGACTCCGACAGCCGCTGCCGAACTGTTGGTACATGCGATGCTTGCGCAGGCAGCGCGGGTTACTGAAATGCAACAAGAAATAGTTTCGGCTGTACGTGGCAGGCTCGATTGTGAGAAACATCGCCTGCGTTCAATAGTGCAGCGTGTTCCGGTTGTTACGGCGCTTTTTATGCAGGGGCAGCATCACAGGCTCGACCTCTGGCAAAAATACATGGACGCATCATCGCCTGAGCGAATCCTTGCACTCGGGTACAGCATAACACGTGTAAACGGCAGGGCTCTCCGCTCTGTCAATGACGTTGCTGTTGGTGATGAAGTGGTTACAACCGTTTCTGGTGGAGAATTTACAAGTAAGGTAACAGATAAAAACAATATATAATGGAGAATATGACATATGCCCAGGCTATAGAACGCCTTGAGGAGATAATGAACAAGGTGCAGGGCGGAGGAATGGATGTCGATAATCTGGCGGTTGCCTTGAAGGAGGCTTCTGCGCTTGTGCAGTTCTGTCGTGGCAAACTTTATAAAGTAGATGAAGAGGTCAGACTGTTGCTTGAAGGAATGAATGATGAAATTATAGAGTAAAGAAACTGCAAACTTTTCTTACTCTGTTTTTTCTTTTCCACCAAAATGTTTAACTTCGCGACTTGTTAAAAATAAAAAATAATCATGAAAGATTTGGATTGGTCAAATATAGGCTTCGGATATAGAAAAACCGACTACAATGTACGTTGCTACTATCGCGACGGTGCATGGGGAGAAATTGAGGTAAGCTCTTCGGAACATATCAATATGCATATGGCTGCAACATGTCTGCATTATGGACAGGAGGCTTTTGAGGGCTTGAAAGCTTTTCGTGGCAAGGACGGTAAGGTGAGAATCTTCCGCCTTGAGGCTAACGCAGAGCGATTGCAAAGTACTTGCGACGGCATACTCATGCCTCAGGTAAGCGTGGAACTTTTCCGCAAGATGGTTACCAAGGTGGTCGAACTCAACAAGGATTACATACCTCCTTATGAGAGTGGTGCATCACTTTATATACGTCCTTTGCTCATAGGTACAAGTGCTCAGGTCGGTGTTCATCCTGCGTCGGAATATCTGTTTATCATATTCGTTACCCCAGTAGGCCCTTACTTCAAAGGCGGTTTCTCAACCAATCCTTATGTGATTATCCGCGAATATGACCGTTCAGCACCTCTCGGTACAGGAAAATATAAGGTGGGCGGTAACTATGCGGCAAGCCTTCGTGCGAACAAACTTGCTCACGACAAAGGCTATTCTTGTGAGTTCTATCTCGATGCCAAGGAGAAGAAGTATATTGACGAGTGTGGTGCTGCCAACTTTATCGGTATAAAGGACAATACATACGTGACACCTCTTTCAACATCTATTTTGCCGTCAATAACCAATAACAGTCTGCAGCAGATTGCAAAGGATATGGGCATGAAGGTTGAGGTGCGTCCTATTCTCGAAGAGGAACTTGCTACATTCGAGGAGGCCGGAGCATGCGGAACAGCTGCCGTAATATCACCGATTGAACGCATCGATGATCTTGAGATGGGCAAATCGTATGTCATTTCAAAAGATGGCAAGCCGGGTCCTGTATGTACAAAACTATATGAAAAATTGCGTGCCATACAGTATGGTGATGTAGCCGATCCTTATGGTTGGGTAACTGTTCTCGATATTTAAGGCTATGGGTAAAGGTAAGTTGAAAAAGTTTGCCGACATGGCACAGTACGACAATGTCATTGAGCATCCCTATTCGGTGATTGATGATGTTGCTTTCCCTTTGCGCGGCAACTGGAAACGTGAATTCTTCAAGAATGACAATCCTATTGTGTTGGAATTAGGTTGCGGTAGGGGAGAATATACCGTAGCTCTCGCCCGTCGTTTCCCCGAAAAGAACTTTATCGGAGTAGATATAAAGGGCGCGCGAATGTGGACCGGTGCTACCGATGCCAAGAACGAAGGACTTGCGAACGTCGGTTTCTTGCGTACCAATATCGAAATAATTGACCGTCTGTTTGCGCAGGGCGAGGTAAGCGAGATATGGCTTACATTTCCCGACCCACAGATGAAAAAATATACCAAACGTTTGACCTCTTCACTCTTTCTTGCGCGTTACAGGAATATCCTCTCTTCGGACGCCGTTGTTCATTTGAAGACCGACAGCAATTTTATGTTTACCTATACCAAATATATAACATCGGTAAACAATCTTCCTGTTGTGGAGTGCATTGAAGACGTGCATGGTCAGGCAGAGGTAAGTGATATCATGCAGATACGTACCTACTACGAATCACAGTGGTTGTCACGTGGAATCACAATCAAGTATATAGCATTCAATCTGCCTGCAAAGGAGCAATATGAAGAGCCGAATGTCGAAATTGAACTTGACGAGTACCGTAGCTACAACCGCAGTAAACGCAGTAGCCTTGAAACCAGTAAATGATATAAAATTACGTTGTTATGTTCAAACATATAGTAATGTGGCGTTTTATTGATGGTGCCAACGGAAAAAGTAAAACCGAACATGCTCTTTGGGTCAAGGAGAATCTCGAGGCGCTTGTTGGTGTCATTCCTGAAATAAAATCTCTTGAGGTAGGTGTTAATGTCTGTGTCGCAGGTACTGCATACGATGCAGTGCTCGTCAGTGCTTTTGACGATGTCGAGGCGATGGAACGTTATAAGGTGCATCCGGCGCATGTTGCAGTTGCCACTTATTTCAAGGGTATAACCGAAGGTCGTGCCGAAGCCGACTATAATATCTGAAATTGAACTATGGCATTATATCCTAAATTGATTCTTGATGCTCTCGAAAAGGTACGTTACCCCGGTAACGGTAAGAATCTTGTCGAGGCTGAAATGGTTGATGACAATATCCGTATCGACGGTAACAAGGTTAGTTTCTCGCTTATCTTTGACAAACCGACAGACCCGTTCATACGCTCTGTTGTGAAGTCGGCTGAGGCTGCCATACATATGTATGTTGGCAAAGAGGTGGAAATAGAGGGTAACATCAGTGTTGTCAGCCGTCAGGCTGCACGTCCCGAAGTGGGTAAATTCCTTCCACAGGTAAAGAATGTGATTGCCGTTTCTTCGGGCAAAGGCGGTGTCGGCAAATCAACAGTATCGGCCAATCTCGCTATAGCATTGGCGCGTCTTGGCTATAAGGTAGGCCTTTTGGATGCCGATATTTTTGGACCTTCCATTCCAAAGATGTTCAGCGTGGAGGATGAACGCCCGTATAGCGAGCACATTGACGGTCGCGACCTGATACAGCCAATTGAGAAATATGGTGTAAAAATACTTTCAATAGGTTTCTTTGTTGACCCCGACCAGGCTATTCTGTGGCGTGGCGGAATGGCAAGCAATGCTTTGAAGCAGCTGATAGCCGATGCTAATTGGGGCGAACTCGATTATTTCCTTATCGACCTTCCTCCCGGAACGAGCGACATACACCTGACAATTGTGCAATGCCTTGCCCTGACAGGTGCAGTCGTTGTAACGACACCACAGGAGGTTTCTCTTGCAGCAGCCATAAAGGGTGTGAATATGTTCATAAACGAAAAGGTGGCAGTGCCTATACTCGGACTTGTTGAGAATATGGCGTGGTTTACTCCTGCCGAATTGCCAAACAA
>JAEIGA010018763.1_pt1 | contig 10542 bp, 8 predicted proteins | sample 9270691 | NCBI WGS metagenome assembly JAEIGA01 (sample SAMN17057246, study PRJNA624740) | gut metagenome | biome: biome; isolation source: fecal sample | host: Bos grunniens | place: China: Xizang | collected 2019
ACCACTTCGGCACGCCGGGCACGCATCACAACACCGCCTTTCCTTGGCATCCGCTTAGCGGTGTCCGCCAAACAGAACACCTCCACCGAATCCAGGACAATACGCAGGCTTCTTGCCAGCGAATCAAAATCCCAACGCTCTTCGCGGCTGTTGCGATGGCTCACCGCCAACGAATCCACAGCCAGGGTGCGCTCCGCCTGTTTCCCCGACTTGCAGGAAAACAGGCAGAACACCGCCAATATAACACACATTTCCTTTTTCATACACGCCACATCATTGAGGTTGCAAATCACGATATTCCTCCATGCCATAACACGGACAGGCCTTCATGGGATTCAATTCCCTGTGTCCCACAATGATGGCTCGCGGATACTTCTCTCTCAGCCTCATCAGCAACTGGCGTAAGGCGTGTTTCTGCTCCGGAGTTCTGGTATCGATCGGTTTGCCATGCGCATCCAGTCCACCTTCGTAACAGATGCCTATGCTGTGCGTGTTATGATGGCGGCAATGCGCCCCGGGTATCTCTTCCCGTCGGCCAGGTTCCACCGTTCCGTCCCTGCGCACCACATAGTGGTAGCCTATGCCGCCACGCCAACCCTGTGCCCTGTGCCAGCGGTCAATGTCGGCAGCGCCGCTCTCAACGTCCGGCATCACCGCCGAACAATGTACAATCAACAAAGTTATGGTTCTCATCTTTCTATACGTTTTTATCCTGATTAAACTTCCTGTATCTGTAATCAAATATCAGCAGCGCCCCCACCAGCGAGAATATCTCGCCCGTTACGGCCAGTACCGACTGATGGATAACCCCCAACGGAGGCACCACAAAGGCCGCCGAAATAAGCGCCATACCAAATGCGGTGAGCACCACCGCCACAATCATCTGAATTCTAAGTCTGTTCATTTTCTCACGTTATTAAAAGAGAGGGCGGAGGCAAAAACCGCCGCCCCCAACTCTAAACCCTAAACTCTAAACTCTAAACGCCCTCCATAGGCTCTATGGTAAGACTTTTTCATGGGTTATTCTTCCCATAGAGGGGAAGATGTCCGAAGGACAGAAAGGGTCTGTTACCCCGCCAATCCACCGTCGTCATCACCGTCGTCACCGGTAGCGGTGCTCACAAAGGTGGCAGTGTAGGTGGCATCTCCCGTAACGGTTACAGTTCGGTTGGCGTCGGTGTCTCCGTCATTCCAGGCCGAGAAGCGGTATCCGCTCTTTGCCACGGCACTGATCTCCACCATCTGCCCCGGGCTGTAGGTTCCACTGCCCTCAACCGTTCCTCCCTCGGCAGGAGAGGCCTTCACCGTCAGGGTATAGGTAGTAGAATCATCGTTTTCAGATTTTTCCTGTTCTTCATCCTCATCACCGTTGTCAAGCGAGTTGAGCGAAACCGTCTGGTTAATCAGGTCTCTGATGGCCTTGCTCTGTCTGAAGCGCAAGGACAAACGGTAGACCGAAGCGGCGCCTGCCTCCTTCTCGTTATCCTTTGCCTTGGCATTGGAACTCACATACAGTACACCCAGATTGCCCAACTGAATGCAGTGGCCGTTCAGGACAAACTGCTTTACCTGCTGAAACAGGGCATACAAGGCCGATGACATCTGTGCTTTGGGAATACCCGAGTTTTCACTGGCTATTTCAATCATGTCTTCGGTGGTAAGGGTTGAATAACGAACCACACTGGTAATGTACTTTTCGCGGTCCAGATAAGCGATACGTTTCTTTTGGGTTGACAAATTAAGTTGTGCCATAGTTTTTCTTGAATTTGAATTGTGAATAAAAGAATAATTAACTCCGTTGCCTTGCCGTTCGAGCCTTCTGCAGCAGGCCGTTTGTCCGGTTGGCGATGCAAAGATACACTCATCCCAATCCAAAAGTCAATTCAATTGAAAAACCACATTTCCACAACCTAAATGTGTTATGGAAAAAGTCTGATTTATGGAACATCTCATAAAAAAATTCCACAGGAGATTTTTTCATTTCTCTCCTGTGGAAAAACGGGAAACTATGCTTGCAGTTCACTTTTTCTCTGCTTTCCAGCCTATCCCACCATGGGAAGGAACACCTCACGCACAGCCTGATAGTTCTTCCAGCATCCGTCCTCTTGACGGAAATCGGCGGAGGAAAGCTTCCCATCCGCCACTTTTTCAAAAATGTGCCCATACGGTCCGTCCTTTTTCTTTATGCGGTTGCTCAAGGTCTTGTATCCCTTCTTTATCTCCCACACATTTTCCTTCAGGAAGTTATAGAAAGGAAGGCATCCCTTGCTCTCAAACACCGGACCGCCAAGTCTGCACTCTGTCACAAGAATAAACAGGATGGCAGCCAGGTCTATTTCCTCGTTATACACTCCTCGCAACCTTCCCAGCCTTTCCTTTCCAAAGAAATGATTGAAAACCTTATGCAAATCCACAGCCATCCTTTTCATGTCCACTTTGGCATGGAAAAGCTCTGCCCCGTGCACCGCCAGACATTTCCCCGTTTGCCGTCCCCGCTTGGGGCAAAGTCCGTCCAGGCGCTCCTGCAAATAACGGATGTGCGCTTCCTCATAGAAATAGCGGCACAACTCATCGTTGCTCATCCTCACGTCCGAAATGTTCAGGCTGCGGTAAAGGCCCCGGCAAAGAGCCGCTTTTGCTTCCCTTTCCTCCACACCCTTATAGGCTATGCCATGCCCGGCCAGAATTTCCTTTACACAGTTCAAGTGTTGTTCCTTCAGCAGCAAAAGCCTTTGCCTTTTCTCCTTCTGGTTCTTGCATTCGCGCTCCAGAATGCGGTCTATCTTCTGAGCATAATCCATGCGACAACCTATCCAGTATGAGTCCGCACAAAAAGCGTCCATGCTACGGTCATAAAGACTGCACATCTCATCATCTTCACAATCAACGGACAGGGAGGGCACGGCCAAAAGCGTGATACCGTTCAATGCCATACGAGTCCAATAGCGCAGTTCGTCCACATTGTCCAAAGTCAGGTTCATGTCAAAATGCAGGTTCAGTTCGTCACACTTTGCCGATGCACGGCCAAGCAGGTCGTCATCCAACTGCTGCATGGCAATCCATTCCTTCAAGCCGTCCATGCGCTGCATTATGGGCAGCAAATACTGCTCCACCCGCTGCGGAGCGTCCTTCTCCGCCTCGTTTATCAGTTGGTCCGCATCTTGAATAAAATGCTTGATGTGGCGAACGTATTCGTCCACCACACTCACCATCCTGGAAAATGCGTCACAATGTTCGTTGCAGAGCATTTCGCCCCGATACTGCATCAGCATACGGATTTCGTCCAATAGCCGGAACAGTCTGAAGCCCAGGCATTGCAGCGTGCACACCTTTTCTTCGCAATCCCTCTCCGTTGTCCACTGATAGCTATAAAACACCCTCGGAATCAGCTGCAGCAACGCCTCGCACTGCCTGTCAAACTCCCTAATCTGGTCTGTGAATTTCGATATGGGAATACAAGACATCCCACTCGCTTCAATCAATCCCCTCATAAACATAATCTTACGGCCTAATTTTCTAAGGTTATCACTGATATTGGCACCCGAACCCGCACATATATATTATATATAATGTATAGGCACAAGGTGCTTTGCTAACTCAGCACGAAGATACACAGAAAAACCGCTTCACTCCAAATTTTTGTCTAAGAAAATGAAGCACAAAAACACCCTGTTTTTTCAAAATATTTACATTTTTACAGGATCCGAAACGGCCGAAAAGTAACACTTAAGTGTTTCTCCGGAAACAGTTAAGTGTTTTTCCAAAAAGACTTAAGTAAAACTCGAGAAACACTTAAGTGTTATTTTGGGTATATTTTTACCCCAAAATAACACTTTTATATTATATTGTGTTTCAGTATATTACAACCAAAAGGGAAGGGTACTGCTTTTCTCTTTTACTACAAGTTAACAAACTTTCCATTTTTTTGACAATATTTTTTGCTATTCTCATTCGGGAAATCAAGTTAAAGCCAACAAAAAGGCGAAACTCGCAGAACGTTCAACGATATCATGAGGAAGCAAAACATATTTCCATGGTTTTCCTCCATTCTCCATTGTATATTCCGTAGCATGACGACAATACTCGCAGGCTGCCGTTTTCTTCATTAGTACCTCCTCACTGGATAGCTCATTTGCAGCCTTGGTTTCCACCATATATATACAATCTTCTGTCTCAACTATAAAGTCCGGTTCATATCGTCTGGAACCATTTGACCAATAGATATTGAACTGCTCTCGTGCCGGCCTAATCCATCTCAGCACCTTATCATCATTCTCAAGAATAAACGAAAAGTCATGTTCGGTCTTGCTGTCAAATTTATATTCCGTATAATAAGACTTTATATAGCCGGTAAAAACAAACTTACGCAAATGCGCTGGCGGTACGACATTGCGGTAATCTGTACGGCCATACCCGTCAATCTCCTTTACATTCTGTTCCACCATTCCAACAAAGGGAAGCACTTTGGGCTTGATGTATCCGGTAGATGTCATCAAAAAGTTACGTTTCATCTGATCATAAATGATAGCGGCTATCGCTTTTTTAAATTCGTATACAATCCTGGGCAACTCATCCTGGTTGTCAACATTTGAGGCAATGGCATCCAATGCCTGTTGCGCCAGATGATACAGCAGTTCTGCGTTTTCATCATAGTCGACATCATCATAGTCGATAAGAGACGCTACTATCTGGTCTATCGGCTTGTCAAACTTACGTCCCACCTCTATCTGGAACACCTCCACACTCTTTTCGCCAGCACCAATGTTCACACGTATTATCTCATTTGCAAGTGCCGGCAGATCAAAGCCAATTGAAGTATTCAGATCAAACCATTTGTATTCCGCACGGAAGACTTCTTTTTGTATAGTCATTCGTGGAATTTCAATAACGTTATCTATAAATTTTTCAATTGCAAAATCCACCAAGGCATCCAACCTTTTCGTTTGTTCTGCCACAATCTCCTCCACATATAAGGGACTTTGCTGAATGGCATTTTCTCTGATTGCCTGTACTGCATGGCTCTTGATAAAGTCCTTAACGTCCGGTCTTGCGAGATCTGCTTTTTTCTTAACCTGAGTATTTGCAATGGGAATGACATTAAACACTGCACGGATAGCATCATACGCCATCTTTGCCTCCTGTTTTTCCACCTCTGTTTTAGCAACGTATACTGCTTTCTGTTGCTGCAATTCAATGATGGTCTGTACAGGAACCACCCTACTTGGCTCTGCTGCAATTTCCTCATCATCCAGTTCTATGTATGTGTATCTGCTCAACACAGAATTGGGGTCATTGGCTTTGGAAATGACCGCCTCAAAGTTCTCATGCGCTATTACCGTCAGTTTATCCACATCCGCATCGCCGGTACGCTTGCCTCCATAGGGCAGACGCAAACCACGCCCAATGGATTGTTCCACCAAAATAGGGGCATCTGCTGCACGGAGCGGAACAATAGTATAAAGATTGGTTACATCCCACCCCTCTTTAAGCATGTTCACATGGATTACAATCTCTATCTGGTTCTCGGGTTTTTCCAGCGAAACAAAAAGATGCTCAATCTCTTCGTCCTTTTTGGTGGAACTGTCTATCTGAAGTACCTTTCCGGCATAGCGTCCACCAAAGAGTTCGTTCTCTATCAGATATAATGTCCTTTGGGCGTGCTCAATGTTTCGGCATACCACCAGAATGAACGGCTTGACAAGAGGCAACTTGTTGTTACGAGCAAAAAGTTCCAGATGCACTTTAGTACGTTCATGGATGTTGATAGCATCTTCTATCTTAAGCATATCCAACTCTTCATCGGAGAGTGAGCCTTTGATAAAGTTTTTCCGCCGTGCCACCGTAGGTATCTTCACGTATTTCCCATCGTCAAGAGCCTGTGCCAAATTATACTCGTAAACAATGTTCTTAAAAGCCCTTCCCTTTTCATCAGTGGGCGTTGCAGTCATCTCCAGTCCAAGAATCGGCCGCAACTCATTGATAGCCTTCTTCGAGGCGTCTGCATGATAACGGTGTGCCTCGTCCATCAGGATTACCAAATCATCAAGTGAGGCAAGGTAATCAAAATACGACTGGCCTATATATTCTGCCAAACGCCGCATACGAGGCGCTTTACCGCGGTTCTCTGAATTGAACTTGGCAATATTGAAGATATTAATCTGTATCTCCTGGTCCGAAAAAAGATTATATGCCGAGTCATAGTTATTACCCGTTACCACCCGAGGAGTATTATGTACAAATTCAGACAGTCCCTTGAATACGTATTTCTCATAAGAAGTGTCGCCAAAATCCCTGATCAGCTTCTCATAAAGCGTAAGGTTGGGGGCAAGGATAAAAAAGTGGCGTATGCCTTTCTTTAAATAAAGGTACGCAATGCATGCCCCCATGAGCCGGGTTTTGCCGATACCCGTTGCTATGGAAAAGGCAAACGACGGAAAGTCGCGTTCAAAACTCTTGCAGAATGGGCAGACTTCCTTTGTCAGCTTCAACTGTTCCTTCAAATAGGCTTCGTACTCTTCTTCTACCGAAGGTTTCTTCAATGCTATTTTGTCCGTCAACTTGGCAACCACTTCAAGTGCTTCTGCCAAAGGCTCCCTGAGCGACAAACGCTGTTTTATGTTGTTTACAATACTATTCATTGCGCTAATAGAACACCATTATGTATCAATTTAACTATTTATTTATCAAACACAGACTCCAAAATTTGGTTGTTTAGAGTTTATGTTATAACTTTGCACCATCTCAGCAACCATCCATTGTGTGTAAGCGTTGAAGGAGAAACGGGGGCGATACTATTGTCGCTCCTTGCTTTTTATATATGCCTCATACTCTTTCAGCAGTTTCTCTTTTCGTGCTTTATATTCTACCAGATAAGCAGTCCACGGCAAAAGGTAGTCTTTACCTCGGCGCAAAACGACCAAATATCCCTCATTTTCATGAAAGATCAGTATATTTGTTTTACCGCCACGGGTATTTTCCCATACTTTCAGAACAGGATGCTCAGAACGGTTTATCATACAAGCCGGCCACCGGATTCTTTCCATACGCCTCAAATCAGGTTCCCTTGTTGCTTCATCATCTCCTTCGGAAGTCATGTGCCAAAAAGTTGCCTCCTTCCCTTGCGAAAGAGGATATTTCTTCAACCCTAATCTTGCGCCTCTGAATATAGGTCTTTGAGAGATGAAATCATGCTTGAAACATTCATAGACAGCTTCAAGATATTTATGGAAATCACCTCCGAAATCACTAAGTTCTATCAAGTCTGGAAGTTTGAAATTACACTTATCTTCCATATCCACAATGCCAAACAAAGATATTGAACTTATTCTCTCTATACAAAGTACTTGACATCAAGTTATAGCCACTTCTATATTTTATACGCTCCACTAATTTCATTTTCGAATCGCTGGACTTAATGCCTCGATGAATATACGAAACCGCACCTATCAATAAATCGGCCAGCGCAACCAATTCCACTTCTTCTGAACGGACCTGCTGTACCTTGCGTATCAAATTACGGTTAAAATCGTAATGATTGTTACATAAAACTTCGTGCAATTTGTCCACCTTCTTCTGCCCCTGGGTATCCTTTATATCTATGTATATATTATATCCACAATCGGGTTCAAACAACGTTTTTAGCATATTGAAATACATCTTGTAATAGAACTCGTCATGGCTATGTCCAAACTGCTCATGCCTTAACGCCTGCTTGTCTGGGATTACGAGAACTCTAAAATGCAAATCACTATTGTCAAAGAAATAGTTAATGATGTCCATATAAAAGTCCTGTTTCCTTTTAGAAACCTTGTTCCACTTGATTTCAAAGCGTTTGGCCAGACCGTGCTCCACCTTAAACTCGCGGATACGCCTGAAAATCTCGTCCTTCTTGCTTTCCGGACACCAGACACCGCCTAAAACCATAGCCTTTTCGCCATCATTCTCCAAATGACAACTCTCATCACAATATATATTATATAACTGCTTCATCTTGTTTTCGGCTTCTTGGTTGTTTAAAACAATTCCATTTGTTGTGGAATGTCCGTTTCAGAGGCAATGTCCTCGCTATCGATTTCTTCATCACACTCGTCCTCAATGACAGGCATCTCCACAATGTTTAGCGAATAATCATCCTTGTTGAACTCGCAACGACCGAGCAACATCTGTGGTATCTTCTTGATAGTGATGTTCGGGAAGGCACTGCGGCATTCCTTCTGGAAGGCGGTGCAACATACCAGCAACGACTCTCCCTCCTTCATCTGCTCTGCTATGGCAGCCAAGCCCTCTACGGTCATAAACTGCGTGGTGGTATAGATGTAGTCGCTCTCGTGCGAATATCCCTGCTTCCAATAGTGCTCCGCAGATGGCTCGTAGGTAAAGCCCTCCTGCTTTGCCATTGCTGCTGCCAACATATCAGCATTGTACTCCTTGTTGATTACAAGGTTGCCAAACTTATCCTCCTTCAAAAGGCTCGGTGCTAACTCATAAAAGCGGAAGCCACCCCCACCTTTCCAGTTCTGAGCTTTGCTAATGCCACCCTGGTCTGTACCGTCAATCACCTTTTTTAAGCGGACAGCACAATGTGTATAGGCGTGATTACCCATCTCCACACCAATATATCTGCGCCCCATCTTTTGAGCCACAGCCGCTGTTGTGCCAGAGCCAAGGAAGCTATCGAGGACAATATCACCCTCATTGCTGCCAAGCGTAAGCACACGCTCAATTAAGCGTTCTGGTTTAGGGGTATCAAATACACTATCAAACTCTAGTGCTTTTATTTCTTTTTTCGCATCTTGATTGTGGCCAACTTCTTGATATGTCCAAAGAGTTTGTGCAGTAATTCCGTCTTTTACCTCAGACAGAAACTTTTTCACTGACGGCACACTGTTGCCATCAGGGCCAAACCATATTCTATTATCCGCACACATTTCTCTAAATCTCTCTTCTGTATATAGCCAACAGCGACCAGAAGATGGATAAACAACTCGACCAGATGGTGTCGTGATTGGATATAATTTTTCAGCTACTACTGGACCAACAGTGCAATCGCTCGATTTCCATACACCTCTTGGGTCGTTGTCTGGATTTTTATATCGGTCATTAGCATCTGCCGACCTAGGTAATTTATTTAATTCGTATTTGTCTGACTTATTCTTCGCATAAACTAAAATAGTATCATGACTACGAGAAAGTGTCTTTTTAAGATTTATTGGTGCGTATGAGCGTTGCCATATAACCTCGTCAATAAAGTTTTTACGACCAAAAATCTCATCGCACAACACTTTCAGATAGTGGCTTTCGTCCGCATCAATAGAAATCCAGATTGAGCCATCATCTGACAACAAGTTGCGGAGCAGTACCAAACGCTCACGCATCAAAGACAACCAGATAGAGTGCTCCACGCCATCATCATAGTGCTCGAAGGCATTACCTGTATTGTATGGTGGGTCTATATAGATACACTTAACTTGGCCAGCATAGTCTTGTTCGAGAGCTTTCAGAGCAAGTAGATTATCTCCATGGATAAGCATATTGCCCTTCCAGGGTTTGCCATTAGGCAACACCTCAGTCTCCACTTCGCCATACGAGTATTCGGGATTCTCAATCAAAATCCTCGGCTCTAATGGCTGCTGCTCATCATACTTACCCACCCAGGTAAGTTCCAACTTCTGTAATTTTCTATCTTGTGCCATATCTTAATATTATTCTTTTAAACTCATAAAATGATGTTGCCCTCCATTAAAATACTTCCAAAGATCAATCATGCTAAAATCATTTTTGAAGCTATATACATCATTTCGGGCATATGCATATCGTAAAAAATTGTATTTTCTAACTTCAGCTCCAGAAGCCCATTGAAATGTTCTATCTAACGAGTCTTTATCGTTAAAATATTCTTTTTCCCACACAACTAACAACATGTCTTTCGTTAATGGAAAAGATACCTCAGCTCCGTATTGAGTTAATCCATGATGTGTTGGTCTAACTCCTTGCTGATGAGGATTGACAACTATAGGGAAATCCGAAGTGTAAAATTCGCCATCTCTTGATACCAATATCGACCAATAATTACGACTCAATCCAACACAAAAATCTAACAATAATTTATCGTTCATAAATGTAGATTGTGCATGTATGGAAGCCTCATCATAACGCTTATTTATTTGTAAATCAAGTATGGCTGGATTTTGTTCTTGCTCTGCCACGATTTTTTTAACCAATCTCTCTTCAAAATCAGTAACGGTCTTAAATGTAGCAAGACTTGCATCTCGGACATATGGCATTCGTAAATATTGAACACCAATCATGTATGCTAATTTTACTTTAAGCTCATTAGATAATCTAACGCTTGAGTTAGAAATCCATTGGTCCTTGGTTACAATTACCTCTTGTAAAATATCGCTATAAGTAGTTTCAACAGCTTTTGCAAGATAGCCGACCTCAATGCTCAATGCTTCATCTTCATTTTTTGCGTTAAAATCAGCTATGCGATAAAAATGGTCTATTGCACAAGCCTCATCAATAGGCTTGATATATTTTGTA